>Ga0208127_1001856_pt1 | contig 10301 bp, 8 predicted proteins | sample ETNtaG_6_FD_185751 | JGI IMG/M metagenome (GOLD analysis project Ga0208127, IMG submission 185751) | Marine microbial and viral communities from oxygen minimum zone, Eastern Pacific Ocean - ETNP201306SV45 (SPAdes) (version 2) | ecosystem: Environmental > Aquatic > Marine > Oceanic ...
CGACGATATCGACCTGTCCCAATCCGAACCTCACAGCATCGAGCTTCAGGATGGCGACCTTCTCCGCATCTTCTCCAATCTGAACCGGGCCGACAATGTCGTTACCCTGGAAGGCCAGGCCGAGCGTCCCGGCGTTTACGAATGGACCGAGGGCATGCGCGTGGACGATCTCATCGAAACCTATGATTCGATTCTGCCCACCGCCGATCTGCAATATGCTCTCGCGGTCAGCCGCAATCCGAAAAACGGCCGGATCAGCATTCGTTCCTTTAGCCTCGAACAGGTCCTCGCAGACGCGTCTTCTCCTCACAATCTAAACCTGCGCAAGCGCGATCGCATTCTAGTTTTCGAAGATGCCGTAGATGACGAGAGCGACGGCAGAGCATTGCTGACAGACGTGATCGATACGCTCGAGCGCCAGGCAACGAGCGAACAGCCCGAACGTATCGTCAGTGTAGGCGGACACGTTCGCTACCCTGGGCGCTATCCACTTGAGGAAAACATGAATGTTAGCGACCTCGTGCGCGCCGCAGGCGGCTACTCGCAGGATGCCTATACGCTAGAGGCCGAGTTGATTCGCTACGATGATAACCAAAAACAGGCCCGAGAAAGCCTACTGATTCCGTTAATCCTCGAATCGAATAGCGCCTCCGCCGGCAAGAACCTATCCCTGCGTTCATTCGACGAACTGCTCGTCAAGCGCGTTCCCGACTGGTCGGATCGAGAAACGATTAGCCTCAGCGGAGAAGTCAAGTTTCCCGGCTCCTACGTTATCGAGCGCGGCGAAACGCTTAGCAGCGTCATCCGCCGCGCCGGCGGACTAACCGATCTCGCCTACCCGGAAGCGGCCCGCTTTTTCAGGGAAACGCTGCGCCAATCCGAAGCGGAACAGATCGCCCGACTCCGGGATCGGCTCAAAGAAGACCTAAGCGCCTCTAACCTGCAGGAAGATGCGTCAGCAACGGAATCTGTTGAAACGGCTCAATCCCTCATCGAACAATTGGAAAACGCCGAGGCTCTCGGACGGCTCGTCATCGACCTGCCAGCGGTGATCGAAAATACAACCGGGTCCAACGACATAGCGCTAAAGGGAGGCGACCGCCTCGTCATTCCTCGCAAACCACAATCGGTTACCATCATAGGCAGCGTTAACTATCCGACCTCCCACTTCTACGATCCAAGCTTTGACCGCGACGACTACATAGGCCTATCTGGCGGACTCTTGAAACGGGCCGACAAGCAAAGCATCTACATCGTGCGAGCCAACGGTCGTGTCGAAAACCTGGAGCGCTCCCGCTTCTTCCCCAACAAATCTCAACTCGTTTTAGCCGGGGACACCATCGTCGTGCCCCTCGATGTCGACCGCATGAAACCGCTCCGCTATTGGGGAGAAGTCAGTCAAATCATCTACCAGCTCGCCCTTGGCGCCGCCGCTGTGAATTCCTTCTAGAGGCCGCTGGTTGCGGCATTGAATATTGAAGATTTAAAATTGAATCTTAACCGCAGAGTACGCAGAGGCCGCTGAGAATGATTTCAGAAGAGCTTACATCATCAATTATTGGAGCCGCCATCGAGGTTCACAAGGAGTTGGGACCAGGCCTATTAGAATCCACTTACGAACGTTGTCTCGTTTACGAGCTTACGCTAAGAGGGATTAAAGCGGAGCGACAAAAAACACAGCCCATAAACTACAAAGGCCTTGAGCTAGATGAAGGCTACCGCATCGACATCTTCGTTGAAGACGAAATCATACTAGAATTGAAAGTCGTAGAGGCAATTAAAGATGTCCACAAAGCTCAGATTCTCACCTATCTAAAACTCTCCAATAGCAAACTCGGATATTTGATAAACTTCAATGTCCCGCTTCTAAAGGACGGGATCCATCGTATAGTAAATGACTTTCCGGAATAAACTCAGCGCCCTCCGCGTACTCTGCGGTTAATCATATGATAGATCCAAATCAACAATACAACTACCCTGACGAAGACGAGCTGAGCTTGATCGATCTTTGGATGATCGTCTGGAAACGCAAGTGGCTCTGGCTGACCTTCGGGCCGCTCGCAGGCGTCATTGGGATCTACATCGCCCTAACCTCGACCGAAATCTATCGATCGGAGGTCTTGCTCGCTCCCGCAGGCGACGAAGAAACAGGCGGAGGGCTCGCGGCCCTCGCCGGCCAATTCGGGGGTCTCGCGTCCATGGCGGGCATCAATGTTGGAGGAGGCAGCGATACGGCAACCGCCATAGCCACTTTGAAGTCCCGCCAATTTCTACTGCCTTATCTGCTCGAACAGGACCTATTTACAACACTATTCCACGACGAGTGGAATGCTGAAACCAAAGAATGGACAGGAACCAATAAGCGACGCGACGAAAGCGGGAAACCAACAAACTACGAACTTTTCGAGCGATTTACCGAAGATGTTCTTAGCGTTTCCGAAGATAAAAAAACAGGTTTAGTCACATTAGGTATCGAGTGGGAAGATCCAGACCTCTGCGCAAATTGGGCCTCCGAGCTCCCTGTACGACTTAACGATCATTTAAGAGAAAAAGCAAAAGCGGAGACCGAAAAAAATCTAGCATACCTAGAGGAACAGTTAAAGAACACACAACTAATCGAAATCCGAGAATCCCTATTTGGCCTCGTCGAATCGCAAACGCAAAACGCCATGCTGGCTAATGCCAAGGAGGAATACGCCTTCCGTATCATCGATCCCGCTTACGTACCCGAAGAACGCATCAGGCCACAAAGAGCTCTCATCGTACTGGCTTCAGGAATGCTCGGCGGTTTCTTCGGCATTTTTCTTTGCTTCGTGTTTCATTTCGTGGATACGGCGAAGATTTCGAAGATCAAAGATTAGAAATTAGAAGATTTGGCCTCCGACCTTTACGGGCGACTCGCAAGAGTCGCTTTTTTAGTGTCTGGATCTAGGCGCTCGTTCGAGCGGATTGAAGATTCTAATATCAAGCAGCGCTCCATTCCTAAAAGAACCCGTAGTAGCGGCTTTCGCGAGTCCTCCACAGCCTTTGGCGACGGACGGAACGCCGCGATTCCTGAAGTTTAATTAACCGCCCACTCGCTAGCGCTCGTTCGAGGACGCGGAGATCGCAGAGAGTCTTGAAGTTAAGAGGAGCCCGCTTCCGTCTCCGTTCTACTGTGCCGAGACAAGAAACACGCTAAAAAACGCCAAAACGAATTCCTCAGCCCAAACTTCGAATCTTCCATTCTGCAATCCGCAATTTTCAATCAAAACATAGTAAACAAACTCCGCGTCATCAGCGAACTTCCTGTCTCGGCGTAGTTCCACGAAGACGGACGCGGTTAATAAAACCCCAACCGAATTTTCCAATCTTCCAATCTTCCAATCTGCAATCCGCAGTAGCTGCGAACATTCAATGTTGCAGCAGCGCAACCAATGCGTCGGGCTTCATGGCCTTAATGGGCGATTTGGCGTAATCCTTGATATTTCGAGTTGCAATGACTTGGGCGTTGAAGCAATCGGCTACAGCAACCTGCATGGCGTCCTCCACGTCCTTCATGCCTAATTCGAGAGCGAATCTCATCGCATCCGTCCCCGCCTCAGGAATCTCGATAAATTCTATAAGCTCGGATACGAATTGCTTGGAATTCCCTTTGCAGAGATAAATTATGTTGGCGATGCTATGCCACGCTACCGCAGCTTTTCCCGGATGCGATTCCGCCCAATCCAAGATCTGAGAGCTGTACTCGAAATACGGCTCGCGCCTCAAAGCTACATCCAGCAATACATCGCAGTCGATCAATACCCGCATCATCCCAAATCGTATTTCTTGGAGAGGAGCTCGAAGCGTTCATCGGACCTTTGCTGAAGACTCAGTTTCCCCTTCCATCGTTGCGAAAACGAGGACGATTCCTGAACTTCTGAAACCTCGCCAATCTCCCCGCTCAACAGTCCCTCCACAAGTGAAGAAAGACTCCTGTTCCGCCTCTTCGCCGCAAGTTTCGCCTTTCGAGCGATTATCGGATCAATCGTGAGGGTCAGTCGGTCTTTCATGCGCATATGCTATTTAAATGCGCATGCGTGTCAACTCCCGTACCCCAGTTCTCAAAGACTTCGCGACCTCTGATTTAAGATCCTCCCTGAAGGAGCGACTTTCGCTAGTCCTCCACAGCCCTTTGGCCACGGATGGAACGCTGCGATTCCAATAGGTTTATTTAACCGCCCACTCGCTAGGGCTCGTTCGAGGACGCGGAGGTAGCAGAGAGTCTTGAAGAAATTAAGAGGAGTCCGCTTCCGTCTCCGTTCTACTGTGCCGAGACAAGAAACACGCGAAATGACGCCAAAACGAATCCCTCAACCTAATCACCTCTGCGTCCTCCGCGAACTCAGCGGTTACAAAAACCTCAACCGAATCTTCAATTTTAGCGTCCTTTAGCGTGTTTGCTACGCCATCTCCGCTAACGCTCCGTGGCGGACCAATGCCATGCTCAACCCAATCACTTCGCGAACTTTGCGTCCTTAGCGGTTAATAAAACCTCAACCGAATTTTCCAATCTGCAATTTTCAATCCGAGCGAAGCGAGTTCGCAGCCCCCTAGGCCGTGCGCTCGTCAAAGGCTACGATCTTTTCGTCTTCAATGGAAGAGCCGTCTTTGCGATAGGCCGTCGCCACTTCGCCATGCCGATGGGCCCAATTGGGCGCGGACAGGTCCGGCTTATACTCGGGCACGAAACCCTTGATCTTTCGCTTCAAGGAATTGTAGTCCGAGGAACGCAGCATCGGCGCGAGCTCCCTCAAGAAGCTGCGCACCTCGGTTTCCTTATTATGATGCCCCGTGAAGCGGAATACCTTCTCGTGATGGGTTATCTCCAAAGTCTCTTGGCCGTGCTGAAGCTCCTCGTAAAGCTTCTCTCCCGGGCGCAGTCCGGAGAAGACGATATCGATATCCTCGCCAAGCTTGAGGCCGCTTAGGGCGACCATTTTCTTAGCCAGATCGTGAACTTTGATCGGCTCGCCCATATCGAGTACGAATATTTCGCCTCCCTTGGCATCGGACGAGCAATCCAGGACCAGTCCAACGGCTTCCGAAACGGTCATGAAGTAGCGAGTGATGTCTGGGTGGGTTACTGTAATCGGACCTCCGTTGCGGATCTGCTTCCTGAAAGTCGGGATTACGCTGCCCGACGATCCCAGTACGTTTCCGAAACGCACCGCCATGAACTGCGTTCCGGAAGAACGCTCCTGCAGCGATTGCACGAAGATTTCGGCGAGCCGCTTGGTCACTCCCATCACATTGGTCGGGTTTACCGCCTTGTCGGACGATATCAGCACGAAGCGCTCGACCTCATGCTTGATAGCCAAGTCCGCCAGATTAACCGTACCGAACGTATTGTTGCGAATCGCCTCTCCCGGCTGATGCTCCATCATGGGCACGTGCTTGTGCGCCGCCGCATGGAAAACGGCATGTGGCAAGAATCCGCCGAAAAGAAAATCCATACGCGCCGAATCGGTGACATCGCCAATAAAGGCATGGGCGGGAATGTCCGGGAACTCGCTCCGAATCTGCTGCTCGATCTGAAAGAGCAGGTATTCCGCCCGCTCCACCATAATGAGCATGCTCGGTTCGCATTGAGCGATCTGCCGGCAAAGCTCGCCGCCAATCGTGCCGCCTGCCCCCGTCACCAGGGCCACCTTACCCTTGAGCATCGAAAATACGTTCTCCGAGTGCAGATTGATGCTATTACGACCCAAGAGGTCCTCGATGCGTACCGGACGCAGCTTATCTACCTTCTTCTTGCCTGAAACGAGCTCCTCCCATGAAGGAACAATCTCTACGGCAACGTCGATTCGCTGAGCCTGCTCTGAAATCTCGCGCAGCTTGGCCGCAGAAGCGCTTGGCATGGCGATCACCACCTTGGAAATGCGCTTGCTGCGGATACGTTCGAATCCCTCTCGGGGCGGCATGACCGCAATCCCATGGATCTGCTTGTGCCACTTCTCTTCGTCGTCGTCGATAAAGAGCGCTGGCTTCAGCGGACGACCGCGCTTGCTCATCAAATGCGCCACCAAGGCCGAGCCGGTCTCGCCCGCTCCATAAATGGCCACCAGTTGCTTTTCCGTGTTCGTGCCCAAAGGCGCGTAGCCTTCCTTGCGCTCGCGGTGGATCCGCAGCGTCGTTCTGAACATGCAGAGCAGACTCAGCGAAAGAAAGTAATCCAGCAGGATGGTCGACTTCGATTCCAGCAAGCCGTAGCTCCAATAGAAGGAGGCAGCGAGGAAACCAACCGACGGAATGGCCAGCGCGGCAGCCAAACGGTAGACGTCAGGCAGGCGAAAGTAGCTCAACAGTCCCCGGAACTGTCGAAAGAAGGTCAGGCTCAAAAGCTTCAGGCCGATCACCCAAAACAAGCTGTCCGAAATTTGCTGGGCCGTCGCTTCCGTAATCCGGAAACTGTCCCGAAACTCGAATGCCAACATCAGCGAAATCGCGAAGATTCCCGTGTAAGTAAGAAAGAGAATCCCTTTTCGAAGGGATCGACGGAAAAACTGTTTCGGGAGGATGGCCATGACAGCAGTTTGAAGCACCCAAAACCCTGATAAGTAAAAGTACTTATTCAAGTACAATAGTCCTATTTCGCGATTTTTACGCATTTTTCTTCAAACAAATGCCTCTTAACTACTTGCAAATCATGCCCTTCCACGAGAGGCCTGAAGCAGGAGTTACTATATTTACCCTACAACCCTACAATCATTCCTCCCCCCAAGGCTTCGAACGTATTTACAAAATCTGCAAGAGACGCCTAAGTAGAGGCGAGATTCTCCCCAATCGGCATTCTTCAATTCGTCGTTCGCGCGACAAACTTCAGACTAGCCTGACCCCGCTCGGATTCATTGTTCAGAACGAGATTTCATTCAGAAAATCGCCTCCCGTTAGCTCATAATCGGTACGGTATCGTTAGACCGCCAACGACATTTCCGATACCCCAAACCGAAGCGCTTATTCAGTATTTGCGCTTATTCCAGACATCCTGGTTTTCAGCCACTTCAGAGCGTCCGAAAAGGCATATGAGTATCCATTTTCATAATACATTTATCCATGACTTCTCACGCGTTCCCGACAATTCGCGAATCCTATTTCGCATTTCTTGGGCAACGGCATCCATTTTCCTCATATATATTTCTTTACCTGTTGTATATCATATGTTTGTGAAGTTAGCAGCTTGCTATCGCCCCACCCCTCTACTACAAAACGGAAGCCTGGCATAGAGGAATCCCTGATACACCTATAAGCCATACCGATACCGCGATATTCTCGTAACGCCGATTTAGCATTAATCGCCAAGTTAAGCGTTGCCCGTGATGAAAATACTCAGTCTAAATTGAGTTCTCCTCCATGGAAAACGTCACGGCAATTACCTACACCTACGGCTCTCTTCTAGGTCCATTGACTCAGTCGTTTGTTGAGCGTTTGCCGCGCGTCCTGCAAACCCCTGCCAACGGAAAGGCGCTTTGCTCGTGAACTGGTACTGCGTTCATACCAAGCCTGGCAAGGAGCCGCTCGTGGAGCGCTACTTGAGCGAAGAGCTCGGCCTGGAATCCTACTTTCCAAAACTCAAGCGAAAGAAGACCATCCGTCGGGTCCGCCGCGAGGTCCTCGAACCCCTCTTCCCACGCTACCTCTTTTGCCGCCTGGACATTTCGACGAGCTTTCGGGCCGTTCGCTACGGCAAAAACGTCATCGACGTCGTCAGCGCCGGCGGGCAGCCAACCATCGTCAGCGAGACCACGATCGACCAGCTCAAGAACTGGGCGGGTACCGAGAACGACGTCATCGCCATCGCGCCCGAGCCTATCGCGCCCGGCGACACCATCAAAATCACCGAAGGCCCCATGCAGGGCCTCGAAGCCATATTCCTGGAAGAAACCAGCCAAGGAGATCGGGTCGCCATCCTACTCGACCTAATGAACTCCGAGGCTCGAGCGGAAATAGACCGCTCCCAAATCGAACCAATCGGCCACTAAGCCAAATTACTTCGATCATCCCACGCCACAAAAGCTAGCTATCATGAAACCTACAACCTCCACCTCCCTTTCGCCCTCTCCAGCGGACTTGACGAAGTCGCGCTTGAGCAGGCCCGCTTGGGAACGCATCCTGGACTACGGGATCAGCATCCTGGCGCTACTCGCGCTAATGCCGCTGTTCCTTATAGTGATCGTGACCATCAAGCTCGTGTCTTCCGGACCTATCTTGTTCCGGCAAAAGAGAATTGGCTACAATGGCAGCCCCTTCACGATCTACAAATTCCGCACGATGCATGTTAATGCCGAAACGGCATCGCACGCGTCGCATACCTCCGAACTCATCAAAAGCAATCGCCCCATGACCAAGCTCGATGGGGCGGACAGCCGGATTATACCATGCGGGACGATCATGCGAGCGCTTGGCATCGACGAGTTCCCGCAGATCATCAATGTGCTCAAAGGAGAAATGAGTATCGTTGGCCCGCGCCCGAGCATTCCCACGGAATACGCCGAATATTCGAAACGAGACAAAAAGCGGCTTTCCACTCTGCCAGGATTAACAGGCCTCTGGCAGGTATCCGGCAAAAATCGCCTTACGTTCGATCAAATGATCGACTGCGACATCCAGTATGCGATTCGTAAAAGCATCGGCTTATACCTATGGATTATCCTGAAGACGCCAGTCGTTCTCGCTCAACAAGCGATCGAGTCCAGGCGTCCCGCGGAAATCGCCGAAATGCCTGTCGCCCTAGACAAGCGCGCGGTCGGGCAGTAAAATTGCTTCAGAAGGGGTTCGATCAGCCGATTCTAGCCTTCAATAGTTCATGAATAGACCTCTCAATATCGGCGTTGTTGGCTTGGGTTACTGGGGTCCCAATCTGGCAAGAAATTTCAATAGTCTATCGGATTGCAATCTGAAGACAGTCTGCGACCTCGATCAAGAACGGCTCGCTCACATTAAGTCGCTCTACCCGGACGTCGTTGGCGAAAGCGAGTTCGACCGACTCCTCGAGGACCCCGACCTGGACGCGATCGTGGTAGCGACCGCCGTACGGTTCCACTACCCACTGGCTAAAGCGAGCCTGCTTGCAGGGAAGCACACATTCATTGAGAAGCCGCTCGCTTCTTCGATTGAGGAATCCGAAGAGCTCGTGAGCCTAGCGGAAGAGAAGGGCCTCATCCTGATGGTAGGCCACACATTCCTTTACTCGCCGCCGATTCGGAAAATCAAAGAAATCGTCGACTCCGGCGATATCGGAGACATCCGCTACATTTCAGCGAGACGCCTGAATTTGGGTCTTTTCCAGAAAGACATCAACGTTGCTTGGGATCTCGCTCCCCACGACCTATCGATCATACTTCACATTATGGGCGAGCGCCCCTTGACCGTAAACTGCCAAGGCAGCGCCCACATCACTCCTGGGATCGAAGATGTCACCGCCATGTCTCTCCAGTTTTCCAACGAGCGCTCGGCGATCGTTCAAAGCAGCTGGCTCGATCCGCGCAAGGTCCGCGAAATGACCATTGTCGGCAGCAAGCGCATGATCGTGTACGATGACGTCGCCCAGCAAGAGAAGATCAAGATTTACGATGCGCGCGTCGAACGCCCGCCTCATTACGACACCTTCGCCGAGTTCCACTACGCCTACCATCACGGCGACATTTACGCTCCCTACATTCAGCAAGTGGAACCGCTGAGAACCGAATGCCAGCACTTCATCGACTGCATCAATAGCGGCCAAACGCCCCTCACCAGCGGGCGAGACGGAGCGGAAGTGGTTCGTATTCTCGAAGCATCTTCGGATTCCCTGAAGCTTGGAGGCGCTCCGATCGATCTTAGCGTCACCCATGCGGCTCCTGTCGATTCGCAGAGCGAAGAAGCTCCGAAAGAAGAACCCGCTGGACTAGCGACCAGCAACTAGTCTTAATCTCGCTCAATCCCACATGAGCCATTCTGAAGACTCCAACCGGCTCATCTCCGATGACGTCGTACTTGGGAAGGACGTGAAAATCTACTCCTTCACCAATCTATACGGGTGCGAAATCGGCGACGAGTCGAAGATCGGCACATTCGTCGAAATCCAGAAAGGGGCCAAAATAGGGAAACGCTGCAAGATCTCCAGTCACTCGTTCCTCTGCGAAGGCGTCATCCTGGAAGACAATGTCTTCATCGGACACAACGTCACCTTCACGAACGACCGCAATCCGCGAGCCACCAATCCCGATGGCTCGACTCAAACGGATGATGACTGGCATTGCGAAAAGACCCTCGTGAAAAAAGGCGCCTCCATTGGCTCC
>Ga0208127_1001857_pt1 | contig 10300 bp, 6 predicted proteins | sample ETNtaG_6_FD_185751 | JGI IMG/M metagenome (GOLD analysis project Ga0208127, IMG submission 185751) | Marine microbial and viral communities from oxygen minimum zone, Eastern Pacific Ocean - ETNP201306SV45 (SPAdes) (version 2) | ecosystem: Environmental > Aquatic > Marine > Oceanic ...
TTTAAATAAAAATACATTACAGCCTATAAACTTAATAAATTAATTCTATAATTTGAATCATTATTCAATTGACAAAAAACCCATTTAATATAAGAGACAATAACAATTTCAATGAGCTCATGACGCATAGAGTTCATGAAATATTATTAGTTGCAAGTCCGTATGATGCTTTTATCCTTGAAGAGGAAGGTGGCCTAACAGAGCAGATTATGACAGAATATATTGGCATGAACTTTAATTATGCTCCTCGAGTTACACGATCCTCTACTTCTGTATCTGCAATGAAACATTTATCAAAAAATAAATTTGACCTTGTTATAGTAATGTTAAGAATTGAAGACACAGACCCTATATCTCTAGGCAAGTCTATAAAAAAATATTATCCTCACATGCCAGTTATTTTACTAGCTTTTGATGAAACTGAAATAAAACAGCTCAGTCAAAAAATTTCTCCAAGTTCCATTAATCGAGTTTTTATTTGGTCTGGAGATGCCTCAGTCTTTCCAGCGATAATCAAATATGTTGAGGACAGAAAAAATGCTGAAAAAGACATTATAAAGGGAAATGTGCGTGCTATTATTTTAATTGAAGACTCTCCAAGAATGTATTCTGTACTTTTACCACTTATATATAGAGAAATTGTTTCTCTAACCAAAAGTCTAATGAAAAAGACATTTAATTCTACCTACAAATCAATGCACCTTAGAGGACGAATTAAAGTTTTACTAACACCAAACTACGAAACTGCTTTGAAGTTTTCAAAAAAATATGGTGAAAATATTGTAGGTGTGATCTCAGATGTTAAATTCTTAAATAAAGGGAAAAAGGATCCAAAGGCTGGAGTAAAAATTGCAGAATCAATTAGACATAAGCATCCGGCCATGCCAATAATGCTTCAATCTACTGACAGTTCAAATAGAGAACTAGCAAAAAAAATTGGTGCAGATTTTCTTCATAAAGGGTCTAATACTTTATTAAAAGATTTGAGAAATTTTATGCTTATCAATTTTGGGTTTGGGGATTTCATTTTTAAAGATGTTGATGGTAATGAATTAATTAAAGCAACCAATACAGAAGAGCTTATCAAAGGCATTGAAACTGTTCCAATCGATACTTTGATTTATCATGGTAAAAGCAACCATTTCTCAAATTGGCTAGCTGCAAGATCTAATTTTGAGGTTGCAACTAAATTAAGAAAAATAAATGTAGAAAAATTCAAAGATAAAAATGATATTAGAAATGCTATCATCAAAGAAATTAAAAGTCCGGATGCAAAGCATAGATTTGGAGAAGTGACAGATTTTTCCTCTCAAAAAGATAACAACTCTAGATTTTATAAAATGTGTGGTGGATCATTAGGAGGAAAAGCTCGCGGTCTTGCCTTTGCTAAAGACATGATAGTGCAATCAGGTATAAACGATAATTATGAAAATATTGTTGTTAAAATACCCAGAACCGCAATAATTGGAACTGAAGAATTTGATCGGTTCATGAAAGATAATAATCTGTGGGACGATGCCTTAAAAGCAGAGTCAAATAAAAAAGTAGAGGAAATATTCTTAAAAAGCAGATTATCCATGGATATTACTCTGAAAGTTGAAGCTTTTTTAAAAAAATGTAAGAAACCTCTAGCTGTAAGATCATCAAGCCTACTTGAAGATTCACAATATCAAGCTTTATCTGGAGCTTATTCAACATTTATGCTTTCTAATGATCAGGAAGTATTTAAAGATCGAATAAATGAAGTTACAAATGCCATAAAATTAGTTTTTGCTTCTATATTTTTTCAGGAATCCAAATCTCATTTTAGCCATACTGCTCATAGAACAGAGGAAGAAAAAATGGCTGTCATTCTAATGGAAATTGCAGGAAAAAAATATAGCAGTGGAAGATTCTATCCCACATTTAGCGGCGTATTAAAAAGTATAAATTTCTATCCAGTATCCTATATGAAAAGAGACGAAGGAGTTTGTTATCTTGCATTAGGTTTTGGTAAAACTATTGTTGATGGTGGTAAATGTCTTGGTATATCACCAAAATATCCAGCCATAAAACCTCAATTTGCTACCATTAAATCAACCATTCAAAATTCCCAATCGAACTTTTTTGCTTTAGAGCTAAAAGATAAAAAGTTTAGTCTTAAAAAGGATTTAAAGATGCACGATCTTTCTAGTGCAGAGAAAGATGAATCTTTAAAATGGATGGGTGGTGTAATTACATCAGAAGATAACATCTTGAGAAATTCACTTTCTTATCAGGGTACTAGAGTAGTTAATTTTTCTCAGATACTTGACTGGAATGTCATTCCTCTATGTGATATACTTAATGAACTTTTATTGTTAGGTAAACAAGCATTAGGATGCCCTGTAGAAATAGAATTCGCAGTAAACATGAATGATAATGGCCCATCAGAGTTTTATTTACTCCAAATCAAACCTATGCTCATTTCAAATAACAAATCTATTGATCTAGACATTTATAAACAAAAGGATATATTTGCATCAAGCCATATTACTCTTGGTAATGGTACAACAAATGAAATAAAAGATTTATTGTACCTGCCACCAGAAAAATATGATCCCTCAAAGTCAAAGGAAATTGCAAAAGAAATTGGCTATTTTAATGAAAAGATAGGAAAAGATAATCCATATATTTTATCTGGTCCTGGAAGATGGGGTTCAGCTGATCCCTGGCTTGGAGTTCCAATTACTTGGCAACAAATATCAAATACAAAGATTATTATTGAGCTTGGGCATGAAGATTTTCCCGTAGATCCGTCGTTTGGAAGTCATTTTTTTCAAAATATAACCAGCCTCCATATAGGATACCTTACAATTGACCATAAAAATATAAATGATTCATTAAATTTTAATTGGTTAACTACACTAAAACCCAAAGAAGAAAAAAAATATATTAAATGGTTTCAATTCGATGATTCTTTTAAAACAATTATTGATGGGCTTAGCGGTGTGGGAAAAATTTTGATACCCAAACCTAGTGAAATTGAGTTAATGGATGAAGAAGACTCTACAGGTATTTAGTCCTTATACGACTCCCTGATCCATCATTGCATCAGCCACCTTAATAAATCCAGAAATATTTGCACCTTTAACATAATCAATATGTTTCTTATTATCACCATGAACTACGCATGCAGCGTGTATGCTTTTCATGATTGTCAAAAGTTTTTGATCAACTTCTTCTCTTTCCCATTTGATTCGCATACTGTTTTGGCTCATCTCAAGTCCTGATACCGCTACACCACCAGCATTGGCAGCCTTCCCAGGTCCAAACAAAACCTTTGAATCTTGAAAAATATTAATTGCATCAGGATCAGATGGCATATTTGCACCTTCACTTACAGCAATTAATCCGTTTTTAACCAAGTCTTTTGCATTTGATTCATTTATTTCATTTTGGGTAGCACATGGCAAGGCTATATCGCAACTAATGCCCCATGGAGGTAAGCCTTCAAAATACTCACAACCAAATTCTTCAGCATATTCTTTAATTCTTCCTCTTTTATTATTTTTTAAATCAATCACCCAATCAAGTTTATCTTTTGATATACCCTCTGGATCATGAATAAAACCTGAGGAATCGGATAAAGTAACTACTTTCCCCCCAAGATGAAGAACTTTTTCAGTAGCATATTGGGCAACATTACCAGAACCCGACACCAAAACATCTTTCCCCTCAATTGAATTTCCAATGTGTTTTAGCATTTCCTCTACAAAATAAACACAACCATATCCGGTTGCCTCTGGTCTAATTAAACTACCCCCCCAATTAATACCTTTACCAGTTAAAACACCTGTGAATTCATTTCTTATTCTTTTGTATTGACCAAACATATATCCAATTTCTCTACTTCCTACACCGATGTCTCCTGCTGGCACATCGGTATCCGGGCCTATATGTTTAGATAATTCTAACATGAAGCTCTGACAAAAACTCATTACCTCATTATCAGTTTTGCCTTTTGGATCAAAATCAGACCCACCTTTTCCCCCTCCCATTGGCAGGGTAGTCAAACTATTCTTAAATACTTGTTCAAATCCCAAAAATTTTAAAATACTTAGATTAACTGATGGGTGAAAACGTAATCCACCTTTATAAGGACCAATAGCTGAATTAAATTCTACTCGATAGCCACGGTTTACATTAACCTGACCTCTATCATCTCTCCAAGGAACTCTGAAAGTAATTACTCTCTCTGGCTCAACTATTCTATCCAAAACTCCAGAATGCATGTATTCTCTATTAGAGGCCAAAAAATCCCAAAGTGATTCAACAACCTCATGAACAGCTTGATGGAATTCAGTTTCGTTTGGGTCTTTATGCTTGACTTTATTCATAAAGTCTTCAATCGAATTGTACATTTATTTACTCCTGTGTTCTAATCAGATTGTGAAATTTAACATGCAATTTTATCATTAGGCAGACTCTATTTTTATATTTCTACTATTAGTTTTTTTTAAATACCGTACATAATTTCAATTACTACATTATATTAAAAAATGGCGGAGTAGCTCAGCTGGTTAGAGCATCGGAATCATAATCCGAGTGTCGGGGGTTCGAGTCCCTCCTCCGCTACTTTGCAAATTCTTTTTATGAAGCACATTTAGAATGATTATAAAAGTTGACTTGATCCTAAAGGCAGTTTTTATATGCATTTTCTTACATATCACCACTTTAGCCCAAAAAAATATAACTATTTATAGTGGCTATAATTTTTCAACAATCAAATACAACCAAGACAATATAAATGAGAGTGTTAACTTCAATTTTCATCGTGGATTAAATATAGGTATTGAGTACAGGTTCCCAAAAATCATTGCTGGTTTTGGTTATTTCCAAAGAGGCTCAAGTTTAAGCAGAGCTACGAAACTAAACATTGGTGGTATAGATTATAACATCGATATTAGTGGCCATGAGGTTTATAATTATTTATCTGCTCACCTTGTTTATCCTTACAAACTAAATCAAAGTTTAGAACTATTTGCTGGAATTCAAATTGGAAAAGGCAATAATGGTGAATCACTCGCGAAACTAAAGTTCACTGATTTTAATAGCAGTAGATCAGACAACATTGATTTAAAATCTGAAGATTTCAACATTGATCAAGGAATTAAACTCGGTATGAACTATATGTTGAATTCAAATTTGGGTTTTAGAGCATCCTACTTCTCTGGACTAAGTGATGTCAGAAGTAATCTTGATGACTCCCTTAATTTTAGAAATAATTCTTTCCAGATGTCCTTATTAATGAATTTTAAAAAAATGCCTATTAAATCTCAAAAAAAGTTGCTGGATTCTACCAAGTCAATTCGATCAAAATTAATAATTCCAGCAAAATCTATTTTTGTGCAAGTTGGTAGCAAAGTTGATAACTCAGCCAATATTAAATCAAGTTTGAGTGTTAATTATGGAATCAGAGATAATGTAACAGTAGGTGCTCGAAAAAACGAGCATTTAAATACTCTGGATATTTATATTAGTACAAATTATTTTAACAGGTTCGTCAGAAAAATAAAATACCCTATTAACATAGTCTATAAAGCTGCAATTAGCAACAAACGCGATAAATCTGTTATCACTGATGAAAAAGATAATTTTAATTTTTTACATAAAACTATTTTTGAATATAAGATTCGATCTTCGACAATTTTAAATATTAGCCCATTCTACATTCACAAGAATATTGCTAAAACAAAACTAGACCCAAAAGGCTTTCCATGGGATTTATGGTTTTTAGAAGCGGGCTTCAATCATGCGCGTAACCAAAAATTTCATATTTATGGTAGCGCTTATCGATTAATTAAAGATGCAAAACTAGCTAACAGTAAATCCTTTTACTTATTTGGTGTAAGGTATAATTTGAAATTAATTGAGCTAGATTTTTCATTAAGTAACATATCTAAAACTTACGAAACAGCCCTTGCAGATGAAATTGATTCAAAAAAATCAAAGGAAAAATTAATATTTGGTTTTCAAATTAATAAAACATTTAACTAATTACAAAAATGTATAATCTTAAAACACTAAAAATAAAATATTTATTGCTTAGCCTTTTATCTATTTTTTCTTGCGAATGGCGAGTAGAAGATCAGCCTGGTTACTGAGTAATTACATTCCCCCAGGATGGGGCGACATGTAATGAGATTGTAACTTTAACTGTTGATGCAAGTGATCCAGATGGGATTTGTGGCATAGAAATCAATGTGAATGATTTTAAAATAGATGTACCGCTTAGTGAAATTTTAGGTAATCTTAACAATGAGCCGATTGAGATTAGTTTAAATACAAATGAACTACCTGATGGCCCAGTAGCCGTTTCAGTAAGTATATGTGATTGTAACGATAATTGCACTGAAAGCCCGCCGATTGATTACACAATTGATAATACGTTATCTTTGCCAGATACTGTAAATATTAACTCTGTTATTTTTAAAAATGGTGGTTTTGAAATTTTATGGGAAACTTCAAATGCTGCAGATTTTAATCAATATGATCTTTATCATTCTTTAGTAGATGAACCTGAAAATTTTTATAAGATATACTCAAGTAACGATATTAATGAAACTACATATTTCAAAAGTAATGTCAATCCATTGGTATTCAATTATTTTTATATTATAGTTTCCGACTCATTTGACTATTCTACTAGAGGTAATACCTACATTTCATCCCTAGACCCTAAACCAAATGCAATTAATATTGATTCGGTTTCATATGATCATTTATCAATGAATTTAAATTGGGAGGAATCTTTAGATGATGATTTTTGGAAGTATGAAATACATTATGGGATGAATGATTCATTGAATACCATTATTTTAGACAGCATTTTTGACAAGTATGAAACTCATTATTCCATTAATGAATTTGACCCATACATTTATAATTTTTTTCAAATTACTGTCTATGATACTCTAAAACAGAGTACAAAAGGTAATTTTAAATCAAATCAAATTCAAGCTATACCAGACTCAGTTGTCCTTGATTCAATAATATCAATTGGAGATGAGATTACTGTTAATTGGTTACCACATCAATCTTTGAATTTTGGAAGGTATAACCTATACAGAGCATTTGAAGGTGATATGAGTGATAAAGAAATTTTATTTTCATCCACAAACAAATTAGATACAACATATTATTCATCCGAAAATACATATAATACTACCTACTTTTTTACAGTTTCAATGGTAGATATCTGGGGCTATGAGGTGTTTAGTAATATTAAATCTATAGAACCAAAGCATATTACTTTCATTAATAATTATGATTTGGAAGGGGAATCTATTTCAGGATATTATGGTATTCAAAATCATTTAGAACAATATAAAGTAATTGGTAAAAGCTCATTTGATATTTTCATGGCTCATGCAAATGAAAATGGTGAAAATATTTCTTTCCAACCTCTTAACTACAGCGATACTGAAACGCCAAATAAACTCCTAGAAACTGAAAACAATGATGGATATGTGTTTATTTCTAACGCTGTTAATAATTTTCAGGATACTGATTTAAAACTTACAAAAATAGATCAAAATGGGTCTGTAATTTGGGAATCAGTTTTTGGATTTGACATTGATGGTGAAAATCAAGTCTATGGCCTTGATAATGCATATGATTTAATATTGTCAAATGATGGCGGATATATAATTACTGGTCAATACCATGCTCAACATCCTGATGCACTAATTTTAAAGATAGATGGCCAAGGAAATCTTGAAAATAAATATAACATTTCAACTGCGCCTCCCTCTCAAAGAATAATTGAAAGTGGAAAATCTATTTTAACATTTAATGATAATTATATTATTCTTGGATCCATATCTCAGTCATCAACTAATGGACCATCGAATGTTTGGCTCTCTGAGTATGATGCAAGCTTGAATGATGTTGGTGATACTCTTTGGTCAAAAATATGGAATTTGAATACTTATGACGTTCCTGAAAAAATAATACAAATATCAGACGGAAGTTTTGCGTTTGCTGGATACTCATTAAATAATTCAGGTGAGCTAGAGTTTTCTTGGATAATCAATACTGATAATAATGGGAATGAGCTTTCATCCATCATTTTAACAGGTGGTTGTTATATTTATGATTTTTTTGAAAATATTGAGGGTAATTACATTGTTGCCGGAAAAAAATTAGTTGGTGATGTTTTTCATGGTTGGATTTCAGGTATAGATTTTCAAGGTAATCAAATTTGGGAGAATACCTATGGAAATGAAGAAAGCGCAGTATTTCAAAGTGTCGAGCAAACCACAGATGGAGGCTATATCCTTACTGGAGAAAATCAATTGAATGGGACAACTAATATTTTACATGTTAAAACCGACCCGAATGGTAATATTAATTAGTCTATAATTATAATTTAACTTTATGTAGGCAAGTTGAGCCTAATATACCAGCTTCTCCATCAGGTAATTGAGATAACAAAATTTTAATTTTGCCTTTTTGAAAACTTAATAAGTTCTCATCCATATACTTTTTTGCGTAATCAAGAATACGATGCTTCGCATTACTAAGACCTCCATAAAATATAAATGCCTCAGGAGATAGAATTGTAGCTGCCTGAGCAAGTCCAATACCAAGCATTTTTCCAGTAAACTCGTAAATTTCTTTAATGATCTCAACCCCATCATCATATGCTGCATCCAATTCTTTACCACTATAACCATCATTTTTTATTTTACTTAGAAAATCATTATCAGGGTATTTTTCAATATATTCATTAATTGTATATTTCACACCCTTGGCAGAAACATACATTTCTAGGGGACCTCTTCTTCCATTTCCGCACATTCTACCATTTGGATCAACTATTATGTGACCTAACTCACCAGCAAAACCATCGTAACCATACAAAAGAGAATCATTAACAATTATTCCACTTCCTAAGCCTGTGCCAAGGGTTATTATCACAACATCCTTCATATTTTTTGCAGCACCATAATGTTTTTCACCTATAGCTGCAGCATTTGCATCATTTGTTATTTTGACAGGGAGGGATTGATATTCTTTTATTAATGATACGAGATCCAACCTATTCCAACCTTTTCCAAGATTTGGTGGATCTATAACCATACCAGTGTAAAAATTACCATTAGGAACTCCTACACCAATGTTTTTTAATACATAAGTTTCATCGGATTCAGAATTCCAGGCCTCAACTTGTTTAAAAAGGTTATCAAATAAATGGATTGGCCCTTTATCAGATTCGGTTTTAATTGACTTTTTTTTAAGTACTAATCCATTATTTGAAACCAAGCCAAAAACAGTGTTTGTACCACCTATATCAATTCCTAAGGAGTAGCTATTTTCATTCATTTTTGTAAAATTATCTTAGGGAGGTATAAATTAGTTATGCAATCAAGCACCAGAGGCTTATCAGTCAGTAACGCCTTGTCTAATTTCTAAATCCACAATAGGTGCTTGGTTCGGCTCTTCTTCGATCTTAACAGTTTTTGTAATAACTGTACCTTTACCATAATTATCAGAGACAGTTAATTCAAAAGTATACTCTCCTGGTGTTCCCTCAAAAGATACTATACCAGAACTAGAATTAGGCCTAAGTCTAATTTTATTACCACTTAGCTGCTTCCAACTAAATCTGATTCTATCACCCTGATCTGGATCAAAAGAACTAGTAGCATCTAAAATCATTGGGTATGTATTAGTCTCTGGCCTACCATCATGCGGAATTTGAACTTTGAATTTAGTTTTTTCTTCCTGCTCAATATCTGCTAACTCTTTAAGCTGATCTTGTTTTTGTTGTTGTTGCTGCAGTTTAAGTTTTACTCTATTTTTGTAAACTTTCTCCCTCATCTGTCGCTCATACTCTCGCCAACCAAATAGGCCACAGCCAACCAAAACAATAAGAAAGATAGCAAAACCTCTATTCATAATATTAAATATAAAAATTTTAAAAGATAATTGTCCACAAATCTTATGTAATTAAGAAGTTACCTGAGATCAATTAATACTCTTTTCAAATCAGAGCCAATAAATTCAGGATTTTGTAATAATCCATTTTCCAAATTTTTAGTGTAATCAGGAATTTTTCTGTAAAGATACTCAGCTAACTCGCCAATTTCCAAAATTTTATCGTCCCCGTATGCATCTCCTTTTAACCCTTTCATTAAAAAATATGAAAATACACTGTGCTTCATATCATCAATTTCATTGGATGTTTCTTTAGATGATGAGGAAGCTAAAAGACATAATTTTTTTGACAATTCAGGATATTGATAATTTTCTATAGACTCTTCAAAGTTTATAT
>Ga0208127_1001861_pt1 | contig 10293 bp, 12 predicted proteins | sample ETNtaG_6_FD_185751 | JGI IMG/M metagenome (GOLD analysis project Ga0208127, IMG submission 185751) | Marine microbial and viral communities from oxygen minimum zone, Eastern Pacific Ocean - ETNP201306SV45 (SPAdes) (version 2) | ecosystem: Environmental > Aquatic > Marine > Oceanic ...
TGCCATCCCGATTCATCACATGTGAGTTCAGGTGACCAAGCATCGACCTGAAGGGAACTGTCTGTGTCGTAAACAACAACAATCTCGATGTCCCCGTCTTGGTCAATATCTGCGAGAACAGGTGTCGAGCGCGCAGAGCGAGTATCTCCTAAATTGACTTGCCAAGCAAGTTCTGCATCATCTCCTGAATAGAGTGATAACTTTGTGGATGAGGATGACGTACTCTCGTGTAAAATTACAGCGAAATGGCCCAAAGGGTTGCATCGTTCATACGCTCCTGGTGTAGCTGAAAGACTTGCAGAAAAATTACCTATAATCGATCCATAAGCATCCGCACCAATGTCGTCATCCAATGCAATCCAATTGATGACAGGATCATCGATGCTTAACATGTCTCCAGATGTTGCGCTATGGGCTGGCATTGAACCGTTACGTGTAGCTGTTCCACCATATTGCCCCCATGGTTGTTCAAGATCGTCCCAAGGCGTATCATTTGAAGGACGAACAAGGATTTCATCTTCGAGATTGGAGAATTGAATATGTGTGAGCGACACCATGAGCATCAACAAAACGATGCTGAACGCACAGAGTTGTTGGCCAACTCTTGAATGGCTATCGCTACCCATTGTTTATCTTCTAACATGAGGGGTTGTTATTGTTTTGCTTTATGAGCATCAAAAGACTTGTATTTTGAAAGCCTTTTTTGGTCTTCATCACACCATTTTCGATAAGATTCTGACCATTTTGAATGCGTGGGCTTCATATAGGGGTCGACTGTGGGCAAAATGACTTCGGTTAACTTCTCTCCTGAGGCGAAAGCCGGTGAAGGACGGAAAGGCTTTGCCTTCTTCCTTCCCACATCGGTGAGAGAATCCGGAAGGAGATGAACAAAAATGTACAAGATTGTTACAAAAGAGGATACGATTCGTATCCCTGCGGAGTACATGAAGAAGGGGCAATCGCTCGATCAACACATCGACCGATTGGCCATGACTGCATTTGAAGGCCGATTTGATGATCAAAACAGATTCATTCTGGTCACAAGTAACCATACGCCTCTCGGTCGTGGCCGTATCATTCACGGTGATGGTGCGATTTATCAGCGAGTTCGATTCGATGCTCTTCTGTTTTGTATGGACGATTACGAAGTTGTCGAAGGTGCTGTTTCTGAAGTCAATGAATTCGGTGCATTTGTCCGAATCGGTCCAATGGAAGCTCTTCTCCACAAATCACAAATTCTCGATGATCAAGTTGAGGTGAATGTAGGTGCAGGAACGATTTCTGGTCGTAACGATGACAAGCGATTGGGTATTGGTACCGCAGTACGTGCAAGAATTGTTTCACTTTCTCCAGATACGACCGACCCACGTCGTTCGAAAATTGGACTTACATGCAAGCAACCAGGACTTGGTTCACTTGAATGGCTAGGCGAAACGGGTGAGTGACGATGGCAAAGAAACCTTACGCTTGTGGCGAATGCGGTCTCATCCTTCAAGATGATGTTGACCAATGCCCTCGACATCCCTCTGCACAAACGACCACTGATTGGCAAGGTTATGTCATCATTATCCATCCCTCACGTTCTGAAATTGCAGAGCGTTTGAACATTGACCAACCAGGTCACTATGCCCTAAAGGTAAACATCCGATAAGGAGGACGAACAAATGGAAATTGTAAGCCGAATAGAAAACAAACTTCTCAACCGTGTTGAAATTGATTTTAAGTGGAATCATAAAGGATCCAAGACGCCTTCAAAGAAGGAAGTCATGGACTTGGTAAAAACACTTGAGCCCGGTTCAAACCCTGATTTTATCGTCGTAAAGAACTGCAAAACTCGTTACGGTCAAGCACTCACAACAGGTGTTGCTTTGATTTATGAAACAGCAGAAGCAATGCGTGTTGAACCCGAATATATTCATGAGCGTCACAAGGGATTCCGAAGTGGTAATGCTACAGAAGAAGCTGCTGAAGAAGTCGCTGAAGATTCAGAGGATGGTGGTGAATGATGGGCGAACCCAACCCGAATGCAAAGTGGTCGAAGTATGCAATTGCAGAAGACGGTACGCTCGAACGCAAGGCAGAACATTGCCCTGTTTGTGGCCCAGGCGTCTTCCTAGCTACTCATGCTGATCGCAAGACCTGTGGTCGATGCGGTCATTCGGTTAAGATCGAATGATGCAACATACCATCGTTTGTGAGCAACCATAGTTGTTCACCTTTCATGATGTGCTGGACAACGACTTCGTTTTGTTTCTGCGTTTTGACACCTGATTGTTCCAGCAGAATTTCTTCTCTCCAACCAGAAAGAATCCATGTCGATTCGTCAATACAGAGCGCATGTTGAATTGGACCTTGGGTCGAGAGATCGGCAACTTTGTCTCCACCCTGGTAGAGATAACATCGTCCATTGCCTAGAAGTAGAAGTCGGACTGATGTAGATCCATATACATTCGAGAGAGAACCATCAAGATCAAAATGTCCTGTTCCAATTTGGGAGCCGTTTGATTTCGATAATCGGAGACATCCTCCTGCTCTTGACCACACTTCGATTGTCGTATCTGTTTCAAAGAGTTCGACCGTTTCTTGACTCATAGGAAGATTTGCCAATTCAGGCCACTCTGGCGGAGGTGCTCGCCATCGTTCAACGCCAGTTACATCGAATGCGTAAACTCCACGATTCCAAAGTACAAATGCGAATCCATCGTCCATATTCGTCATCGCAAGAGGTTCAGCATCGAGAACATGAGCCCAAATTGCACCTGCAGGTAGAATGGCGTGCTCAACAAACCGGGTTTTTCTCAAATCTCCACGCTCAACACCTTCTTTGAAGGGTTCGTCGATGGGCAAACAACCCATTCTTGCGATCATAAGTTCTCTGTCAATCCACGTTGCAATCAAATGTTCATCGACTACGATAGCATGCTGAATGGACATCGGAAAGGGTCTTGCATGTTTCTCAATGGGCTTCCATTCATCATCAAGGCGGCAGAGTTCTCCATCGACTCCAATCGCTATGGCATAAACGCCTTCAACACTCGGAGTTTCCATGATTTTCAGCGCACGGAAGGGAAGGTGAACCGAATGTCTACCTTCGCCCATATACGAACCAATCGTTGCCTCTTTGTCAATACTCGCTTTGAAGAAGTCTTTGTGCTTGGTCTGTCTATGGCGGAAGTAGTTCTGATTGCCGTCAACAATGACGACATCGCTTCAGCTAACCAAGCGATGTATCTTCTTGATATGGGCGATTGGATACAAGAACCTGAAGTCGAATCCTTTCCATCCTATTCCAATCAGCATGTGCGTATGTGGTTCCTTCCCAGTCGAATCCTTTGGCAAGATTACCTCGATCAACGCTGGGAGCAAGCGACGGGGGAGGTTGTAACCGAAGTTATTTTTCCATCGAGACATGCAGCAAAAAGCGGACAACCTTGTTTGACGCTTCATCCAATTGGTGTTCCACATCATCCAATCGATGAAGATCCACCCTTTGGTGGAAAATCTGGATTTGCACCACCGCCGAATCCAAGAATCGCTCCTTGGTGGCGACTTCTTCACGAGAAATGGAATGAACAAGCAATTCCTGAATTTTCACTTTCCCTTGAAGTAACACATCATGGACCCATTCTCAACGTGCCAAGTCTGTTCATTGAAGTTGGCTCAACCGAACCCTATTGGCCAAATGGGGATGCTGCTAAACTACTTGCAGAAGTCATCCATGAGGGACTGGGCATGAACAACAAGCCTTCGATTGGGCAATGGGATTCTTCACATGAGGGGCATCCAATTTTGGTCACACTTGGGGGTGGACATTATGCACCAAAAGCCAACAAATTAGCTCTCGAACCAAACGTCTGGCTAGGACATATGCTTGCGAATCATTCCCTCCCGTTTGGACCACAAGAAGATCCTGGTCATCTTTGGAAACAATCGATTGATGCTGCTCTTGCCTCAACAAGTATTGCTTATCCAGGTGGTATAATCGTTTGCAATGTTGAAAAGAAATCGTTCAAAGGTTGGCAGCGTCAATTAATCTATGCTTACCTTGAGAATATCGGTATCGAGGTTGTAAGGTCTAACGCATTCTTAGAAATGGTCAAAGGTCGCCATAATAGGACTTGAAGTAAAGGGGAATCGCCATGTTGTCAAGACTCATCGTCGCCATGACACTTCGAATGCCACGTTGGTTTGTTCGATGGGTTTCGCGACGATATGTTGCAGGTGCAACATTAGACGATGCAGTCACGGTCATGAAGCGCCTTGAATCCGAAGGTGCGTGTTTTACAATCGATGTATTGGGTGAAGAGATATCATCTTTGGATGAGGCACAATATTTCCTTGACGAATATGTTCGCGTCATGCATGCGATTGTTGAACACAACTTGGATGCCAATCTTTCGATCAAACCAACAGCCTTTGGACTTCTTATCGACAAACAGAAGGGAATGGAAAACATCGAATCATTGGTCCGTCAAGCTGCTGAGCATGAGATGTTTGTTCGACTTGATATGGAGGACCATCGGGTTACAACAGAAACCATTCAGGTTGTATTGGATTTGCATGAGAAGGGATTGACCAATGTAGGGACGGTTCTTCAAGGCCGTTTGCATCGTACACCTGATGACATCAGTACTGTAGCACAAACGATGGGCTCTGATGCTGATTATCGTATTTGTAAGGGCATCTATTTGGAACCTGAATCCATTGCATATACCTCCAAAAGCGACATTCGTACAAAGACAAACGAAGCCATTCGAATGGCCTTAGAACATGGTGCTTACGTTGGAATCGCATCCCATGATATTCCCGTTGTCAACTACACCTTGGATGTTTTGAAAGAATTCAATATGGGGCCAAATACGGAGGATCCTCGAGACAATGCTGGGCCGCAACGTCATGGAAAAGGTCCGGGTTATGAATTTCAAATGCTCCTCGGAGTTCGAGGCCCAATGCGAAGAAAACTTACAAAACAAGGCCATCGAACCCGAGTGTACATTCCATATGGGGAAAAATGGTATGAATACAGTATTCGTCGACTTCAAGAAAATCCGACAATTGGTTTACAGATCGCAAAAGCATTTTTGATGCCATGGACGAATCGTCCATAATCACTTACGAGCCTTCTTTTTCTTCCGTTTATTGGAAGGTTTGACACGTTTTTTGATGTACTCTTTTGGCAAGATTGGATTCGGATTGAAACCAAGCCGACCCTCTTTCCATGCTTGACGACGTTCCCGAGGCGTCTTTGGTTCGAATCGCTCAGGACGAGGCGGTTCATGCAGGTACATGCGCTTGATCAATGAAGCATCCACAGTACCTCTGAGGGTACGGCCTTCTCCTGTATGAATCGCTCGAATCCTCCATGTCTGCACGCCAATTTCAATGATCGTGCCTGCCTTGAACTGCGTTCCATCTTCGACGATGAGAACATCAGGGGTGGAAACTTCTCCGCGTGTTTTTGTTATCTTCACTCTATGCATGTCTTGTCGAAGTGCTACGGCCCGTACGAGTTTTGATGCTTCAATTTCTTCAACAACACCATCATCTGTTTCAAGCCGAGTAATTCTCCATGCCATCTCATCATGCTCAAAGACATCATTGATATCAAGCCATTCATCTGCATCGAGATCGATCGTAGCCATGTATGAATTGGGGCCATCGGTCAACATGAATGGCACACGCTTCAATGGAGCTGGACGAAATTGGATTTCGTGAACGGTTGAGCAATCATCGCATCGAAGCAGATAATCCATCCCGCGTCCAATTTCCTTTTGTTTGAGTATTTGGTGTCCAGTGACATCTTCACACGTTGGACAGAGAACAGCATTCTCCATGACTTCGTCTTCATCGAAGTCGTCCTCATCGAATCCATCGTCCATGCTACTCAGGTCGGGCTGAGCCATTTCCCCTTTGAATCCACCGCATGTGGTTCGGACACAGCGTTCAAAACAAAATGCAGCAGAGGCGTGCCATGAGCGAAGTGTCGCGTGACCAAGTTCTGCCAAGTTTACTCAGTGCAGATCCTGAACGTTCACGTGATGAGCCTGAAATTGCAGCAAACATTGCAACACAATTGGAACATATGGGCCTATCGACTTGGTCGATCTCAGTACTTCGCCGACTTCGGGATGCCATCGGACGTCAAGGGCCAAAACGTATCCTGGAAGTTGGTGGAAGTATCGGTCATCGTTCAGCATGGCTCTATGATTTGTTCAATGACGAACCAATCGAACGATACGATATTGTTGAACAAGGAGCAAAGTTCGGCGTCATTCTTCATCGTCTTCAGTCCAGATACGATGCATCGACTTGGTCATCGATTATTGTCAATGAATTTGCCACGCTGTACGCTGAAGAACAAGCATGGAAACTTACGACTGCATCTGGTGTAGGTACGGATGAACGACGACTTTCTGAACAGTATGATGCCATCATCATCGATTCTCCGTTAGCTCATTTGTCTCGAGATTTGCGTTATGGAATTGAATTGCTTTCCAACAATGGTGTACTGTACACGATCGAACCTGAGACGCCGGTAGGTGACTATGACGAACTTGATGATGAAGGGAAAGCAAAGGTGGATGGATTCAATGCGTGGATTGAACTTATTCATGAAGTACAATCGACACATCATGTTGCATTTGTTCCATTATTTGGTGGAACAATCGTTGCTTTCTTCAAGCGCTAGATTCTTGATCGGCCTTATCTAAAAGCGCCTCAATATCGAGTAAACCATAACCGTAATCATCATCATGATCTGCTTGTCCATCTTTTGGTTGAACCGTCTGCATCATCCAGTCCTTAACTTGGTCAATGGTTGAAACATCACCATCTGTTCCATTGCTTGCCAGTTCAGGATGTGCTTCCAAAAGAAGTGCTAACGCTCCAGTTACAAACACAGTAGCGGCACTCGTTCCACTTGCAGACGACCACGTTCCTTCAGTATTCAAGACTGGTACTTCTTTTGCAGGAGCAACAAGTTCGGGTTTCTTGTCAGGATCACCTCGTGGCAATTTTAGAGGAAAGACACTCGGTCCATTACTTCCTGTGGATGATTTCGACCAGTGATCACCTGTTTGAGTAACGCCTCCAACACATATCACGCGTCGCTCACTGCCAGGAGATGCCACATCACCATCATCCTCGTCACCACCATCATTTCCTGCTGCCGCGACAACAAAAATACCGCGGGCAGTTGCATCGTTGACCGAATCTTCGATGGTTCGACTAGATGACCCGAGAAGTGGGAACAAATCTTGTCCACCACCGAGTGACAACGAAATGATGTTGACGTTTTGGTTAATGCACCAATCGATACCTGCCACAACATCTTCCTCGTAGCCTGAACCATTCTCAAGAAGTGCCTTTGTCACATAGAGATTGACATTCTTTGCAATACCATCGAGCCAACCATCAGCGATGAGAATTCCTGCCATGTTTGTGCCATGGCCATTGTCATCGTATGGATTTGATTTACCCTGAACAACATCCATCCAGCCTGCAACATCAAAGCCCTCAAGATCAGGATGATTGAGTTTCAATCCAGTATCAACAATGCAAACGTCCACACCTTCTCCTGTAAGTCCACTCGGTTTGCTGATGAGTTGTTTGTAAACACGTTCAGATTCCAACAATTCCTCACTTGGCCTTACAAAGGTAAGTCCATCACCAACGATGATGTTGTATGCAAATCCTGCCACAAGGATCAGCAACGCGCCCATTGCTACACTTACGATTTTACGAACAACTTCCAAGTCCTTCTCCAATTGTGGAGATAAGGGGGCGGAGTCAGTCTTCGTCTCCTTCTCATCGCTCATACTAGGGCCTCATTGGAACGCTTGCACTGCTTCTGAAAATGTATCCACAAATCGCTTGACATCTTCTTCGGTGTTGTAAAAATAAGCCGATGCTCTTAATGAGCCATTGTATCCTCTGTCATTGAACCACGAATGAACACAGTGTTGGCCAGATCGTACCATGACCCCAGCAACTTCGTCGAGAAGTAAGGCAATGTCGTGAGCAGGAAGTTGCTCATCGAGAAGAAGCGAACAGATTCCACCTCTTTGGGAGGGGTCTTCAGGGCCGATAATCGATACGCCGTTCAAATCTTTCACACCGTTTGACATGATTGAATTAAGACGAATTTCATGTTCATGAACCTCATTCATGTTCAATCCTGCAAGATAATCAATGGCTGCTCCAGTGGCCATCATTCCAGCAAAATGACCAAGTCCACCTTCAAATTTTGATGGAGCCTTTGCCCATTCTACACCATCATACCGTGATGTCTTCACAGTTTGTCCTCCAGATTGGATGGTTCTCATGGAGTTAAGAAGTTCCTCGCGCCCCCATAATCCTCCCATTCCTGATGGACCGAGCATTTTGTGAATTGAGAAAGCGAAGAAGTCTATTCCCATCGCTTGGACGTCAACAGGCATGTGCGGGGCAGATTGTGCTCCATCAACGCAAACGAGGGCATCGAAATCTTTGGCGATCTTTGTGATTTCACGAATTGGTGTTTCAACACCATCAAGGTTGCCGACTTGACTGACAGAAACCAAGCGCAAACGATCTCCCGCATCAGCACACATGGATTCGAAGGTTTCCAAATCAAAGGTATTGTCTTGATTGGACGGAACGACGCGATGATCGATACCTTGTTCTTCTTCAAGTTGTAGCCATGGGACGAGATTTGAATTGTGCTCACGATCGGTTGTTAGAACCACATCGTCTTTGTTCCAACTTAATCCCTTAGCAACTTGATTTAAGCTATGTGTGGCGTTTCGAGTGAAGACAACCTCGTTAACGGATGGTGCATTGAAAAATCCTGCTAGCGTTTTCCTTGAATGTGCTATTGTCTTCGATACAGCAGTTCCGTAGCGATGAACGGATCGTCCTCCACAACCTGGTGAGTTGATGTAATAATCAGAGATTGCATTGATGACCGAATGTGGTCGAAGCGTGACACAGGCATTATCCAAATAGGCAACTGGATTTTCAAGGCATAGTGCCGGAAAATCTTCTCGCAATTTCTTCAAATCCATTACCACGCCTCCTCATCGGGTGAAACGTCGATAGCACTTGCTTTCCTCAACAAATCTTCTTCGGCAACAACGGCTGCTTTTGTTCTTACCTTTGCATCTGTTCCGAGCATTTTTTGAGGGAACCAAATGGTCCAAATTAGGAGTGGTACTGTGATGGTAGCAAAGAGGATGTGGAGAACAAGTGCCCACGTTCGAGCACCGGTGCGTTCCGCTATGTAATGTGCGCCTGCCCATGCGCTAAGCATGGTAAGTCCAGTCCAAGATATGCAGATGAAGACCCAACCCCGAAGCGAATGCTCTCGCATTGCGACTTCCATGACCCTGACATCCTCGTGGAGATGATGTGTTTCCACATGAAGGTCGCGAGTTTCACGTACTGCTTTGATGAAGAAGTTCAAGAAGAAAATACACACCAATGTTACAAGGAAACCACCCATCATATCAGAGAGAGCAAATCCAAACGGGAAGTCCTTATTGCTGGTGTGAAAATAAATTTGGGCCATGCCAAATCCGCTCCAAATCAACATCAACGTAACCGTATGTGTTCGCATAATCGGGAACATTTGGATTAACATGTACAAGAACCATCCCCAGCAGAGAATGGACAGGATCATCTGGAAGTACGCCGTACTTCCGGCAATCTGCAAACCTTCTAAGCCAGCGATTTTCGCATTTCCTCCGTTGAATATGTCGGCGTTGAGTGCACCGAGTAAGATCGCAAGTATTGCCGAGCCAACAGCGAGCGTGTATTGTTGATTCCAATCGGTTCGTAGCAACTTCCATTGGAAGGTAAGTTCTTGGCGAATGTCTGCGATGATAGGGTGTACGTCGACAAATTGAGGTTTAATCTCAACATCACTCAATCGGAACGGAAGGGCATCATGTGATGCCTCATGGGTAGCCACTTCCGCACCGTCCATGACAAGCCGAGACCTTCCCCCTTTGAGTCTGTTGTGTTGCTACATTGACAAGCGAGAGCGTTAAACGGTGATGCTGATTGGCCAAGACTGCGAGCCGAGATCGCATAGCCTGGTAGTGCGCGCGACTGGAAATCGCGTGGGCCTGTCCCTCGGGAGTTCAAATCTCTCTCTCGGCGCCAAATCAAGTCTCAACTTGAGGAGATTGAAAGCGACGCGAAGCGGTTATATCGAAATGGTTGGTGGCATGGATGCCGCCACCGTGGCTTAGTGGTATAGCACCTCATTGGTAATGAGGAGGTCGCGAGTTCGATCCTCGCCGGTGGCTCCAT
>Ga0208127_1001862_pt1 | contig 10293 bp, 14 predicted proteins | sample ETNtaG_6_FD_185751 | JGI IMG/M metagenome (GOLD analysis project Ga0208127, IMG submission 185751) | Marine microbial and viral communities from oxygen minimum zone, Eastern Pacific Ocean - ETNP201306SV45 (SPAdes) (version 2) | ecosystem: Environmental > Aquatic > Marine > Oceanic ...
AAAAAATACTGTAAAATGTGTTAGTAATATTCGTAATAATGGATTAATTGATATTCAAGGTGGAAGTATGATCGGAACACCAGGAACTGCAGCTAAAATATTTGCAACTTTGGCAAAAGCTGGAATTAATGTAATGATGATTTCTCAAAATCCTTCTGAATCAAGTATAACAATTGTAGTAAAAAATACTGATCTTGATAAGGCTGTTAGTGTCTTGGAGATGGATCTATTAGGTAAAATCATAAAAAAATTAGAAGTTACTACAGGAGTTTCAATAATTGCATTGATTGGTTCAGGAATGCGAGGAACAATTGGTGTTGCATCTAAAGTTTTTGCAGCAATTGAGAAAAATAAAGTCAATGTATCTATGATTACCCAGGGTTCATCAGAACTTAATCTTGCATTGGTAGTAAAAAATTCTGATACAAAATCTGCTGTACGTGCAATACATGATGCATTTACACTAGATAAAATCAATTAAGACAAATAATTTAAAGTAATAAAATCAGTCAAAATTATTGAAAAAAATTATCGTCGTTTTAATTATTGGAATTTTTGTTACTGGAATTATTTCAGTTTCAACTTTTTCAGATCAATACGTTGATGCAGGATCTACAAAAAAAGTTCATTTTACTCAAACAATCACATCTTCTCAAGATCCTGGATTGGGTTATGAGGATAATCAATTAGCTCTTGTTTTGTCTCCAAATGAAGGTACAATTTATGATGGTTCAATGACATTTACTTCAAGTGAATTGGTTAATGTTGTTGTTTTACACGAAATTAATCAAAATGATGTGAAAGGACAAGATACATGGACTATTAATGAAAATACAATTTATGGAAAATCTGTAATTAATCCTGAAAAAAAATCAGGTTCAATTGAATTTACAGGTGCAGGAGTTGCATTACACTCAACTAATTCAAAAGAATTTACTACAACTGTTAGTGTTGATGGTTGGATTAGAGGACAACCAACTCAAGTACTTGAACAAAAATTTGAATTTCAAAAAGAAGAACCTTCATTACTACTTTCGCGAGCTAGTATTCCTATAGAAATTCCAATGCATAAAGGAATGCACAATGGAAATGAAATTCTTTACATTATTACTGATGCGAGTAGTAAAGATTATGTAAATACAATTTCAGAAAAACAAGAATATGATATTCAATTATCAAAATCACTTGAAAATATTCCAGAAAATAATTTACAAAAAATTTTTCTTTTTAAAAATGGAATTAAAGGAGATGGATTTTTTGGATTTCAGAATGAAATTTTTTCCAATACTCCAGAACAATTAGATTATTCCCCATTAGCAACAATAATTGAAGTTACATGGAAGCCAGGTCAAAAAGAAATTGTTTTTGAATCAGCTTCAGACATTATAGACGCTGAAAAATCAGGCAGAATTAATTTCAATGAAACAAATGTAGTAGTAAATACTCCTCAAATAAAATGGTCAAGTAACCAAATGACTGAACGTTCTGATAAACAAATTAGTAACAAAATGTCATTTTCAGGAGGTCAAATTATTGATATTAATGAAAATGAAATGACTGTAACTTTTGTTGCACATAGAAGCTGGGATTCAGATGGAAAAACAATTTACTATATCATTACTGATGTATCTCCTATTGGACCATCAAAATTAATGGGTGTGACACATTCTCAATCAATTTCAGATCTCTTGACTCATTCATCTATAATTGATCAGTACCAATTCAAAAATGGAATTAAAGGAACTGGTTCGTTAGATTTTCAACCAGAAATTTTCAACTTTTCTTCATCAGAAGAAAATTACAATCCAATATCAAAAATATATCTTGTAGAATGGCATGATTCTAAATCTGCACAAATTTTACAAACAAAATCTGATATTGATTCATTTAGAGATAATGATCTAATTACAGTTAGTATTGCACGTCCATCAAATAGTGAATACGTAATTAATTCCCCAATAGTTGATCCATTTCAATAAAAATATCGCTAAACGGATAAATTAGTTGAGAAAAAAATTATTTTTAATTGACTGGAAAACTCTACATTGTTGGTGTTGGTCCTGGACACCATGATCATATGACATTTCGAGCAAAAGAAGTAATTTCTGAAAGTGATACCATTGTTGGATATGAAACTTATGTAAATTTAGTACAAGATCTCATAGGAGGTAAAACTATTCATCGATATGCTATGACTCAAGAAGTTGAAAGAGCACATCAGTGCATTGATCTTGCAAAATCTGGAAAAATTGTTTCTTTAGTATCTAGTGGAGATCCTGGAATTTATGGAATGGCTGGATTGATTTATGAAACTCTTGCAGCAACAGGTTGGGATCCTTCTGATGAACTTAAAGTAGAAATTATTCCTGGAGTATCAGCTTTGAATTCATGCGCATCAATTGTTGGTTCACCATTAATGACTGATTTTGCTGTTGTTAGTATGAGTGATCTTATGGTACCTTGGGAGATAATTCAAAAGCGTGTAGAATCAGCTGCTCAAGGTGATTTTGTACTAGTAATCTATAACCCTAAAAGCAAGAAAAGGATTCATCAATTACAAGATACACAAAAACTCCTGCTAAAACATAGGAAACCTACAACTCCTGTTGCAATTATTAAAAGTGCGTATAGAGAGTCTGAAGCAATTGTTATGACTGATTTAGAAAATTTACTTAATTTTGATGAGGAGTTGGGTATGACAAGTACTGTGATAATTGGTAATTCATCAACATATACCTACAAAGATTTAATGATCAATCCAAGAGGATACAAATCAAAATATAATTTAGAAGAACAAACTAATCCTAATCTAAAAGTTTAGAAACTCTTCTTGATAGCTTCAGAAATCTCTTCACTAAGATTTAATTTTTCTCTTATAGGACTAACCACTTTAACTAGATAGTTCCCAACAGTTTGTTTTAAATCTCCTGGATGCAATTTATTTTCTGCGAAATCTGAATGTAGCTCATCATAATTAGAATATGAAACATTACCACCATATTTTTCTGGTCTTTCAACATTCATTTCATTAAATTCATGAAAAATTACATTTTTTGCAATTTCTAATACTGGATTACTTTCAACATTTTGTTCTTCACACCAAGATTTGCTAATCTTTTTCTTAATTTCATTATCTGTATTGTGAATAAATATGCCTGAGTTTGGGTCTGATTTGCTCATTTTTCCTAAAACTTGAGAATTCTCAGTATCAGCTGGTTTTGAGAGTCCTGGTAATAATTTATGATGAACAGAAACTGGAACTTTCCATTTCATTTTAGGAAAAATCTCTCTTACTAACATGTGAATTTTTCTTTGATCCATTCCTGCATGTGCAATATCAACATCTAAAGAATGAATATCCACTGCTTGCATTGCTGGATAAAGTAATTTAGCTACGTCTATTTTATTATCATCTTCAGAACGACCCATAATCGTTAATGTTCGCATTGTTCTAGCGATTGACATGTGTTTTGTAAATTTTACAAGTTCAGCCCAATACTCTGTTTTTTCTTCATACAATTTAGATCCTAAAACAATTTCTGCATTTGGACAAACTAGTTTGAAAGCATCTTGATAATATTTTGAAACCTTAGAAATTGTGTCCCAATCCCCTCCTAATTTATCATTGATTAAAGTGTGCCAATCTGCAAGAAAAATTTTACAATTAACTCCTGCTTTTACAAAATCATTTATTTTAAAACCAGTACTGATCAAACTACCTAAATGTAAAAATCCAGAAATTTCTAAACCAATGTAATGATTTGGAGATGAATTTGTTTTAAATAATTCAGTTAATTCTTCACGTGTTACAACCTCTTCAGTAGGAGGTTTTTCAATTAAATCTACTTTTTCAATTATGTCCAAATCAAAACAACTTTTAAAATCTAAGCCTATAAACATTGTTTCTTAGTAATTCAACAATTTATAGAATTGAATCTTTGAATATAGGTTAAATTCTACTATTTTTATGACTCTTGAAGAAGGATTAGAATTAATTAATAATTATAAAAAAGGATTAGAAAAATTTTTAGAAACACTGCCTGAACAATCTGTCCAATTAGGCTCAGAAATGATTCAAGTTCTTACTTTAAATTCTAAAAATCAAATTGCAAATTTAGAAGCAATAGAAAAGTCACTATTACGACCAGCAAAATCTTAGTTTATTGAATTTTTAAAATTATTATTTACAATTTTTTTTATGTTTTCTTAATTCTTCACTATAATCAAATTCAGCCCCACACGCTCGACATTTTTCCTTTTTTTTGTTATGTGCTTTTTCTTGGTGTTTTTTCAATCTTTCAGAATCTGGTAATACTGTTCCACATTTTTTACATTTCAAATCATTTTTACTTGATCCAAATAATCCCATCAGTTTACAAAGTATATCATAGTATAAAACATAATTTCATCAAGATTTTTTTTGAAATAATTTCAAAAAATAAGATTTTTTCTTATAATTTTTATTCATCTAAACTTTTTCTAGGTTTTACACTTAGATAAAATGCATGTGCACTAATTATGAATGCTGCAAGAAATACTTTAGTTGCAAAAACTAAGTTCCATGGACGATCAGGATCTGGATAAGCTACTAACAATTTATCAATATCTGGTACTACTCCATTTACAACTCCTGCTGTCATTTGTGCATTTAAAACTGTAAAATTGTACAGAACTTCATAAAAACTAATTATTGTAAATCCAAGTAACATTAATTGAAGTAAAGCCATTCTTGTTCCAACAATTTTGTCACCAGCAGTTCGTCTCCAACCAATTCTAGTGCAACAGTACCATCCAATTATTGTCGAAAAAAATATCCAAGTTGAAACTCTAGCAAAATTTTCAAATGGAATAGTTGTATTGTGAATTACTTCTCCCATTACATACGTTCCATGTTCCAACCATTCTAACATTGTAGCATAAACACCAAAAATTAATGATGAAACCATAATTGCACCACAAATATAGAAAATGTACAAATAGACTTTGTAACCTGGATCAGTTTTTTCTAAATGTCGTGGTTTCATTCTATGATTTGCCAAATTTTGAAATATAAAAATTCATACCTATTAAACGAGATTTATAGAGTAGTTATACTACGGTAAATTATTGAAAATACCCATAAACATTCCTTTTGTAGGCAAGGAAGAAATTTCAGTAGTCACTTCTATTCTTAAAAATGGTGCTTTAACTTCTTCAGCAAATCAAGGCGGAAAACATGTTCAAAATTTTGAAAAATCAGTTTCTTCATTTGTAAATTCAAAATATACCATTGCTGTAAATTCTGGAACTGCAGCATTACAAGCAGCACTCTATGCTTTAGATATCAAACATGGTGATGAAGTTTTAATTCCATCATTCACTTTTGTTGCAACTGCAAATTCTGTACTTTCTACTGGTGCAAAACCTGTTTTTGTCGATATTCTAAAAGACAATTTTACAATGGATCCAGATCAACTTGAGAAAAAAATTACAAAAAAAACCAAAGCAATTGTTCCTGTACACCTATATGGGAATGTGGCTTATTTAGATAAAATTTCTGAGATTGCTAAAAAATTCAATATACCAATAATAGAAGATTCTGCTCAATCACTTGGATCCACTTTTAAAAATAAACATACGGGAACATTTTTTGAAATGGGATGCTATAGTATGTACCCGGCAAAAGTGATGACTGCAGGTGAAGGAGGATTTATTGTTACAAACAGCAAAAAATTACGAGACAAATTATTGATGATTAGAAATCACGGAATGGTAAAAGGATATGATACAAGAATCCTTGGTCTTAATTTGAGATTACCTGAAATAAATGCGGCAATTGCACAAGTACAAATGAAAAAATTACCAAAATTTTTGAAAGCAAGACAAAAAAATGCAGAACTTTTAACAGAATTACTTTCTAAATCAAATCTTACTTTACCGATTCAAAGAAAACATGAAAAAGTAAATTGGTATCTGTATACTGTTACTTCACCAAAACGTAATACTCTTTTGAAAAAACTTAATGAAAAAGGAGTAGGTGCAGCCTCGTATTATCCAATACCTGTCCACAAAACTCCATTTTACAAATCTAAAACAAAATTACCAATAACTGAATGGGCTGCTTCAAAAGTACTTTCTTTACCAATACATCCTAAAGTAACTACAAAAAATATTGAATTCATATCTAAATCAATTTTTGAAATACTTTGAATAAATTAAGTGACGCAATTGGAAAACTTTGTGAGGTTCTTCTACCTATTCCAGAAGAATTCTATATTGGTAACACTAATTCATCAATTTGTATTTGTACACTTTCTAGTATAAAATTGCTAAAAGAATTAAAAAATTCTGAAATTATTGAAAATGTTGCAATAGCTGGAAGATTATTTACTGAAAATAAAGGAATTGATTCAATTATAAAATATGTTAATCAAAATAAAAAAATTAAAACAATTATTGTATGTGGAAAGGAAGTTTGGGGACATAAATCAGGTCACTCCTTATTTCAATTACATGAATATGGAATTGACAAAAATAACAGAATTATCAATTCAACCAGTCCTGAACCAATTCTAACTGTTTCAAATTCCCAAATTCAGTATTTTCAAAAAGAAATTACTCTTGTAAATTTGATTAATGAAACAAATATGCAATTAATTATTAAAAAAATTCAATCAAACTAGTAACCGTTTTTTTGTCTTTCATGATTAATTTGGTTTTTTCTTTTGTATTCATCTAAAATATCATCAGGTGTTAATTTCAATTCTAATGATGCTTGAACCACAAAATGCCATATGTCAATTAATTCCTCTCTAGCCTCATTTTGATCAAATTCAGTAGGTGTTTTCCACCATTTCCAATTTGTAGTTCTTTGTAATTCGACTGCTTCATGCATAATTGCAGTACATAATGCTGATACTCTACCTTCAGCATCTTTAGGATATCTATCTAATTTCATTATTTCAGACAGACCTTTTTGAAGTTTGAAAATTTCATCTAATCGATCTTCATTTTTTTCTGACAAGATGTTATTAATTTTAAAAATAATTTAACTTAAGTCTTTTTAGAACTGGATCATTTTTTCATATGATTTTAGACGTTTTTTAATATCGCCATTTTTAATTTTGAGTAATCCATCTAAACCATATTTTTCAACTGCAAATGATCCAAGAACATTTCCGTACACAACTGCCTTTTTAATTTCTGAAATTTTTGTTGTATTTTTACTAGCAAGATATCCAATCATTGCTCCAGCAAATGAATCCCCTGCACCTGTTGGGTCTACAACATTCTCTAATGAGAATCCTGCAGTAGGAAAAACAACATCATCATAAAACATCAAAGAACCATGTTCACCTTTTTTAATAATAACATATTTTGCACCCCACTGTCTCATTTTTTTTGCACATTTGATTAAATTATGTTCTTTTGTTAGCAGCTTTGCTTCTTCATCATTGATTACAACTGCATCAACATTTTTTATCATTTTAATCACTGCACTTCTTTTTGTTGATATCCAAAAATCTATGGTATCACACATTGAAAATTTCACATTATCAAATTCTTTAATTAATTTTGTATTTTGTTCTGGATCATTATTTGCAAGGTAAACAAATTGTGATTTCTTATATTCATCAGGTACTATTGGTTTAAAATCTCCTAATACGTTTAATTCTGTTTTTAAAGTAGATCTTGTGCTTAAGGTATTATCATATTTTCCATCATATCTGAATGTTTTACCTTTGCTAATGGTCAATCCTTGTAAATCTAGATATTTTGATAAAATATTATGATTTTTTCTTGAAAAATCTTCTCCTACAACTGCAATTAGTCCTGTTTTTACAAAATTACTTGAAGAAATTGCTGCATAAGTTGCTGCTCCACCTAAGACATTTTTTAGAGTTTTAGTTGGCGTTCTAATTGTATCTAGGGCTGTTGAACCAAAAACAGTAAGCATTAATCAAAAAATAATTTTATTGTATAAATTTCCTTGTTTGCTCTTCATTTGGATAATAATCAAATGGAACATCTATTGACATAATCAATAAATCATATTTTGTCATTCCTGAAATCTTTACAGATTTAGAATCATCTGAACTATTTTTTGTTGTAAATGTTCCTTCAACTAAACTAGAACTTAGTGGATATAGTGTAAAAGATTCTAGATTGCCCTCTCCAACAACTTCATTATCATAAGATACAGAAAATTCTGTGTTACCTGCTGGTAGTGTTAGCAATGATGGATTTTTAAATTCTAATTCAATTTTATAATTTGTTTCTATTTCATTTTCATTAATGATCTCATTTTCAGAAAGATTTACCGATATTTGTGACGCTGATTGAATTTGTGAATATCCTATTATTCCAATTAATAAGAAAAACAGAATTACTACACTTTTCTTCTTTAATGATGTCATGATAAATTCTCAAAAAATTTTCTTTTAACTTAAAATTGGTAAAAATTCCTCATAATTTGTGTAAAATTTTTGATTTAATCTTAAATCTCATTAGAGCTATCTCAATAAATCAAAATTCACTCAAATATTCTCATTGGCACGAATAAAGCTCAAACTAGGTGAGAATGAAATTGAAGTCGATTCTAGAGATTTCTATGTTGATAATCAAACATTAGGCGAAATAATTGATAATATTTCTCAATATATGCCAGAAAATCAAGCAAAAATTGTATATGAATCTGATTCTAAACAAATTTCTTCAAATACTGGTTTGGAATCTTTAGATGATGCTGAAACATTTGAACCTGAATTTAATGAACCAAAACATATCCAATCCAGTGAAATTTTATCAAAACTAAAAATTTTAGAAACCAGTAAATTTTTTGATTCACCACGATCAGTTGGTGAAACTGTTCAACAACTTAGAGAATATGGATGGGCTACAAGCACACTAGATGTTTCAAAAGCATTAGCAAAAATGGCTTTAACTAAAAAATTTACTAAAATTTCAACGGAAAACCAAATTCGTTACTCAATTGAGTCAATTCCATTATCTAATTAGAAGAATAGTTACATTTTGAACAATTAGAAAAAATCTCTCCGTCTAGATGATCAAAATGCGTATTGCATTCTTGACATGTGTGATGCATGTCAAAATATCCATCTTTTTCAGTAATTCCTACTTTATGTGATTCTAGATTTGTGCTTTTACACTTTATACAATGACAACCACATTCAATTTTCATAATTTTTCTCAGATAATGTATGTATAGTTTCTATATCTATACAAATCATTGGATAAAAAACGTGAAGTTCCAATAGAAATAGATGATCATTTCAAACTTTTTGGGAAAGAACCATGGGAAGTTGAATATGGTGAGAAATGCCCCGTTTGTGATGTTAGAATAGATGAATATGGTTTTTGTTCTTGTGGTTCTAGCGGAGAGTAGTTTTTCTCATTAATGGAACCATCAAAATTATCATAAATCCCATTATTAATGGAATAAACATTGAAAATTCTGGAATTACTGTAGTTCCAATAATAGTAATTTGTCCAGTTGACTCTGGTTTAAAATTTAATAAAATATTATTTTCATCTTGAATAAATTTTGTATACTTAATTTGTTCGTCATTTAATAAAATTACATATGGGCCTCCTAACAATTCTTCTGACATTGAAATTGTAATGAATTTATTTTCCTCATTTACTTGAAAACTAATATTTTTTTCTGGTTGGTTAAAATTAAAAGATTTAATTTCTGAATCTGTAATAATTTCTACATCAAATTCATTTTCTTCCCATGTTATTTTCTTTATTGTTTTTGATTCATTAGCATAAAATTCAATTTTTGCATCTCCGCCACCATTAATTGCAATTCCTTTTTTATTATCTAAAAAAATCACATTATTATTTACAAAAATTAATTCAATTGATTCATCAAAGTACACTGCAAATTTTTCTTTATATGAAATTTCAGTTTTGAATAAATTATCATCTAAAATCATATTTTCTAAATCATATTCTACCATTGTATTTTGATCTGATGGGAAAATCATTATTGATGTGTTTCCTTTTGCATCGGTGGCAATTCCACTTTCAATTTCTTCATTCATTTCATTTGTTACAACTAAATTTGAAATTTCACCTTGAAAAAGATGTACAGTTGAAGGCATATTAGATGTCTTAACTATATGTTTGACATCAATTTTTCCTTCCAAATCAATTTTTACTTCAATAGATTCTTGTTTTGCTTCAGGACCAATTGATAATTGTCCATAAACTGTTGGAATTACAGTAATTAATCCAAAAATTAGGATTGCAGAAATTATTTTTGCGTTCATTTATTCTAAAGTAACT
>Ga0208127_1001863_pt1 | contig 10286 bp, 9 predicted proteins | sample ETNtaG_6_FD_185751 | JGI IMG/M metagenome (GOLD analysis project Ga0208127, IMG submission 185751) | Marine microbial and viral communities from oxygen minimum zone, Eastern Pacific Ocean - ETNP201306SV45 (SPAdes) (version 2) | ecosystem: Environmental > Aquatic > Marine > Oceanic ...
GTTAAAAGTAATATCAAAATTATTAGATGTCTCACCTTTTAGGTTAGGGTTTCCTGCCTCTAACCTTCCGGTTGCTAGGTGAGGACCATTCATAAACAACTCAATTACTGAAGGAAGTCTCTCTACGCTAGCAAAGCCAATGTTTACATCTAGATTATCGCTAAGGTCTCTGCCCAAAGATAGAGCAAAGCTGTTAGTATCGTCATCAAGCTTGTAATAATCGACATCATTGTGTTCATGGTCTGTAACACTACCTGTCCTTTCAATTTGATCTATTCTGAAACCTGCATCTAAATAAAATGCTTCTAAATCTGCACTAACAAAATAACCCAGTGTGAGTTCTTCATTATTAGCAGGATTCATAAACGATTCTCCACCAACGATAGCTGAATCTTCATCAACAATGTTAAGTGCTATTTTTTGTATAAGGTTAGAAGTAGATAGATCGAATATAGCCCCATACTCAGTAGCATCATTTGTGAAAACGGTTGGGGCATGTTCTTCATGATCATCATCATGATCGTCATGACCTTCTTCCTCAGCATGTGCTTCAATTAGGTGATAATCAGTGTCTCTATAGTTGTAAGTTACTGAATTAATCAGGTTACCATTAAGATTATATTGACCTTTGATTGTGAATGACTCTTGATCGGTTGAAGAGAAGATTCTTTCTCCTTCATGCTCATCATGTCCATCGTCATGATCATCATCTCCGTGGTCGTCATGATCATCATCTCCGTGGTCGTCATGATCATCATGATCATCGTGATCGTCGTGTTCATCTGCATGCTCACCGTGATATGGGATTCCATACATACTTTCGTGATTATCGATAGAGATTCCAAAATAACCCCACTCTCCAGCTCTAGATACACCGAACTTTGTAGACTCGATTTCTAAATCAGAGTTTTCTAGGTAAGACAGCATTTCTTCTTCAGCATGTCCAGCATGATCATCATGGTCGTCTTCATGAATTACTGCCCCATCAGGAATATCAAAATTACCAAATTCTGTTTTTTTGTATCCCACATTTACATTAAAACCTCCAAGATTGTCCTTGAAGTTAAAGTACTGAGAGTCTCCGTCATTAACCGATTGTGTTTCTAGTCCTGCAATGAATTCTTGGGTAGCAAAATCTTCTGGGGCTATGCAGTTATCTACTACATTAATAATTCCACCGCTTGTACCATTTGCATAAAGCAAAGAGGATGGACCCTTTATAATTTCTACTTGCTGAAGATCATTCAAGTCAATATCGTTAAGGTGGTCAGCTCCCAGTCCAGATACATCTCGATTTACCATTCCATTTTTGAGTATCTTTACCCTAGGACCAGACATACCTCTGATGATAGGCTGTCCTACAGCTGCTCCATAGTCCGCTATAGAGACTCCCAAATAACTATCAACAGCTTCTCCTAAAGAGGTCGTTGCATTGTCTTCAATCTCGTCACCATCAATTACATACAAAGGATTAATTATCCTCGAGGGATTCAATATTGACGAAGTAACCACAACTTCATCTGCATCATTTGAGGCAGAATCAGAGGGTTCGTCGGCTTGTATTTGCGTACTAATTAAACTCATCGCCATGAGCGCATAAAAGTAAACTTTCATGTTTTCTCCTAAAATTTAGTTATTTAAAAAATAATTTGTTACTAAAATTTAGGATTGTGGTGGAGCTCTTGCGCTAAAAGTATCAAGCAAGAAAAAAGGTCCTTCTTGCTTGAGTTTTTTATCTTTTTGGATCGGAGCATCAGGTAACTCCAGTAAATAAATATCATTAAGCTTGAATGACTCAATTTCACAAACCTGACATTGAATTAAATCATGCTGCTCATCTATATCATGAGCGTGAACAAGTGGCTCAGCAGATATTCCTGCTGCAAATAATATTGCTAAAAGAAGGCCTAATCTTTGTTTGCTGAGCATAATGAAGGTCGAATTATCAAATTAATTCAGCAGAGAAGCAAGGGCTTTCGCTATTTTGTCAGTGTCATGAGGGGCTCTGAAAAAGCCTGCATAATTTCCTTGAGGATTGATTAGGACCAAGCTGCCTGAATGGTCTACGGTGTAGTTTGGCTCGGGACTGTTCACGACAGGAAAGAATGGTGCATTAACTTGGGTAGAGAACTTATAGATTTGATCTATTTCTCCTGTTAATCCTCTAAATGTATTGTCAAAATTATCTAAATAAACCCTTAGATTCTCAGGCTTATCTCGATCAGGATCTACTGAAACCAAAAACACTCTAAAATTTTGTGCTGTATCTCCTAACGATTCCTTAATATCAACCATTTGTTTCAAGGTTATTGGACATATATCAGGACAATACGTAAATCCAAAGAATAAAACATTCCAGCTACCCTCAAATTGTTCTGCAGTAAATGGATTTGAACTATCGTCTACCAATTTGAATTCTGCAAGTTGTCTTGGAGGATCAATAAAGTAAGCCCCTAATAATTTGTATTCGTCTAAAGTAAGTTCTCTTGGGGTGTAAAACCTGGATAAAAACAATGCCAGTATCAAGGCTATAAAGCCTAAACACGTAGCTACTGTTATAAAGACTCCTTTGTTCATAGAGATAAAAAGTGATCTATGAGCATTGCAGCAAAAAGAGCTGCAAGGTAGATGATTGAATATGCAAAGGTTGGCATTGCCATTGCATTTGTTTCATCAAAATAAAGCCTAAAAGAGTAAATTAAGAAAACAGCTCCTAAAACTAGTGCAGAAAATAAATATATTTCACCAAACATTTGAACTGCGTACGGAAGCATAGTGCATGCCAATAAAAGGAAAGTGTATAGAAGTATGTGTTGTTTCGTAAAAGGGACCCCCTTCTGAACAGGCAACATAGGTACTTCTGCATCAGAATAATCATCAACCCTATAAACAGCCAGTGCCCAAAAATGCGGGGGTGTCCACACCATGATAATTAGAACTAAGAGTAAAGCATTTGGTTCAATAGTATTTGAAATTGCAGCCCAGCCCAGTAAAGGGGGCATGGCTCCAGCTAACCCACCAATAACTATGTTTTGGCTTGTCATGTACTTCAAATACTTGGTGTAAATAAATCCGTAAAAAATAAAAGTTAGTGTTGTAAGTAACCAAGTTAAAAAATTGGTGAAACTCAACAACATTGCAGATCCAGACAGATAGAGTAAAACAGAAAAAATAATTGCTTGTTTGTCTGAAATATCACCCAAGACGAGCGGCCTATTCGATGTCCTGTTCATTTTTGAATCTATTTGCTTATCAAAAAAATGGTTCACAACCGCAGATGAAGCAGCAAGAAAACTTATACCTATTAATCCGAAGAAGAAAACTGTTACAGGAGGACTGAAATTAGACCCTATAAGCATTCCGCTAGCACAAGAAACAAAAAGAAGAGCCTGAACCCCGGGCTTGGTTAGTTCAAGATAACCTCTCCAATTAGCTATAACTGATGTCATAAATTAATGCTCTCTTAGTCTAAGAATCCCCAAATAGGTGATCAATAATAACCCACCTAGGTTATGTCCTACAGCAATTAATAAGGGAAGAGCGAATATAACATTCGAAATACCCAGTAAGACTTGAAGGGTCAAGAAGCCTACTAAACCTACAGCTAAGGTTTGAAATTTTCTTACATAAAGATGATAGCTTACAAAAAGCAAGAAAAGTGTAACAACTACTGCACCAAACCTATGAGTAAAATGTATAGCCACTCTGGACTCATGATCTAACTGGCCTCCGAGATAATTTGGACCTATACTTTGGAAAAAGTTAAAACCTTCTTTAAAGTTAGCATCAGGCAGTATTTCTCCCTGACAAAGTGGGAAATCCGTACAGGAATACGATGCATAATTTGTACTCGTCCAAGCACCTAAAAATATCTGAATTGCAACTATAAAGATAGAAATCGTGAAGAGTTTTTTTGTTGTGGAACTGAAATTCCAATGAGTTCTAGTTTCTAAGCGATCTTTAGCTTTGTAATAGAGTAACCACAATAATCCAGTTGTTAAAAATCCTGACATTAAATGTGTGGTAACCACTTGAGGCCACAACTTAAGACTGACTGTCCAATAGCCGAAAGTTCCTTGCATAATCACCCAGGCTATCAAGAAGAAGCTTAGTCTTCTGATATCTGAAGGTAGCTCTTTGTTTTTAAAGGACAAAAAAGCTATACAAAGAATCATGAACCCAAGTGCAGCAGCAAAATATCTATGGACTACTTCGGGAATTGCTTTGGCCACCTCATATGGTGTATCAGGAAATTTAGAGTTAGCTAGGTCAATTTCTTCAGGACTAACCGGTATAGTTACAAATCCGTAGCACCCTGGCCAGTCCGGGCAACCTAAACCTGCATCAGCGAGTCGCGTCCAAGCACCAAGCGCTACCACGACAAAACCAAGCAATCCTGACCAAAGAGAGAGTTTTTTAATGCGTTCCATTATTATCCTATTTTAGAGTTTTGAAGAACCTTCTTAAGATCATTAAGCAGTTCTCCACTTGGCAGAGTTGAATCATAAATCAATATTCCATTCCCGAGAGGGTCAAATAAAATATAGGGAGACTCTTCTAGCCTTTGATTAACTGGTTGGGGCACGTCATTGAAATTTATGTTTCCTTTGTACAACTGGGGGTACTCGCTTTTAATCTTTTCCAAGCTGTCCTGCGACAAAGAATCTTGATCTATATTGATGAGGTATCTGACTACCCTGTCGCTATCTTTTGCAAGCCTTATATTTATCTGTCTTGAAGAGTACAAATTTTTCCAGCACTTCTCTTCACAATCTCCTTTTACAAATTGAACGATAGACCACTTCCCTGGGAATTCATCAGTTAAAGGTCCAGACTCAACTGTCAAATTAAGTTCACTCAATTGAATAGGTTCAGGTAAAAGTGTACCTTTATTAACTGTACCTTCTGGTGCGTAGCCACTATAAAAAAGAGCAGAACTTGAAATTAAAACAATAATGGGTGTAAGAAAAATAAGGGAAGCCATAAGCCTGCCGTAGTTCTTGTTGCTAATTTTCATAATTAATCTTTTTTATATCCGTAATACAAGTATGAACAAAACAATACTAAAGCCAGACCAAACCATTGGACCGCGTAGCCATAGTGACGAGATGGTTGAAGATCAACAGGTCTCCAAATTGGTTCAAATGCTCCTAAGGAGGCAGCTGAAAGTTGGAGAACTTTGTTTTGAATGCCAATACCAAGATCTTTTTGAACTGACTTAAGATCCAATTGTTGAACATATTTAGGCCATCCTTCTTGACTGGCTTCTTCGGATAAGCTCAAACCAAACCTTGTAAAGGGTGAGAGAACACCTTGAATGGTTACATTATCGTTTTCAAATCCAACGCTACTATCGTTCACCTTAGTTTTTGAGAGCCAGCCCCTGTTAACCAAATAGGAAGAATTTTTAGTGGTGTTGAAAATTGTAAAAATTTCATGACCTGCTTCTTGTCTATAAAGTCTATTGTCCAAAATGTAAGTCTGTTCACCAAAAGCTCCTTCTAAAGATATTGTTCTATAAACAAGCTCTTCTTGAGAAAATTCTTTTATCTGATCTTCATTTATGACCGGCATGGACTGGTTTAAACGGTGCTGACTTACAATCGACTCTTTATCCAAGCCCCTAACTATTTGCCATGAGCCTAGAAAAATTAGTATTGGGAAGAAGAATACGAAAAATGCAGTCATAAGCTTTCCTGGACTAAATTTACTCATATTTTTTTTATCTACCTAAGTGTATACTTCTCAACCTTTCAAGATGATTAAATACTTTATTCTATTTCTTATAGTGGCTATGTTAATTAGTCTTTTTAGAGGCGCCTTCTTCCTTATAAAAGACGGCGGCTCGTCTAAAAAAACCGTTCACAGTTTGGGCGTCAGAGTTTCTATTGCAGTCGTTCTTTTTTTAACTCTAGTTTATGGTTTTGTAACTGGTCAAATAGGGCCGGGCGTATAAGTCAATTACATTACGTATACAAAAGCCACTAAGAGGATCCAAACAACGTCTACAAAGTGCCAATACCACGATCCGGCTTCAAATCCGAAATGATCGTCAGCAGTAAAATGCCCTTTGAGGCTTCTAAAGAGCATTATCGTAAGGATAATTGCCCCTAAGCAAACATGGAAACCATGGAAACCTGTCAGCATGAAAAATGTTGTTCCGTAGATACCTGTGTTTAATGTAAGTCCATAATGTGCATAAGCCTCGTAGTACTCAATACCTTGAACAACCACGAATGCGTAGCCAAGAATTAATGTAACAGCCAGCCAAAGATTGAATTGCTTTCTGTTTCCATTTTTTAGTCCTAAATGAGCTATATGAACAGTCACGCTCGAAGTTAATAAGAGGACAGTGTTCCACAATGGTAACCATCCAAGTACCCCACCTAAGCCTCCATTTGCGTAGGCTGTGGCCAAAGACATGTCTTTTTCAGGGCCTGCAAATACTGCTTGATCTGGAGTAATCATTAGTGGCCAACTTGCTTCAAATCCTGGCCACAACATGTTTGCTAAACCTTTTTCGCCTTCTCCTCCAAGCCAGGGAACTGCAAAGTTTCTTATGTAAGCTAGCGCAAAGAAAAATGCAAAGAAGAACATGACTTCCGAGAAAATAAACCATGCCATGCCATAAACGTAAGAGTCTTTTAGCATCGGATTATTTAATCCTGCATGATTTTCTTGTATTACTTGCTTGAACCAAAAGTACATAGTGGTCCAAAGCATTATCATGGACAAGATCAGTATGAGATATGAGTTTGTATCCTTACCAAGATCAATAACTGTATTCGCTGCACCTATAATGAACACAAGCATAGTTATGGCCATAGCGAATGGCAGCTTGCTGGATTCAGGAACGTAATAAGGTTGTTGTGACATCTTCTCCCCTTTTTATAATTTTGCTATTTCATTATTTGTTTGCACTCTGTCCGTTATATCAAACAAAGTATATCCAAGGCTTAGTGATCCTATTTCTTTTGGTAATGCTGGATCAATAATAAACCTTACTGGCAGTTCTATTCTTTCTCCAGCTGCAAGTACTTGTCTTTCGAAACAAAAGCACTCAGTTTTATGGAAGTATTCCGCACCTCTCCCTGGTGAAACGCTTGGTATGACCTGACCTACCATTTCTTTTCCAGTTGTATTATGAAAAACAAATGTGGCTTCATATTGATTACCAGTAACAACTCTCATTTGAGATTTTTCTGAATCAAAGAACCAAGGCATGGATTCATTGTTGTGTGTCATGAACTGAACCAAAAGCTCTCTTTGCTCAGTAATGGCTAGAGACTCTTCACTTAATGAACTAGGTCCAGTGACTTTTCCATTGAGACCAGTTATTTCACAAAATACGTCGTACATTGGAACAAGTAACCAACCAAATGCAAACATCCCGACTACGATGCCTGCGAGGTTTCTTAATGTTCTCTTCGCTTCCAATTTATTTAACTTGAGGCTGAACAGTAAATGAGTGATATGGAGGTGGTGAGCTCAAAGTCCACTCAAGGCCTAGATCTCCAGCACCTTCCCAAACCTCCGGCTTGGCTTGCTTACCTGACCTGATTGTTTTAATCACGATGAATAAAAAGAGAAGCTGAGTTAAGCCAAACATAAAAGCTCCCACACTGATTAATGCATTGAAGTCTGCAAATTGCAGAGCATAATCCGGGTATCTTCTAGGCATTCCAGCGAGGCCCACAAAGTGCATAGGGAAGAAAGTTACATTGACTGAAATAAAGGTTAGCCAGAAGTGTAATTTACCTAAGGTCTCATCGTACATATTGCCAGTCCATTTAGGCAACCAGTAATAAGCCGCAGCTATTATTCCAAATAAGGCTCCTGGTACTAATACATAGTGGAAATGAGCTACAACAAAGTAGGTGTCATGGTATTGGAAGTCGGCTGGAACAATAGCCAGCATAAGTCCCGAAAAACCGCCTATAGTAAATAGGGCAACGAATGCTATTGAGAATAGCATAGGCGTCTCGAAGGTTATCGAACCCCTAAACATCGTAGCTACCCAGTTGAATACTTTTACACCTGTTGGTATGGCGATCAACATTGTTGAATACATAAAGAAAAGCTCACCCGCGAGAGGCATTCCAACCGTGAACATGTGATGAGCCCAAACCACAAATGATAATATCGCGATCGAAGCCATTGCATAGACCATTGAAGAATACCCAAATATTGGCTTCCTAGAGAAAGTCTCAATTATGTGTGAAACGATACCAAAGGCAGGAAGTATCATAATGTAAACTTCAGGATGTCCAAAAAACCAGAAAACGTGCTGGAATAAAACTGGATCACCACCACCTGCAGCATTAAAGAAGCTAGTTCCAAAGTTTATATCCATGAGCATCATGGTTACTACACCGGCTAAAACAGGCATTACTGCAATTAATAGATAAGCAGTGATCAACCAACTCCAAACAAAGAGAGGCATTTTCATCAAAGTCATGCCAGGGGCTCTCATATTAAAGATAGTTGTAATGATATTAATTGAACCAAGTATCGAAGAAACCCCCATAACGTGAACTGAGAATATGAAGAAATTAACAGTAGATGGAGCGTAAGTAGTTGAAAGTGGTGCGTAGAAGGTCCAACCAAAATTGGGTCCGCCTTCTGGCATGAACAATGTGGAAATCAATATTCCAAAAGCCATGGGTAAGAGCCAGAAGCTTAGATTATTAAGCCTTGGCAATGCCATATCAGGAGCGCCAATCTGCATTGGCAACATCCAATTAGCAAGTCCAACAAAAGCCGGCATTATCACTCCAAAAACCATGATCAGACCATGATTAGTGGTCATCTGATTAAAGAATTCAGGTTGAACTATTTGCAGTCCCGGCTGAAACAGCTCAGCTCGAATAACCATAGCCATTGCGCCGCCTATGAAGAGCATGATGAAACTGAACCAAAGGTATAGAGTTCCTATGTCTTTATGATTAGTTGTGAATAACCATCTAGAAAGTCCTTTTGCAGGTCCGTGATGTCCGTGATCGTGTGATTCTACTACTGTACTCATTTTTTATTTCCCTTATAAATCTATTCTGTTCTTGTAAGCAACTATGTCCTGAGGTGTAACAATTACACCATCGCCATTTTCGCCATTCGACCAAGCTTGCCTTGTGTAAGTTATAACTGATGCTATATCTACTTCACTGTAAGAATCGCCGAAAGCAGCCATTGCCGAACCTTGAACACCTTCCATTAATATTTCTATATGTTTTGAACTATCATTGAGCGCAATTTGACTTCCTTCTAAAGCAGGAAACACTGGAGGAATGCCTTGGCCATTTGCTTGGTGACAAGCAGCACAATTAACGGCATAGAAGCTTTCGCCACGCTCCATTAATTCATCTTTAGTCCATACCTTAGAAGTTAACATTCTCTCTTCCTCGGCTAAAGCAACTTTTTCTGCAATGAAAGCGTCAAATTCTTCTCTTTCCACAGCCCTTACAACAACCGGCATAAAAGCGTGTTTTATTCCGCAAAGCTCAGTGCAAGCTCCTCTAAAAATTCCTGGCTCCGGGACGTTTGTCCAGGCAGTATTTATAAATCCTGGGATAGCATCCTGCTTAACGGCAAAGTCTGGAACCCACCACGAGTGGATAACATCATTACCTGTGATCAAAAACCTTACTCTGGTGTTAGTGGGTATGACAAGCGGCTCATCTACTTCTTGAAGATAGAACTCGCCCTTAGGCACTTCACCGTCAATTTGTTCTTGGCTTGTAGAAAGATTACTAAAAAATCCAACCTCGTCTTCTAAGTATTCGTAATGCCATTTCCACTGATGTCCAGTGATTAGAATATTGATTTCGCCTTCTGCATCATCATAAGCTTCAACCATCACTTGTGTTGATGGAACTGCCATCCAGACAAGTACTAGTGTAGCTGCGACTGTCCACCCAATTTCGAGCCAAAAGTTGTCATCGAAGTCAGCGGCCACCGCCCCTTTTGATTTTCTGTATTTCCAAAGAGACCAGAACATTATCGCGAAAACAATAATCCCAATTACTACACAGATCCAAAATATGATCATGTGCAGTTCAAAGATGCTTTCGCTAACATCTGTCACACCAACGGGCATGTTGTAATCTGACTTTTCAGAAAAAATTAATGATGAGAAAAAGAGAGGCAAAGCAAAAATTAATTTTGCGGAAACTTTTTTAATATAAGCCATTAATATAAATATTTATTTTTAAGGTGGGCAATCGGACAGCGCGCGTATTTTAAACCAATCAGAAACCTCAAACAATACCTTGAATACAAAGAAATTTTGG
>Ga0208127_1001865_pt1 | contig 10278 bp, 7 predicted proteins | sample ETNtaG_6_FD_185751 | JGI IMG/M metagenome (GOLD analysis project Ga0208127, IMG submission 185751) | Marine microbial and viral communities from oxygen minimum zone, Eastern Pacific Ocean - ETNP201306SV45 (SPAdes) (version 2) | ecosystem: Environmental > Aquatic > Marine > Oceanic ...
CTATGACCGGCCAGATCGCCCACAACGTGTCGTCGAGGTCAAAGGAAATCGCGCGCAGCGCTTTCATGCAGACAGGATCGGTGCAAGGGCGCCGCGTAACTGTGCGACACACGACATGGCGGGCCCAACCAGTTCGATGCTGCAGACGGCTCGACCCCGATCGGTCAAGACCGCACGGTCACCCTCCGCTTGGGCATGATTCAGATGTGCAAACCCGAAGTCCTCGTCAAAGATATCAAGATCGCGCTCCGGCACCGAACGCACAAAAAGAAACAGGCCGTGGGGACTGCCGCCTTTGTGCAGTTGACCTGTCGAATGAAGATATCGGGGACCGGGATTCAGCGTCACCGGCAGGTCGAAGTGTTCGCGCACCGCCATTGCAAACTCTTCCAGCACATCGAAAAGTGCGGGCTCATCCGGCAAATAGGTCAGGATGGCCAGATAAGCGCCCTGCCCCGCCGAAGCCAGCGATGCGCCCAAATCCTGCGGGGTGAGTGGCGTCCCGGAGCCCGCGGTACCCTCCCCGTCCAGCAGCTGGCGGGTTGCCGCTTTGGTGGCGGCGACGTCGGGCTCGTCGAAAGGATTGAGCTGCATGACCGCACCGGCAATGGCGACTGCAAAACACCAGCGGAAAAACTCCCCGCCGAGATCTGTCTCTTTCTCAAGCGTGATCCGCCAGGTCGGGATCCCGTCATCATCCGCCTCCGGGTAGCGCTGCCAGAAAGTCTCATTGGTACCGGAACCCAGAATCACTCTCGCAACACGGGATCCCGGTGCCGAAGCGTCTGCACCGTCCAATGGCAGCATGCCTTTGCCTTCCTTGCCGGTGCTCTCAGCAATGAGTTGTTCAACCCACGATCCAAACGAACGATATTGTTCATCAATACACAAATGCAGGCAGTCGCGCCCGGCCAGACATTGCTCCGCGAGCCAACTTCCAAGTGCGAGCCCAGGATTGTCTGACGTATTTTCCGCTTTGCACTGCCCGGACATGTCCAGGGCGCTCTGCACAATCGCTGCAAGATCCATTCCCAACAGTGCGCCTGGCGCCATTGCAAAAGGAGTCAACGCCGAAAAGCGCCCACCGACATCGGGCGGACTCTCAAGGCAGTCAAGAAAATGACGCTGCACCGCGAGATGCATAAGAGGGCTGCCCGGATCCGTGATGGCGACACATTGCCCGCCGGGTTCAGCCACGCCCTGCTCTTCCAGGTTATCCAGGACCCAGCTGCACAAGGTCTGCACCTCGATCGTGGAGCCCGACTTTGATGAAAAAACAAAAAGGATCCGTGACCACGCCCGGTTGCCCAACGCCTCGGTAATCGCATCCGGATGAGTGTTATCAAGAATGGTCAGAGACAGTCCATCACCGGCGGGGCCGAAAACCTCAGCGAGCACCTCAGCCGCGAGACTTGAGCCTCCCATTCCGATAAGAACCGCCTGAGAAAAGCCGCGCGCACGAATGTCCCGGGCCCAATCGCTTAACGCTGTATGGTGGTCAGAGAGCCAGCGGGGGCTATCCAGCCAACCGAGACGATCACGAATCGCGGCCCGGACGTCATCATCACCCGGCCAGAGCGTGACATCACGCTCCCACAGCCGCCCGGCCAGGGATACCGAAGATTCTTGGCTCAACGCGACCCCGACGACTCGATCAGGTGACCTGACGATTTCGATGACATCGCTCGCATCCGGTCAGACGGCGAGCGGTCCGGCGGCCTTCACGGCATCCGGCAGATCATCGGCGTACTTGGCAAAGTTCTCCTGAAAGAGTCCGGCCAGTTTCCTGGCCTGGGCATCATAGGCCTCGGCATCCGTCCAGGTGTTTCGCGGATTCAATACGTCAGCCGGAACGCCCGGGCATTCGGTCGGCACCTCGAGTCCGAAAATCGGATCCGTCTCAGTCGGGGCATCATCCAGTTTTCCGTCAAGCGCAGCGTTGACGATGGCGCGGGTGTGGTGGATGGCCATGCGTTGGCCCGTGCCGTAGGCACCGCCGGTCCATCCGGTATTGATAAACCAGACTTTCACCCCGTGGGTTTCGATATTTTTCCCGAGGAGTTTCGCGTACTGCCGTGGATGCAGGGGCAAAAAAGGTCCGCCAAAACAGGGGCTGAACGTCGGTGAGGGCTCGGTAACACCTTTCTCCGTGCCAGCCACTTTTGCGGTATAGCCATTAATAAAGTGGTACATGGCCTGTGCGGCAGACAGTTTGGCTACCGGCGGCAACACACCAAATGCATCACAGGTCAAAAAAACGATGTTTTTCGGCTGACCGCCTCGGCCGGTCTCGGAGGCATTCGGTATCTGAGAAATAGGATACGACGCGCGGGTATTTTCTGTCAGCGAACCATCATCTAGATCGATCACGCGGGCCGATTCATCCAGCACCACATTCTCCAGAATCGTACCGAAGGAGCGCGTGGTCTGGAAGATCTCAGGCTCCTGCTCTGCAGACAGTTTGATCACTTTGGCGTAGCAACCCCCCTCGAAATTAAAGATGCCGTTCTCACTCCAGCCATGCTCGTCATCGCCGATGAGGGTCCGCGATGCATCAGCCGACAGGGTCGTCTTGCCCGTGCCGGACAGACCGAAGAACACCGCCGTGCTGCCATCGTCCCCGATGTTGGCCGAGGCATGCATCGACAGCACGCCCTGACGGGGCAGCAGGTAATTCATGACGCTAAAGATCGACTTCTTGGTTTCGCCCGCGTAACTCGTACCGCCAATAATGACGAGCTTTTTAGAAAAGTTGACGATAATGAAGGTCGGTGAGTTGGTCCCGTCCACCGCAGGATCCGCAGAGAAGCCGGGTGCATTGATTACAGTAAAGCCTGGCTCATGGCGGGCCTGCTCCTCATCTGACCCGACAATAAACATGTTGCGCGCAAAGGCGCTGTGCCAAGCGAGTTCGTTGATGATGCGAACCGGCAAACGCCGATCAGGGTCCGCACCAGCGAAACAATCCTGCACGTACCATTCTTTGCCTTCAAGATAATCCGCCATTCGCGCAAAAAGTGCATCGAAGTGTTCGGGGGTGTAAGGCACATTTACTTTGCCCCACCAGATCTCGTTCTCGGTGGTTTCGTCCCGCACGACAAACTTGTCGTTGGCAGAACGGCCCGTATGTTGTCCGGTGTTGACGACCAGCGGCCCGAAACGGGTCAAAGCTCCCTCGCCTTTACGGATGGCATGCTCAATGAGCGCGGCCTGGGTCAGGTTCCAGTGGACGGCCTTCGGGTTGCGCAGACCGTGGTTTTCAAGGCCATAAGCACTGTGGGCTTTGGCTTCGATCATGATGACTCCTTTGTCGTGATCCCGTCAGCTACAAACCTGATCACGATGCCAAGATATTATGGTTATAAGCGCCTGGCGGGCATACGACCGGATGGGCGCCGTATTTTCGACGGGGCAGCGCGATTGCGGGTTCGGTTCATGCCGGACCCCAAACCGCACTGACGCGGTCGAGTGGCATTGTCGTTGATTCAGGCGGGGCAGTCAGCCGGGGATAGTGCTTCGTTAAAGGTCTCAGTATAGCAACTTTTGCGGCGCTAGCCGTCTTCAGGTGCTACCCAACCCTCTGGCTCATCACCCCCATCACCAAACAAAAACGCAGTCATCTGCGCTTCGAGATAAGCACGGTGCTCCGGGTTGATCGGACTCAAGCGCTGCTCATTGATCAGCATGGTCTGCCGTGACAACCACTGCTGCCAGCCTTCTTTCGAGACCTCTCGCAGAATGCGCTGACCAAGCTCCCCGGGCCAGGGCGCACTGGCCATCGGCTCGGCCGGGCGGTTCAGCACCACGCATTGAATTTCATCACTCATCTTTTTTATCCACTCTTATCCATTCTTATCCAGTTGTTCCAGCAATTGCTTCACAGGGGCAGCCAAACCCCGTCTTCCGGGCGCGCCGGGAGAGATCCACACGCGGTCCTTATCCGCGATTTTAGCGCCCGCGGCGTCACTTACCCGCAAAGGCTGCGGATGGATCTTCAAGACATAATGGGTAAAACCGTGATGTATCACGGGCAATGCCTTAGACCCAATTGCCCGGATATGGAACCTGCGCCGACACCATTGCACCGGCATTTCATCCGACGAACACTCAGGAAACCCCCATAGGCCTCCCCAGATGCCTGAAGCGGGCCGGCGTTCAAGCAACACCCGTCCACTGGAATCCCGCAAAATGATGAAGTTCACCTCCCGGATAGGCCGTAGCCGCTTCCTGCGGCGGACGGGGAAGGCGGTCGGCGTGCCGAGTGCATAGGCCTGACAATTCCCAACGAGGGGACACACCCCGCATTGCGGTTTAGCGCGAGTGCACACCAGGGCACCCAGATCCATCATCGCCTGATTAAACGGTCCAGCGAGTACCCCGCTTTTGGGCAGGACCGCCTCGGCGTGCTGCCACAGGACAGCTTCGGTCTCCCCGCGCGAGATCTCTCCCGCCACTGCGAAGTACCTTGCCAACACCCGTCGGACGTTCCCATCCAGGATGGGATGGCGTTGATCACTCGCAAGACTCAGTATGGCCCCAGCAGTAGATTTGCCGATCCCCGGCAAAGCCAGGACACTCTCAAACTGATTGGGGAACACGCCGTCATATTCCTGCAGAATGATCCTGGCTGCCCGATGCAGGTTTCGGGCGCGGGCGTAGTACCCCAGCCCGGTCCAGTAACTCAATACCGTATCAACCCTGGCTCTGGCCAGCGTCACTACATCAGGGAAGCGGCGAATAAAGCGCTCATAAAATGGAATGACGGTTGTCACCTGGGTTTGCTGCAGCATGATTTCTGAAACCCATACCCGGTAAGGATCGCCTTTAACCTGCCAGGGCAGATCGTGGCGGCCGCACTGGCGGAACCAGCGCAATACGGCCCGGCTAAAGTGACGAGTCGTATCCGGTTGTCGTGCCGCATCGCCGGCAGGCGATCGCCTCATCCCCATCGAATCAGATCCCATGAAGGCACGACAAGACCCAAAGATATAATGAGTCGATGATGAGATGGCTCCTGCTGATCTTGCTCACCCTGAGTCCCCTGCCGGCCCTGGCCGCAGAGGTCCTGCGCGCTCATGCCATTTCCATGTTCGACTCCGAGACCCCGCGTTACCCCGCTGGCTTTCGTCATTTCGATTACGTTAATCCCGACGCTCCCAAAGGGGGAAGTCTACGGCTTGCTTCCCAGGGGAGTTTTGACAGTTTTCACCCCTTCATCCCCAAGGGTAACGCGGTCAGTACCGGCGCAGTGGAAACCCTGCTGGTCACAAGTGCCGACGAACCTTTCACTGGTTACGGCTTGATTGCCGAATCCATTGAATGGCCCCGCGATCGTTCCTGGGTGATCTTCCATCTTCGTCCGCAAGCGCGCTGGCATGACGGGACCCCCATCACTGCCGAAGATGTCGCCTGGTCTTTTGAAACCCTGGTCAGTCAGGGTAATCCCCAGTACCGGTTCTATTACAGCGCTGTCGCGTCGGCCGAGGCGCTGGATGCCGCACGGGTACGGTTTACTTTCAGCGAATCCAATAACCGCGAATTGCCCCTCATCGTCGGCCAACTGCCGATCCTGCCCAAACACTACTGGGCGACTCGGGACTTTGGCGCCACGACACTGGAACCCCCACTAGGCAGCGGGCCTTACCAGATCCGCGAATTTGAGGCGGGGCGCTTTACGATCCGGGAGCGCATTGAAGACTACTGGGGCCGGGATCTGGCGGTACGCCGGGGGATGCAGAATTTCCAGACGATCCGGACCGACTTCTTCCGTGATGCAACGCCGATCCGCCTGGCGCTCAAAGCCGGCGATATTGATTATCGACTGGAGAATCAGGCGAAGGCCTGGGCAGAAGACTACAACGTCTCGGTTGTCGAAAAAGGCTGGCTGAAAAAGGAACTGGTAGCAAACCGCAGGCCCACCGGCATGCAGGCCTTCGTCATGAATACCCGCCGTGAGCAGTTCTCTGACCCGCGGGTGCGCGAAGCCCTCGCGCTGGCTTTTGATTTTGAATGGACCAACCGAAACCTCTTCAACGGTCAGTACACCCGGACCCGCAGCTATTTCTCGAATTCCGATCTTGCGGCCCGGGACAAACCCGAAGGGGAGGAACTCGCCGTACTGGAACCGTTTCGCGGCCAAGTGCCGGAGGCGGTTTTCGGCGAAGCATATGCCCCACCCGTGACGGACGGCAGCGGCTGGCTGCGTGAAAACCTGCGCCGGGCCAATGCCCTGCTCCAGGACGCCGGATGGGCGGTTCAGGATCTCCAACTGGTGAATGCAAAGACCGGGGCGCCGTTTCGCTTCGAGATCCTCCTTGTCAGCCCCGCCTTTGAGCGCATTGTCCTGCCCTATGTTCGCAACCTGAAGCGGCTGGGTATCGAAGCCAAGGTACGGCTGGTGGACGAGAATCAATACATCAACCGCTTTCGCCAGTTCGACTTTGACATGATGGTGTGGGTCTGGGGTCAAAGCGAAACGCCCGGCAACGAACAGTACGAATACTGGAGCCAGGCAGCCGCAGACTCAGCAGGCAGCCGAAATCTTGCGGGGGTGCGTGATCCGGTCGTAGATGAGCTGATTGGCCTGATGCTGCGCTCAGACTCCCGGGAACAACTCAACCAGCGGACCCGCGCGCTGGATCGGGTGCTGTCATGGGGTCACTACGTCGTTCCCCACTGGCACATCCGGGCCGATCGAATCCTTTACTGGGACAAGTTTGGAAGGCCGGAGACCCCGGTACGCACGGGCGTCATGACGGACCGTTGGTGGTTCGATGCAGAGCGCGCCAGTGCTCTCGCAAAAGAACGCCAGTAGCCCGCCTCGCCCTCGCACGATCATGAGCGCCTACATCGTCCGCAGACTTCTGCTGATGATTCCCACGCTGTTCGCGATCATGGTGATCAATTTCGTGATCATCCAGGTGGCCCCAGGCGGGCCGGTAGAACAAATCATTTCACAACTCACGGGCGTTGGTGCCGACATCACCGAGCGGGTCACGCGCACCGGCACGAGCGAAACCCTTTCAAGCACAGGCAGCAGTGACGCCTTCGGCGGCAAATACCGCGGTGCGCAGGGCCTTGACCCGGATTTCATTGCCGAACTTGAGGTCCGTTTTGGCTTCGACAAACCTTTGCCCGAGCGCTTCTTTACCATGATGAAGCAATACCTGATGTTTGACTTTGGTGAAAGTTTTTACCGTGACCGCTCGGTCGTGGACTTGGTGCTCGACAAGATGCCGGTCTCAATCTCACTCGGCATTTGGACCACCCTGCTGGTGTATCTCATCTCAATCCCGCTCGGCATCGCCAAGTCGGTTCGCGACGGGACCCGCTTCGATGTCTGGACCAGCGTACTGGTGGTGATCGGCACTGCCATTCCCAGTTTTCTCTTTGCGGTCCTCCTGCTGGTGGTGTTTGCCGGAGGCAGTTATCTCGACTGGTTTCCTCTGGCGGGGCTCACCTCAGAGAACTGGGAAATGCTGTCCTGGCCATCGCGCATTCTGGATTACTTCTGGCATATCGCCCTGCCCGTGCTGGCCATGACCATAGGCGGGTTCGCCACACTCACGATGCTGACCAAAAACTCCTTTCTTGACCAGATCAATCAGCAGTACGTGCTTACTGCAAGGGCAAAGGGCTTGAGTGAGCGCCGGGTGCTGTACGGTCACGTATTCCGCAATGCCATGCTCATCGTGATCGCCGGCTTTCCCAGTGCGTTCATCGGCATCCTCTTCACCGGGTCACTGCTCATTGAGATCATTTTCTCTCTGGACGGGCTTGGCCTGCTCGGCTTCGAGGCAGCTTTTGCCCGGGACTATCCAGTGATGTTCGGCACACTCTTTTTTTTCTCCCTGCTCGGGCTTGTGATGAGCCTCATCGGGGACCTGACCTATACCCTCGTTGACCCGCGAATCGATTTTGAAAACCGTGACACCTAGATGGACAGCCCAAGACTCAGCCCCCTGACACGACGACGGCTGCATAACTTCCGTGCCAACCGCCGCGGCTGGTGGTCGATGTGGATTTTCCTGATCCTGTTCATCGTGTCCCTTTTTGCTGAATTTGTCGCCAACGACAAGCCCTTTGTGGTGGTCTACCGAGGCGAGGTCTATATGCCCATCTTTAAGGCTTATCCCGAGACTACCTTCGGCGGTGATTTCCTGACCGAGGCGGATTACCGCAATCCGTTTCTCGCAGAACTCATTGATGCGCAAGGCTGGATGCTCTGGCCGCCCATCCGATATCACCATCAAACCGTAGCCTGGGATCTTCCCGTGCCTGCCCCTGCCCCGCCTGATCATCAGCACTGGCTCGGCACCGACGATCAGGCCCGGGATGTTCTCGCCCGGGCCATTTACGGTTTTCGGATTTCAGTGCTGTTCGGTTTCACCCTGACCCTGATCAGCGCCATCATCGGTGTGGCTGCCGGTGCGGTGCAGGGATACTTCGGCGGCTGGACCGATCTTTTGGGCCAACGCTTTATTGAAGTCTGGTCGGGATTGCCAACCCTCTACCTGCTGATCATCCTGGCCAGCGTCGTGGAGCCCACCTTCTGGTGGCTGCTGGGCCTGCTGTTGCTGTTTTCGTGGATGGGGTTTGTCGGTGTGGTCCGCGCCGAGTTCCTGAGAGCGCGCAACTTTGAATATGTCCGCGCTGCCCAGGCGCTCGGTGTCAGCAACACCGTGATCATGTTCCGTCATCTGCTGCCGAACGCCATGGTGGCGACAATCACCTTTATGCCCTTTACTCTCGCAGGCTCCGTCACCGTGCTGACCTCGCTGGATTTTCTGGGGATCGGCCTGCCGCCAGGGTCCGCATCGCTGGGTGAACTGCTCGCTCAGGGTAAAGCAAACCTTCAGGCTCCGTGGCTCGGGCTGACCGGGTTCTTCGTCATCGGACTGATGCTGAGTCTGCTGATATTTGTCGGCGAAGCAGTCCGCGATGCCTTTGATCCGCGAAAGGCAATCGACTCGCGATGAATTCCTCATCGCCCGTCCGCCCGCTGCTCGAGATTCGTGACCTCTCGGTGCGGTTTGCGACTCCGAATAAAGAGTTTGACGCGGTCAAAGACGTCTCGCTGGCGATCGATGCGGGTGAGCGGATTGCGCTGGTAGGCGAATCCGGATCGGGTAAATCGGTGACGGCGGCGTCCATCCTGGGACTGCTGCCCTATCCCCAGGCCAGTCATCCCGGCGGGAGCATTCGTTTTGAGGGAGAAGAACTGCTTGGCGCCGATGAAAAGACCCTGCGGGGCGTGCGGGGCGGCCGCATCGGCATGATCTTTCAGGAACCCATGCTGTCGTTGAACCCGCTACACACCGTCGAAAAACAGATCTGTGAAACCCTGATCCTGCACAAAAGACTGAGAGAGCCTGTCGCGCGCCAGCGCGCGTTGCAACTGTTGGAGCAGGTACGGATCCATGATCCGGAACGTCAACTCAAATCCTGGCCGCACCAGCTCTCAGGCGGCCAGCGTCAAAGAGTGATGATTGCCATGGCGCTTGCCAATGAGCCCCGGCTTCTGATTGCTGACGAACCCACCACAGCGGTTGACGTCACTACACAGGCGCAGATTCTTGTGCTCCTCGACGAGCTCTGCCAACAACTCAATATGGCGCTGCTGCTTATTACGCATGATCTTGGGGTGGTACGCAAAACCGCCGACCGGGTGTATGTGATGCAGGGGGGCAAAGTAGTGGAATCCGGTAATACGGATCAGATCTTTCAGGCACCCTCACAGACATACACCCGGACGCTGATTGAGGCAGAACCCAAAACCCGGCAAGCGGCGGGTGCGGCATCGGGCAAAGTGCTTCTCGAAGCCCATGAGCTCGGCGTGTGGTTTGATGTGCGCAAGGGTCTGTTGCGGCGTACCGTAGATTATGTTCGGGCAGTGGATGGTGTCAGTCTGACGCTGCGTGCCGGGCGTACCGTGGGGGTGGTCGGCGAGAGTGGTTCCGGTAAGACGACACTGGCACTGGCGCTGCTGCGGCTTACTCAAAGCCGCGGGGCCATCTCCTTTAAAGACCAACGTATTGATGGCGTGTCCCGCAAAGCGCTACAGCCCCTGCGCCGTCAAATGCAGATCGTCTTCCAGGATCCCTTTGGCAGCCTTAGTCCGCGCATGAACGTCGGGGACATTGTGGCGGAAGGCCTTGAGGCCCACGGCCTCGTCGAAAGACCCGATCAGGATTCAAAGGTTATCGAGGCTTTGCGGGAAGTCGGATTGGATCCTGATGCCCGATGGCGCTATCCCCATGAATTCTCAGGCGGGCAGCG
>Ga0208127_1001866_pt1 | contig 10276 bp, 11 predicted proteins | sample ETNtaG_6_FD_185751 | JGI IMG/M metagenome (GOLD analysis project Ga0208127, IMG submission 185751) | Marine microbial and viral communities from oxygen minimum zone, Eastern Pacific Ocean - ETNP201306SV45 (SPAdes) (version 2) | ecosystem: Environmental > Aquatic > Marine > Oceanic ...
TCGCAGTTATTCTTTTGTGATTTAGATGGTAATGGTGACTTGGATGTAATGGACTTGGTGGCTTTATCAAACCTTATCTTAGGAATCTAATGATAAAATGTCTTAGTCTTTTCCTTGTCTTCCAAAGCATAATTCTCTGCCAAAAATACGATCTCGCAGAGTTAGTTATTGGCAAAAGAGGCCCTGATAGTTACAGGGTTTGGATCTACTTTTCCGATAAAGACGGTTCTGCTCCTATTATTCTAAGTGAAAAAACAATAGATAGAAGAGCAAAAAATGGAATTCAAAATGATAATCTTTGGTATGATTTTAATGTCCCTTCCAAATACATTGATCAATTACTATCACAAGGAATCAACGTTATTAATAAGAGCAGATGGCTAAACGCGGTATCTGCTCTATGCTCAAAATCAGATTTAATTAAAATAGCAAATCTCCCATTTGTGGATCAAATAAAACCAGTAGTTGGGTATGCAAGGAGTTCAAGCTTAGAATATCCTGACATTGACCCTGGCTCTAGAGATTTTGATTATGGTGATGCACTTGATCAGATTGAGCAAATCAATGTTCGCGAATTACATGAACAGGGCTATACAGGATACGGAGTTAGAATTTTAGTGATGGATACAGGATTTAACCTATCTCATAATGCCTACCAAGGGATTAACGTTATTGATCAATGGGACGTAATAAATGGTGACCAGGAAACTGCCGATGAAAATGATGAAGAGGTTGCCAATGGTCAAGATTTCCATGGTACTGCAGTATTATCTACAATTGCTGGCAATGCTCCAGGTGAGTATATGGGTGTTGCATTTGATGCAGAATTTCTTCTTGCAAAAACTGAAGATGTTTCATCAGAAACTCAATTGGAAGAGGACAACTACGTTGCAGGACTTGAATGGGGGGAAGAAAATGGCGCAGATGTTGTTTCCACGTCACTTGGATATTTAGATTGGTACGAATATTCAGACATGGATGGAAATACTGCGGTAACAACAATTGGCGTTGATATAGCAGCAAGTCTCGGTGTCCTATGTGTTACTGCTGCAGGTAATTCAGGAAGTAGTAGCTGGTATTACATTATCGCGCCTGCGGACGCGGACTCTGTTATATCTGTAGGTGCTGTTTCAGAAAATGATAGTATTGCAGCATTTAGTTCTCATGGTCCCACATCAGATGGCCGTGTTAAACCTGAGGTTTGTGCTAGAGGCCAGCAGACTTGGTGTGTCAATCCTAATAGTAATACAAACTATTCCAGATTAAGTGGAACATCACTTGCATGCCCTTTGGTTGCGGGTGCAGCAGCATTAATTATACAATCAAGACCTGATTGGAGTGCTATGGAGGTCAGAGAGGCAATAATGATGACAGCTTCAAATGCAGATTACCCTGATAATACTTATGGATATGGTATTTTAAATGCTGGAGATGCCATCAACTATGGCACAACCTCTATCAACGATAATGCAGATTACTTGCCAAGTGATTTTAATTTAATTAGAACATATCCAAATCCATTCAACCCTGCAATGAATATTGAAATTGACATTCGTTCTTCCAGTGAACTCAAGATTGATGTGTTTTCTTATAATGGCAATCATGTATCTAATATTTTTAATGGTACAACCATCAATCGACTATCCAAGTTTCGATGGGAGCCAAAAAACATATCTAGTGCGGTTTATTTTGTAAGGCTGATTATTGATGGAAGGACCAACTATAAAAAAGTAACATTTATCAAGTAACCTAGCTCTTTAATGTATTTCTTGCCTTCAAAGTAAAATTCTTAGAAATTAGTTCTCGCCTTGAAGTCACTAATATGGTTCAAATAATCAAAAACATAATTTTCTTTGGGATTTTGCAATGCATCTCGTTTGCATTAGATAATAATCGTTTAGTCGAAATAAAAAAATCTACTATTGAAGCGGATCTTATTGTTTATGATGGCAGAGGATCTATCCTTATTTCTTGGTCAATTCCTGATTCAATAGCTTTTGATGAGGTAAGAGTCTTTTCAAAAGAATTTGGTGTAGAAAAATTTGAATTATTATCTGTGGTTGAAAACGATGAGTCTAATTATCTTGATCTGGATTGTATTCCTACAAAGCGATATTTTTATAAAATTGAGATAACAGATATTGATGGAAGAATCTACAGCAGTAGCTCAGATACTCCTGCATTTGGAACATGTATAGATATACAAGATCCAAAACTATTTGATGAAAAAATCACATCAATTCATCAATTAGTTATTTCGCACTTACAGCTAGAATTAAACAGTATTTATCCATATATAAGCTTCAGGCCAGCACTTCAACTTTTGAATCCAAAGATAACATCAGATTATAAGTGGATTGAAGTTTTCCCATTAGAACAGTTAAATGCTTTTGAGCAAGCTATACCATTTTTAGACGATGCTATTCAAGATAGCAAGCTCGTTCAATCTATCACTTCATATGGAGATACGTATAGTAATCTTTTCTATGTAAAGCCAAGCGAATGGAAAACCTTGGTAAATGAAACTATATCCTCAATACGAAAAGAATGGAGCAAATTAATTAGACAGTACGATGAAGCTCTTCATTTATTTGATGTTATAGCACCTGTGCGAATTGTTGGATGTAAACCAATCGACAATGGATACGATTTGATAATATACTTTTTCCATCCTGATCAAATTGAAAATAAAGATGTTTATGTTATATCGGGCGAAGAGTTCATCAATGTTGATGTGAATAAAGAAAATAAATCAAATTTAATTACAGTGCATGTACCAAACTCTTGGGATGATGCTGATCTTATGGTCGGTGATGTGTTTATACAGAATTTTCCATTAACTATTCGTGATCCGATTATCTGTACAATTGAAGGCGATTTAATTCCGATGGATTCAACATCACCTGGAATTATTAAGGTGGGAAGAAAAAAATCTTCTTTATTGCTTAACGAAATCAATTGGAATCCTTTTTCAAGAAAGCTTGGCATTGAATTAATGGCCAAAGAAGATATAGACGAAGTTTACACCATAAAGAATAATGAAATGATTCTATGGGAAATTTCTGTTCCTGCTGGCTATAATAAACAATATGTTGATTCTACTTTAATTTTAAACCAAGAAGTCTCTTTCCCAGCTGTTATTACATTAGAGTCCTTGTTTGAAGATATTTCTCAATCTATTGAATATATAGTTTTGGATAGTCTTCCCTTTGCAATTAGTAGACTACCTGATGGTCAAAGTTGGCACTATTCAAACACTCAAACACTTGGATCATCCAATCACCAAAGTAATAGCAGCCTAAGCGAGCAATTTGTACCTGAACTATTTATTTTGTATCAAAATTATCCCAATCCATTCAACGGGCAGACTAAAATTTCGTTTGACCTTCTTGAAGACGCGATTGTAAATCTTTATATAACGGATGCAACCGGTAGAATTCATGATAAACTTGTGGAAGAAGAATATAAGAATTCTGGAATACATAATTATGTTTGGGATGGTAATGGTCGTTCAACAGGAATCTACTTTATTACACTGGTTGCGAAAATAAATGATGCTCCTCCTGCAATATTTAGTCGCAAAATGATATACTTAAAATAACTCTTTCATTTTAGGTTTTAATCTCAAAGAGTTTTCTGTATTTTTATTACTGAAATGTCAAAACAGAATCTCTACCTCATATTTATTGTTTTAGTCTTATTTGGCGTAGGCTGTTCATCTCATCCTCCTGTATTACCTCAGGTTCCGGTTAAGGGTGAAACAAATACTGGTTTTTCATTTTCTGTAGAAAATGTTATTCCTGTAATCTGGTGGAGACATGGTATTAACAAGTATACTGATATTGGACTAAAGATCGGAATGCCAGTTTCTGGTACAGGAATTGATATCAATAGGGTTTTGAAAAAAAGAGACCGCCGTTGGGAAGTTCTGAATCTTGGGTACAGTATTTCACCAAACTCAAGTTTTGACCTGACTTATTATATGTTCAAAGGTGGTCTAAGAGATGGGAAGGTAAACCCTTTCAATATTGGTTGGACAGGGTTTAGAGTGATGATAGTCCCCGATGGAAGTTATGAGAATCCCGGTCCAGGCAATGATCAGAGTATTCGATTTGGTCCTCTATTTGGGAGGAGGTTTGGAGCACGTTGGGGCGTTGAATTAGGTTATTTTCATGATTTTAGGGCTGGCTTTGAGGACAATGAGGACTTTCCTCATAAGGACGGGAAATGGGCTACACAATTTTCCAAAAGCACAGGTATTTCTATGCAACTATTTATGTACCTAGGTCCCACAAATAGAAAAAAGTGAGTAAGAGTGGCTGATCATCCTCTTCGATCTGCCTTATTTAATAAAGATAGGCAAGGATGCCATGACATTGTTTCATCTGATTTAATTGGCCAATCTTTAGTTGATGTCATTTATGAAATGCTCTTTTTTTGTGCATCTGTAAAATATGTTGGAGAGCTTTTTCTCCATCCTTTATGTGTCATTAATTCTATAAAAAACTTCATTGGAGATGAAAGGGAGAATCCTTCCAAATCATTAATGATTTTTGGGGTGGATTATTTATTAGAATTTGAACTGAGGGATAATGATCATAACAGTATAGAGGATTTTACGAAAAATGGTTTGGAAGAAACGGTTTTTGTTGGAGAATTAGAAGATGCCTGTCAAAATAGCGATTGGCAAAATGCAAAATCAATAATGTCAAAAACATTTTTAGCATCAGACAGGTCAAGGGCTACACTAGATACCCTATCAGAGCTCGCATTACAAAACTCCCCAACTAACGTTATTTTTGTTTATCATTTGCTTAGGAGTTATCAATTTCAAGAGAAAAAGAATGACAATTGGACATTTATTAATTGCATCTTTGAACAAATAAAGTTTAGAGGCCTTGAGCCTGCTCACAGCCCAACCAAGGTAACTCCAGAAACCATTAAGGATAAAGTTATAAATAGTGGAGACATTGTTTATTATTCTGCGATTAAAAATATATGGGATGGTGACTATGTAAGATCTAGGGGATTCAGACGTGAGCTAAGTTATTGGCTAAGTAAGATAGACCTTGAACAAACCATAAAAGACAAACAAGGTCCTAGATATTTATTAACTCATAAAGTCGAAAAATCATTTACAGCTTATGCTAAAGAAATAATAAATAACGACAGCAAAACAAAAAATCAAAAGGCTAAAGAATTGGTAACTTTAGAGGCTGTACGATCAATTTTAAAAACGATAGATTATTAAACAAGTATATTAGACCCTTTTAATCGATGTGGTGATCAAATAATAATATGAAAATTGGTAAATATGATCTTTATAGTGTAGAGACTTCTGAGTTTGGGTTGGACGGGGGTGCGATGTTTGGCATCATCCCAAAGCCTGTTTGGGAAAAAAAAGTTTCGGCAGATGAATTAAATCGAGTTAACATGGTTACTCGTTCTCTTCTTCTTGTTAGTGATGAAAAGAAAATATTGATTGATACTGGTAATGGTACCAAGTGGGAAGAAAAGTACAAACAGATTTACGATATTAATACGGATCAGTATAACATTGAAAAATCTCTTGGGAAGTATGGCTTTAGTTCAGAACAAATCACTGATGTTATATGCACACATATGCATTTTGATCATATCGGTGGAAATACAAAAATAAAATCTGGAGAGGTGGTACCAACATTCCCAAATGCCAAATACTGGATATCTGAAGAAAATTGGAAGCTTGCAAATCACCCAAGCCAAAAGGATGCTGGAAGTTTTATTGAACACGATTGGAAGGTGTTAGCAGAAAACCAAATGATTGAAATTATTGATGGTAGAGAACCATTTATTGAAGGTATCGAGACGTTTGTTACTCATGGACATACTCCTGGTTTATTGCATCCTATAGTTTCAGATGGATCTAATAAATTATTTTATGGAGCGGATATTTTTCCAATGGTTGCACATATTCCAATTCCCTGGGTTATGGCGTATGATGTTCAGCCCGTTGTAACAATGGAAGAAAAACAAAAACTATTACAAAAGATGGAGCGCGAGGATTGGATCTTGTTTTTTGAACATGACCCGCATATTCAGGCATGCTCAGTTCATAAAGATGGGAAACATTATAAATTGAATAAAGAGATCAAAATTAGTGACTGAAGAAGAGACAAAAGAAAAACTATATCAAGAAGGGCTTAATTATTTTAAATCTGGTGATTATTTTGAGGCGCATGAATCTTGGGAGGACTTATGGTCTGATTTCTATTTAGAAGATAGAAAATTTATACAAGGGCTGATTCAATTATCTGTAAGTTTTGTTCATCTTGAGAGAGGAAATATGAATGGAGCAAAAAGTTTGCTTAATAAATCCATAGAGAAGTTCCAATTATTTTCAGGGGTACATCGGAATGTGAACTTAGAGTCACTCGTAAGGCAAATAAAAGAAGTTAGCCTTGCATATAATAAAATCGATAGTCCAACAGATTTTGATTGGAATCTAGTACCTGATTTGGAGATCATATGATTGAGGTTATGCTTTTTGTAAAAGATTTCGAGCTTGGTTCTAAATTATCATCTGCCTGCGTTGATCTTGATCGTCAGATTGAGTTTACTGATGAAAATAGTGACCCGGATACTTTTAGTGACCTTGCAAAAATGGTGATAGTAGATTTAGATGAGAAAGTTTTCTCTTCCGTTGGACTTGTATCAGAACTGAAGCGAAAAGGACTGAAGGTTATTGGCTGCATGGGAAGTATAAATAATCGAGACGTTTCTAAATTTCGTTCTGCTGGTTGTGATGTCGTAGTAACTAGAGCTAGTTTAGTGAAAAATATACCAAGCCTAATTTCTGAGTTGATTGATGATTAGGCTAAATTAATTGGTTATTTACTTTCCTCCTTTTTCCTTTTTTTTGATGCAGCCCAGTTGCATATTAAACAATTATCCAAATTGTGCCCCCTAGCTGGGCAATGTTCTCTACCAAAAAAAATAATTTGAAGATGCCTCTTGTTCCACTCATTCTCAGGCCACAATTTCTTTAAATCACGCTCTGTCATTTTCACATTTTTTGCTCTTGACAATCCCCATCTTGCTGCTAGCCTATGAATATGGGTGTCAATAGGAAATGCAGGATACCCATACCACTGTGACATGACAACACTTGCTGTTTTATGACCGACACCAGCTAGGCTTTCTAGGAAATTCCAATCAGCTCGCATTCCTCCAGATTGGATTAACTGTTTCGCCATTCTTTTTAGATTCTTCGCTTTTGTTGGTGCCAGGCCAATCTCTTTGATAATATCTCTAACCTTTTCCAATTTTAACTTGTCCATTTTTTCAGGTGTATCTGCATATTGGAACAATTTAGGTGTGACTTGGTTTACTTTCTTGTCTGTCGTTTGGGCAGAAAGCATTACAGCAACTAGTAATGTGTAGGCACTATAATGGTCTAAAGGGATAGGGGTTTCAGGATAGAGTTTATCTAGAATTAAACCTACTCTATGTGCTTTATCTTTTCTTTTCATCGGATATAACTCATTCAGGTACTTTTACACTTTTTCAGCTAATTATTCAATTAATGCCAATAAATTAAAGTTAATAAGGGTTTGGTTATATAGTTTATAAATTTAGGAGGTTCGTTTTAATTGCTAACAAACAATGCGCTAAATTAGGACATAATTATAAACTCTATACAAACAAAATCATTAATGCATGATTCCCTTAACTAAATAAACAAATTGTAAAAAAATGAGTAACCCTATCTTAACAAAAAAGTATCACTTTTGCGCATCGCATAAATATGGAAACGATCACTGGAGTGATGAAAAAAATTTAGAAGTCTTCCGCAAAGATTTTAATAATCACGGACATAATTATATTCTTGAAGTATCAGTGACTGGGCCCGTAAACCCTGACACTGGTTGGCTGGTAGATCTTCCTCGTCTCAATAAGGTCGTAAAATCAAATGTTGTTGATGTGTTAGATCACTCTCAAATAGAAAAGGATATTGAATGGTTTAAGGATAAACAGCCTTCCTCTGAGGTGCTTGTTGTATGGATATGGGACCAAATCGTAAAAGATTTTAAAGAAGCAAAACTTCATAGAATAAGGCTTGTTGAAACCTTTACAATTCACACTGACTATTATGGGCCAAATCCCTGATGAAGTTTAAAGATCAGTTTTACATCATACTTGCAGGAATATTTATTGCATCTCTGGTGACATGCAATCTGATTGCAAACAAGTTTGTAACCGTTGACTTAGGATTTAAAGTTTTCATTGTCTCGGCTGGGATTCTTCCTTACCCACTGACATTTTTGGTTACTGATTTAATTTCTGAATTATATGGGCAGAGGAAAGCAAACCTTGTTGTTTTTTCTGGATTTATAGCCTCCATGTTTGTTCTGCTATTTCTTTGGCTAGGATCCCAGTTTGAGGCAATTCCAGGTTCAATTGTAAATGATTCTACCTATAACTCGGTTTTTCAAAATGCATGGAGATTAATTGCAGCATCGATGGTCGCATATTTATTTGCTCAATTTGTAGATGTGAGAATTTTTCATTTCTGGAAGAAGCTTACAAATGGTAAGCATCTATGGCTAAGGAATAATGGTTCTACGGTTGCATCACAGCTTGTTGACACAACTCTAGTTATTTGCATTTTGTTTGTTGGCGTCTGGGAGACTGATCAGATATTATCAGCAATCCGCGACGGTTGGCTCTTTAAAATGTTAATGGCTCTAATCGATACACCAATAATCTATGGAATAATACATTTGCTGAAAGGCAGAATTGATATTGCTGATATTGAGGAATAATATAATGGAAAAGAAAATTGAAATAATTACAAAACAACTCTTGGAGGAACTTGGTGAGAATCCTGAAAGAGAGGGCTTGTTAAAAACTCCTACAAGGGTGGCAAAAGCATGGGAATTTTTTTCTCTAGGGTATAACCAAAAACTAGACGACATAATCAATCAAGCAATATTCAAAGAAGACGCAAAGGACATGGTCATCGTTAGGGACATTGAATTCTTTTCTTTGTGCGAGCATCACCTAATACCCTTTTTTGGTAAAGCACATGTTGGATATATTCCTAATGGAAAGGTAATTGGGCTATCTAAGATACCAAGAATCATAGATATGTTCTCAAGAAGACTTCAGGTTCAAGAGCGTTTAACTAGCCAGATAGCAGATGCCGTAAATGATGTTCTAGACCCCAAAGGTGTTGCCGTTGTCATGGAAGGTCAGCATATGTGTATGCAAATGCGTGGAGTTCAAAAACAAAACAGCTACACATCAACCAGTGCCATGCACGGGAAATTTAGGACATCAGCAGAAACCCGTTCAGAGTTCTTATCAATCATCAGTAGACGAACTGACTAATGACTCGATTTGACCTTGCAGTAATTGGAGGAGGTCCAGGAGGATATGTTGGGGCAATCCGAGCGGCACAACTAGGTCTGAAGGTTTGTATCATTGAAAGGGAAAAGCTTGGAGGTGTTTGTCTAAACTGGGGATGCATACCTACAAAAGCACTTATCAAAAATGCTGAGGTTTATAGTCTGATTAAGCAATCTGAAAAATATGGAATTAATGTTCAGAATATATCCGTTGATTTTAAAAAAAATATAAAACGTAGTCGTGATATTTCTCAACGTCTAAGTAAGGGCATTGAGTTTCTTATGAAAAAGAATAAGATAAAACACCTTAGTGGCATTGGTCGTTTTAAATCTAAAAATAGCATTGAAATAAATAATAATGATAAAGTTTCCACTGTAAAAGCAGATAAAATTATTATCGCCACTGGTGCAAGGCCTAGGGCATTCCCGAACCTAAATTTTGATAGCGAAAATGTCATTAGCTCAAAAGAGGCCATGTTGCTTGAAAACCCTCCAAAAGATTTAGTTATAATAGGGTCAGGCGCAATTGGTATAGAATTTGCTTACTATTTCAATGAATTTGGAACAAAAGTACACATAGTTGAAATGATGGATCGCATTCTTCCAAATGAAGATCATGAGGTTTCAAAAGAAGTCGAGAAAAACTTCAAAAAATCAGGAATTAAAATAACTACAGGGGTGAAAGTTTCTAAAATTCAATCCATGAAACAAAATATCAAGGTGTTTTTAGAAAAAAAAGCCTCTGAGGAGATCATTAAAGCGGAAAAGGTTTTATTAGCAGTCGGAGTTACTGGTAATATTAATAATCTAGGTTTAGACGATTTGGGCATTGAGACTGAAGCTGGTGCAATCAAAACAGATAACTTTAATAGAACAAATATAGAGAA
>Ga0208127_1001867_pt1 | contig 10273 bp, 7 predicted proteins | sample ETNtaG_6_FD_185751 | JGI IMG/M metagenome (GOLD analysis project Ga0208127, IMG submission 185751) | Marine microbial and viral communities from oxygen minimum zone, Eastern Pacific Ocean - ETNP201306SV45 (SPAdes) (version 2) | ecosystem: Environmental > Aquatic > Marine > Oceanic ...
GTTTTGCTCACAAGTACAGTAACAACAATTGTTTGAATCATTGATGATAGGAGTTTGAATTTGTTCCTGAATTCTTTTAGTAAGATCACCCTGAACTTTTATCATTTCATCTTTTTCCGAATTCATCTTTGCTACCAACAATTTCATCTTTTCATTGGAATCTTTTTTAGACAATTCATTTTGTTTCAATTTTACCTCTAACTCTTTCTTTGTTTTTTCAAGAGAAAGGTAATCCTCTTCAAGTGCCTGAAATTGTGATTCAAGTTGTTCGTTTTGTTTTTTTAAAACCATCAACTCATTTTCAATTATGTTTTGATCGGAAACTTCTTTTTCCAATACACTGACATTGAATAGTTGATCTTGATAAAGATTCCAACCTATAAATACACTAAGGAGAATCCCGGCTGCCCAAATTAGGTGATGCGACCATTTGATTTTGTCTTTTTCTTCAAAATCATCTTGATATGCTTCCTCCTCAATTGATTCAGACTCAATTGAATGATTTTTTTTATTTGTTTCTTCATCATCATCATGATTCTCTTCTGTCTTGTTCTCTAAGGGTGAATCACTCTCGCTAACTACTTCAGGATTGACTAACTCATTCTGATCTTTGTTCACATTGAGAACTTCTGGAGATTTATCAATAATCTCATTTTCAATTTTGATTTTATTTTGATTAAACCACTCCGTTGCTTTATGAGTCAAATTATATGTTTCTGTGATGTATACAACAGTTTTCCATTCTGTTTCCGTAATTCCCTTACCATCTCTTGAGGACTCTACCACTTCAATTAAATCTTTTTCTGAAATTCGACCATCTCCCTGACCTTCTATTCTCTTTTCCGCATCTTCCAGCAAAGATCGATCATAGCGTTCTCCAGATATAAATCTGTAGTAACTTTTCTTAGAGTCCTTTTTTGTTTCAGTCGAGTTCTCGTCCGATGGAACTTCCTCTTCTTTTTTTGAACGATTTAAAATTTCATCATCATTTTCCTGCTCAATCGATGGAACTTCTGGAGCAATTATTTCTTCTTCCTTAATATCATTATTATCTTTTTCTTCCGAACCAAAATCATCAGAAGTTATATTTAAATCCTCTTTCTCCTTCGATTCACTCTTTAAAGTTTCAATTTGTATTATAAAGTCAGAGAGGGTTTTCTGTGCTTTCTCAGTAACTCTAAAATGATCCCTAATGTATTTTATGGTTCTTAATTCAGTTAAAGTGACTTTATTCCCATCTTTTGACAGATCAATGATTTCATGAATGTCCTGATCAGATATCCTTCCATCACCTTGTCCCTTAATTCTATCCTCTGCAGATTCCAGTAAAGCCCTGTCGTAGCGAACACCTTGTATTTTCTTGTAATAACTCTTTGCCATATGAATTTTAAGGTTTATAAAGGAAGGTCCTGTAAATTAACATTATGTGTTTGAGGGACAACAAGATAACACACCACTACTCTTGGTAACAACAACTATATTGATAGTTGAATTTAATCAAATGATGAACTACCAAGAAAAAATGTACCCCATATTGCAAGAACAAATGAAAGAACGGTGAGAAGTAATTCGAGGGATTTGATTAAGGAAGAATTAAGGATCTTATCGGAAGTTGAGGTTTCAATATGTTTTTCTTGATTTAAATCATTTGAATTTTCATCGGTTTTTCTTGATCTTCTTCTTCTCTTTGGTTTTGCATGTCTCTCAAGAGGATTAATGCTAAAACTAAAACCGATTCCTCCAACAGCAAAAGTAAATACAATGGTATCAGTGATACTTGGTGGAATAGCCCAGAATTTCCCTGAATAGAAAGGGAAAAGCACGAGTGTTGAAATCAATGCTCCTAGTAAAGCAACAATGATTCTGGCAGGAGTATTTAAGAGGTGTTGGATTAAACCTGCAATCGCAGGAAGAACGATAAGGATTGCGGCCCAATGTGCATATAACCCAAAATTTTGTAAAAGAATTAAAGAACTTTGAAGAAAGTACGTTCCAAGGCAAACACTTGAAAAAAACACAAATGTGCCTGCCAAAAATCTAAATCCTAAATCAATGGGTTTAGGTTCAACTTTTCTTTGGGACAAGACTGATATCCCTCTATGATTGAGATCGATTTAAAGAAAAAAACCAGCACCAAGGTTAATGCTTGACCAATTCATGTGTCCAAGGTCCATAGTGTTTTTTTGTGAATCACTATGATATCCCCAAACATCCCATATTCTATAACCAACATGAATTGTCATAAATCCCAAATTATAACCTATTGCTCCAAACTGTGTACTACCCAAAACAGAATGATTTGAATTATAACTTGATAGAAGATCATTCCCTGACGATTCATGTTTTAATACTTTCCCGGAAAATACAGAGCCAAGCCCAACCTGAAAATTGAACCTAGACAAGAAGGATCTGCCTTTGCTTGAAGAATATCGGTATGAAAGTTCTAGCGCAGTAGACTGAAGACCCTGTTTTTTCGTAACCGTACCCTGTGATTCTATTTCGGTTTGAATCGATTCTGAACGATATCCAAGACCGATTTTATTTGAAAAAATATACTCAAAGCCATAACCGCTACTACTAAACGATTTTGTACTTTCAGATGAAGCCCTCCTGACATTGTTCCCCGTGGATTGCGATGGGATGTCAAATCTTATTTCTGACTTTTTGCCCCTGGCCAATACTGAATTAGCAAAAATCGTCGTTAAAGCAATAATAGCTAAGCATATCAACAGTTTACGCATTAATCCTCCTTTGATTTTTCAATGGTGGTCAATGCAGAATAAATACCAGAAAAACAAATATTTACTGGAACAAATCCAAATAAGCAGTGTTTATCGAAGATCCTGATTTAAAATTTTTTAAATTAGGAAAAAGTGTTTCCATATCTGTATCTGGGACACCAAACCAACTACAAATTGACGAGAGCATTTGTTCTACCGCCAATTTTGGAACAAAACGCCCCTTTCCACCATCTCGGATATCGTGATCCCCTCCCATAGTAAAATCGGGCAAATCGCCTACGAATTTTCCACCTTTAATGATTGTACTGTCACTCATCAAGAGATTGATGGTGCTCCAGGCATGGTCGGTACCATCGCCATTATTTCCTATGGTCCTTCCAAAATCTGAAGTAGTAAAGGTGGCAACTTTTTTATGAACTCCCAATTCTTCTAGGGCTTTTTGAAATTTCCAAAGTGCAACACTAAGTTCTCTAAGAAGAATGGGATGCTCTTCTGCTTGATTTCCATGGGTATCAAAACTGCCAAATTTAACGAAGAAAATTTGACGATTGAAATTCATTTTTGAACTGGATGAACCTAAATAAATCAATTGCGCTATTGCTTCCAGATTTTCAATAAGGTCTCCATTAAGATCTTCCTGAAGTCCTGTTTGTGTGGTCGTTGGAACGGCAAATAAACTTTCTCCATAAGAACCATTTGAAGAAAAAGTCGTTTTTTGATCATCCGTCCAATATGTTCTTAGCAGTTCGTCAAGATCCAACGATCCTTTTAGCATCTTGTTATATACACTCCTAAAGGGATCGCTTCCTGGATTGGTCCCATAAAGGGTTGCAAAAAGGTCTCGTCTACTGGAATAGACATTGTTACTAGAATTTTTTTCCATATCCCAATACGAGACCGAATGATCTGGGTTGAATAAAATTGGTTTACTGTTGACTCCGGTCATCAAACGAACCTGACCATCAAATGAGACATTCAACCCCATCACACTTTCACTGTTGATACCTGACCAAAGATCCGCCAAGCGTCCAGCCCATCCGGTAGTATTCAAATCATCCGCTTTTCCGGTTTCAATAATCCGGGTCTGATGATTGTGAGCAAACAAAAAAGAGGGCTTTTTTTTGGAAGAATCAAGAAAATCGACTTTGCCATTTAATGGTTCAACAAGTGTTCCGATATTCCCAACCAATGATGCCTTATCAGAATCTATCAGGCTCGCCAGTTCAGGCATCAGTGCGTTTACTTTAACTTTTGTAATTCCTGAAACAGGGTAAGAGCCAAGAAGATAAGACGCTGAATCATTTGGATCGCTTTGGATGTAATATGGATTATCATTAACGGAAGAAATATTCATAGAGGTCGGTTTTGTTAAATCTGAATCAGCAACTTTTAGAGTCCCCCTTCCACTCGCATAAACATCCCATTCACTGCTACCCGAACCGGACGCAGGAACGAAGGTATTCCAGGCATCATTTCCTCCATCGAGGTAAATGCACACCAAAGCCTTATAATCGGTTTTTACAGAATTAGGAATTGCAGCGTTTAAACCAATTTTTGGCAGACCTATCATACTCAGGCCGGCCAAGCCGTTTTTTAGAAATTTTCTTCTTCTCATTCTTTATTTCTGAATCATGAAAAAACTGGAAGTCACCATAAACCTGATCGCGTCATAAATCACATTTCTTGCTTCTGTAAAATTCTTGGTTTTCCCCCAATTCATATTCATCAGGTGCGTTGTTATGGCAGTATAATATTCAGACGGCATTTCACCCCCCATCAACTTTTTATCCAAGTGCTGAAGTAATGTATTTATGGCATTCCTCTTAGCTGATTCCGTATTGATATTAATGTAATCTCCATTGGTATCTCCGTCCAAAGCATATTCAAACACCCTTAACTCTTGATCAATGTTGATGTAATAATTTTGTTTTGTATGATTCCTTCCCGCTCCAAAATCACTGATGCTCGACCCGCTTTCGGTAATGGCGTTTTTTTCCTGAGTAATTAGAGAGGTTCTAATCAGATTATGATACTTGATGAGGATGGTATCGCTTTGGATTTGAAATTCAGGGGCAACAAGATTATTTGAAATAAAGTGTTCATCTGCGGGGACAAAATCACTTGAAAAGAAATTAAACACAGAATCCGATCTCAATGGAGATTGTCCAATAACGGTTTCAAGATAGAAAAATTGGTATACTCCTGTCATTGAAGCATTGTTCCTGCTTTTCCAGCCATTCAAAGGTTTGACATCAAATGCTCTCAGAAACTGGGTAAAAGCCAGGATCGGTTCTTTAGGTTTTCCAAAATCGGCCTGGTTTCTGTAAATCATTCCTCGTGCTTCTTTATCCAGTAAAACCGCCCTGACAACAGCTTTCATATTCCCTTTCACTCCACTGCCATCGTTATCAAACGTGGCCGCAACACGTTGGATATAAGAAGATGAAGGGTTTGAGGTTACCAATCTTGTGATGAGATGTCTGGAAACATGGGGGGCAACATTTTGATGTTGGAAGATGATATCCAACGCACTTTCTAAATCTGAAGGATCATTCTCTGAAACATTTTCCGAAGCAATAGTGGACCCCAAGAATGTTTTTGAACCATATTCATGATGTGTTGAATTGAATTCCATTGGAGAAGACCATTCCTCACCATTTCCACGATGGGTTCTTCCATATTTATCATTACCCTTTAGATCATAGCCCGTCATGACTTTTGCAAGTTCTTCAACATCATCCTGTGTGTAGGAAGGTACCGGATTGCCAGTTGAATCTTTGACCATGGAACCATCCTGGTTCATTTTCCATAACCCCAGGGAAAACAGTTGCATTAATTCACGAGCATAATTTTCATCAGGATGAGTATTGGAAGAAGATGTGAATTTTTTATTCCCTTGGTGAGAGAGGAATATTCCCATACCGGGGCTTTTGGAAACCTCACCCATAATCGTTCTAAAATTTCCGAATGCATTTCTCGCCAAAATATCATAATACGATGCCAAAGAATCCCCCCGAAACCGGATTCTTTGTTTGCTGGCTGAAATGACAAACAGCTCACTTAATGCAAAAGCAACTCTTTGTCTGAGTTGATCTTTCCCATGTAAAACATTTTCAAACCATACAGCTGTCTGATAGTCGCTCGTTCTTCCATGGAAGTTATTATTAAAATCTGTATCCGTCGAGTAGGTACTTGGTTCGGCCATTTTTGCAATGGCTTTGTATCTTTGAAGGTGAGTCTGATGCGAATCGGAAGAACTTTGATACGCTGATCCTGCATTCAGTTGACTTTCGACCCATTGAACAGGCCCCAAACTTTGAACCTCTTTGACATCCGAGTCCATCGGACCAAAGGTGGCTTGTTCCAATAGTCGAAATGCTTGAACTTCACTCATATAAACACCTGCTTCCCCTCCGGAATGAGTGTCTCTTTGAGTACAACTTAATAAAATGGACACAGCAACCAACAACAAAATCCATTTAAATTGGTTGAATTTACTTAAAATCATTATTGATGAATATTTATGAATTACTAAATTTTTATACTTCCTGATTATCAATTTATTATTATTTTTGACCCACCTCCTCAATCATCTGATGCAGGAAACTGACTTGTTCATTAGTGGCATGGGTGATTCGTCCGAGGAAAGATTTTTTACTGGAGGCATCGGCAATGCCTTCAGCAAGTTTCTCCATGTCTGCCCCAAACATTGCTGACTCTTCTGGTTGGAGGCGTTTTTCAATCATGATCAGGGTTTTTTTAATTTCTTCAGGATCATTTTTGATTTCCTTACGTTCGTAGCCCAGTTTGAGTGCCTGAAGTTTATCCTCAGTTTTTCCAAGCACCCCCCGAGCGTAAGGGCTATCACAGACATTTTTTTCCTTCAGAATCTTGATGAAGGCCATCCATTCATTCGTATCAACATTATCATCGTTCTCAGCAATCAACAGAAAGATCTGAAATGGAAGCCGAACTAAACGGGTCTCGAATTCGTTGTGACTGACTGCTTCTTGATTTTCACTCATGACGCTAACTTCCTTAATTCGTTGTCTGCATAGAGATCATATCCTGATCCAATGACATTAATTTGAAATAAAACAGAAATCCCAATAAATCAATTCATGTTCTATTGGTCATCAATCCTAAGCCTTTTTCGATGATCGGGAAGGATCGGCTTTTTGGCCGGGCATAAGTTCAACATGAAAAGATCTTCCTGTTCTATCATGCTTTTAAGCTCATAACACTCTTTCCCTATGTCCAACAGGGAGTTCACCTCCAGAAGTTCTGCCGTAGAATCTTCCACCTTCACTTCCCATGATGAAGCACGTCCCACCACTCCATACAATTTCAAATTTGCCATAAAGTGTCCATATTATGAGATCATGAAAATATGATTTGCAAACATAAATAAGCTTTGGTGAATAAGAGAGATTTGGACTTCATTTCTCTAATTCTGCGACATCAATATTTTTCAAAAAATCGCACTCCTTCAATTCATTCAAGAGGGATTGATCAATCAATTGATAAACTTTTTGAATCCGAGCCTTATCCTCATCATTTAAAATTTGATGTTTTTGGATGAGAATCCGATCGAGCAAATCCGTCAACTGCTCAATATGGCCATAAATCTTCTGATCAGAATTCATAGTAACGAAAAAAGAAGTCTCTTTTATTTGGGAAACATGTCCCGCATAACATCTCCTCAGACCTGTTGGACTGAAAAAATCTAGAACTTTTAAGGGAAAACTAACCGATTAATAAAAGTGCAACAAGGAGCAACATGGAGTTTTTTGGATCACAAATCACAGCAGTGACATGGAAGACAATGAAGATCCAAATATTTCACTCAATTGAATAATTCTTTAGATTTATTTTGGGGGGAATCGTTTTGTTCAGAGAAGGATATCCTCAATTTCCGTTTTTTCTTTCAGGATTTTATTCTTTAATTCTTTGTATTCCTCACAATTTTTAAGAACCCAGTCCGCAGTCTTGATCACCACTCCCCATTTGAATTTTCCAGGAATTCTTTCCGGGTTCATATAGCGTTCCATCATGTAGGCCCGATAGGTGGTTCCGTTTAGAGTGGCATGCCAAAGACCACTATCGAGAGCAAGGGATGTGTAATTATTTCCTGTCGCGTATTCATAGTATTTCACAGACAAATTCAACAAATTACAGAGCTTTTGTCTTAACAATTCATTTGGGTCGATCTCTTCCGTTGATTCAGAATCCCCATTTACCTGGGAAAATCTTGTTAAAACAGGTTCGGTTTCTTGTTCACTGGTTTCTGCAGGAATCATGATGACAATGTATTCATCCTGTTCCTGGAGTTCCACACGGTTGCTTCGGACACTCATTTTTATTCGTTTGCCTGAAACATCACGAAGGCTGATTTCAGAATGTTTGTCTTTAAATTCAAATTCTTCCAAACCCAGAAGTTCCTTCATCTGCTTTCCTTGAGCCTGACTTTGAGAAAATCCAAACATCCTTTGGAATTCCTTATTGATTTGCAGAATCGTTCCCTGAGCATCGACCATGGCAAGGGATATATTGAGGTCATCAAGAATACGGTTGACCCTAAGCCGTTCAGCACGTTCTTTCTTTTCCCGCTCCTGCAGCATTTCCATTTCTTCTTGCATTATTTGTTGCTTAGAAATGCGCAGTTGGGAATTGATTCTGACTCTTAACTCTTCGGCAGAATAAGGCTTGATCAAATAATCGTTTGCTCCAAGTTGAATCGACTTCCGGGTAACATGCTCCTGTTGATTGGCAGTAATGACGATGATCGGCAACTGACTCTGAAGATAATTGCTTCGGATCACTTTGATCACTTCATATCCATCCACCCCAGGCATCATGAGGTCGAGGAGGATCAAGTCCGGGTCATCCTGATTCAAACTTTCCAGTGCCTGGTTACCATCCTGATAACAGTGAAGTTCATAATTCATCCCTTCAAGGTGGTTTTCTACCAGGCGCAAATTGAGGGGTTCATCATCAACCACCAGGATTTTAGCGAAAGGAGGATCCTCTTGTGATGAATCTTTTGAAGCATTTGCTGCTTTATCATCTAAACCAGAACTTTGTTGTGCCAGTGATTCTTGCGTTTCAATTGGAACTTCGGTTTGTTCGAGCAAAGATTCCGTTTCACTGACCAAAGGAAGTAAAATCCTGATCCGGGTGCCTTGATTCTCCTGACTGAAAACTTCAAATGTTCCATTCTGTTTTTCAATAAGAAAACGAGAAAGGCTCAGCCCCAAACCCTGGCCAGGGGTCGTAAATGTATTGCTTCCCCGTTGATAATCCTTCATCACCTGGTCCAGTTCTTTTTCGGGGATCCCAACCCCGGTATCGCTTAGGTTTATTTCTAGGAAGTCCTCCATCTGTTTAGCGCTGATACTGACTCCCCCCTGATGTGTGTATTTAACTGCATTTCCAATCAAATTGATGAGAACTTGTTGAAGCCTTTGAGGATCAACCATGATTCGGGGTAAATCTTCTCCAACATCTTCCCGCCAAGATAGCCCTTTGTTTTTAAAATCCATTTCCAGGACGGGTTTTACCAATTCCAGGATGGGTTGGAACTTTTCAGGATTGAGATTGATTTCCAGGTCAGATTCCCTGATCCGGGTGAAATCGTTCAAATCTCTGATCAACCTTGACATCCGCGAGGCACTGTGAACGATCCAGTTCAATTTTTCCTGCTGGAAGCGAGTCAACTCTCTGGAGGATTCCAAAAGGTTCTCCCCGAAACCTATGATCGCATTAAGCGGGGTTCTTAATTCATGAGAGGTTCTTTCCAAAAAAAGATCCTTGTAACGATCCACTTCTCTCAATTGCTCATTTTTCTGGTCGAGTTCAAGCGCCAACATTTTTAAACGTTGTTCCCGTTTTAAATAAAGCAGATGCGTGAGGAAAATCGGGACAGCAATCCTGAGATTTGGATCCCAGATCCAATATTCCGGATCAAGAACTCCTTGGATTACACTCATTGAAGGGATGAGTGGGAAATAAACCAAAACCATAATAATGGTTATGAACCGATACTCCGGATTGCTTTTCCATGAACCGATGAGTATGGAAAGAAAAATTATAGTATAAATTAACACCAACAAAGTCATTAACTGCCAAGCGATTTGAGAAGGGTAGACCAAATGGAATAGAAAAGAAGTAAACAGAATTAAAACAGTAATCTTAATATACTTTTGAAATTTAAAACTTATCAGTTCTTTAGCAATAACTAAAAGATAGATCGAAGGACTAATGAACGGATTTAAACTGAAAATTCTAAAATACATGACGGTATCAAAATCAAATCCCAGATAATTGAATATTTTAAGTTCAAAAACTACTCCTAAAAACGCAGTTGACAATAGTAAAAACAACATCAATTGAAGCGTATCTTTTGTGCCTGCGAGAAAAACCAGAATCAGTGCCATAAAAAACGCACCCATGACTGCTGAAAATATCAGGACCCGCCTTTGGGTCAAAGTCTGATATTCCTCTTCAGAAAAAAAAGTGTTTTGTAGCAAATG
>Ga0208127_1001868_pt1 | contig 10271 bp, 8 predicted proteins | sample ETNtaG_6_FD_185751 | JGI IMG/M metagenome (GOLD analysis project Ga0208127, IMG submission 185751) | Marine microbial and viral communities from oxygen minimum zone, Eastern Pacific Ocean - ETNP201306SV45 (SPAdes) (version 2) | ecosystem: Environmental > Aquatic > Marine > Oceanic ...
GACTTTGAGGGATCATGCTGCATCATCCCGCCGAATTCTTTCGCTTTGGCCCGCACGGTTGAGTATTTTCGGATTCCCAGAAACGTCCTGACGATTTGCTTGGGAAAATCAACCTATGCTCGGTGCGGTATTATCGTCAATGTCACTCCATTCGAGCCTGAGTGGGAAGGGCACGTTACCTTGGAGTTTTCCAATACGACTCCTTTGCCGGCGCGGGTCTATGCAAACGAAGGAGTTGCGCAAGTGCTCTTTTTTGAGTCGGACGAAGTTTGTGAAGTGTCCTACAAAGACCGTAAGGGCAAATACCAGGGCCAAAGCGGCGTCACCCTGCCGCGGGCTTAGAGTGTGCTTCTTTCTGTCGGAGGCGGGTAATGGCAGGTAGTGTGCTGGGAACCCTTTTTCGGGTATCAACCTTTGGCGAGAGTCACGGGCCTGCTTTGGGCTGCGTTGTCGACGGCTGTCCGCCGGGGTTGGCGCTGGCGGAATCAGATATTCAAGGAGATCTCGATCGTAGGCGGCCCGGGCAATCGCGATACACAACTCAGCGACGTGAGCCAGACAAAGTGGAAATCCTTTCAGGCGTCTTCGAGGGGATAACCACCGGCGCCCCAGTTGCGTTGCTGATTCGAAACGAAGACCAGCGTCCCAGAGATTACGCAAAAATCCGCGATCAGTTTCGCCCGGGCCATGCTGACTTTACCTACCTGAAGAAGTATGGATTGCGGGATTATCGGGGAAGTGGTCGGGCGTCTGCCCGGGAAACCGCAGCGAGAGTGGCGGCCGGAGCGGTGGCGAGAAAGTTGCTGCTCGATCGGGTGGGCATCTGCATTCAGGGTTGTATGAGCCAGATCGGGGACATAAAAGCAAAATCGTTTGACTGGGCAGCAGTGCCTGAAAACCCTTTTTTCTTTCCAGCTGCAGATCAGGTCGATGAGATAGCTGCTTTGATAGATGGGTTACGAAAAGCGGGAGACTCTATCGGCGCCAAAGTGATCGTTCAGGCAGACGGGGTGCCCGCTGGACTCGGAGAACCGGTCTTTGACCGGCTTGATGCAGATATCGCTCATGCGATGATGTCGATAAATGCGGTGAAAGGGGTAGAGATCGGAGCGGGATTCAACTGTGTGAGGCAGCGGGGCACCGAGCATAGAGACGAGATGACGCCTGAAGGATTCCTGAGTAATAACGCAGGAGGAATCCTCGGTGGGATTTCGAGCGGACAGCAGATCCACACGGCCTTGGCGCTCAAACCAACGTCAAGCATCCCGACGCCTGGAAGAACGGTCGACACCGACGGCCAAGCCGTGGAAGTCGTCACCACAGGGCGTCACGATCCCTGCGTTGGTATTCGAGCAGTCCCTATCGCCGAGGCGATGCTTGCGCTCGTGCTGGCAGATCATTTTTTGCGCCAGCAGGCGCTCGGCGTTGAGGATAGTGGCCCGCTGATTCCGCCCCGGTCTTGAGGGGCATTGCTGGCTCAAGTACGCGCGAATCCGCGTTGTGAGCGAGACCGTGATGACGGGGTTAACTTTGAGTTATGACAGGCTTCGTGAGTAAGTACCTGAATCACCGCTGCACCGATTTGTTCGAGGAAGTCCGCCGCGACAAGGTCCAGTGCTTCGCGACTTCTATGATCCTTCTTGATCCGGCCTATTGCATCGAGAGTCGGGTAAAGCGTGACCGGATCCTCTCTGGTTTTACAGGCGTTCTCCAAGAAAATCTCAGACGCGACTGAGCGGGTCAATTCAAGAAATGCTGCACTCGACGAAATGAGGCGGGCAGGTTCTACTGCCTTGTGATCAACAGGCAGCAACACACCGCCTAGCTTCTCCTCGAGAGAGACCAGGAGGTTGTAGAAACTGGTCAACGCCGTTCCCTAAATAGTTGTCGCTTTCCCATAGACCAAGACTAACATTGGATCTCATCAGGCAACATCACGACCGCCAAGTGATCCTGGAAGCCACCGGCATAAGTGACCCACTGTGTTAGAATCGGCCGCCCTCAAGGAGGCAGAGATGACCGGAAAAACCCTTTACGACAAGCTTTGGGAACAGCACCTGGTGCGCGAATCTGAAGATGGCACTGCACTGATCTACATTGATTTGCAACTCCTGCACGAGGTCACTTCTGCGCAGGCATTCGCGGGGCTTCGGGATGCGGCACGCCTTCCTCGTCGCAAGGCAGCGAACCTGGCGGTTGCGGACCACAATGTACCGACGACCGATCGCAGTGCCGGAATCTCTGATCCTATTGCCCGGCTTCAGGTCGAAACTCTGGATCGAAACTGTGAGGAATTCGGCATCACGGAGTTCGCCATGTCGGATCCTCGACAGGGCATCGTTCATGTCGTAGGCCCGGAACAAGGGGCGACACAGCCTGGAATGACGATAGTGTGCGGGGATTCGCACACGGCAACGCATGGTGCCCTGGGTGCGCTTGCATTCGGTATCGGCACCTCAGAGGTTGAGCACGTTCTTGCTACACAATGCCTTGTTGCCCGAAAGATGAAAAACATGCGTATCAACCTGAACGGGGCACTGCCTGACGGTATCTTTTCAAAAGATATGATCCTGGCCGTGATCGGACTGATCGGTACTTCAGGGGGGACGGGATACACCATTGAGTTCGCGGGCAGCGCGGTGAGAGAGGCCTCGATGGAGGCCAGGATGACTCTATGCAACATGGCGATCGAGGCCGGTGCTCGGGCCGGTCTGGTTGGCGTCGACGAAGCGACCGTGACTTATCTAGAGGGGCGCCCTTATTCGCCTAAAGGTGATCACATAGAAAGAGCTCGGGATTTCTGGCTTCAGATGGTTTCTGATCCCGATGCGGAATTTGACAAGGAATATGACCTTGATATCTCGGTTCTACGGCCGCAGGTCACGTGGGGGACTTCTCCGGAAATGGTGGCGAGCGTCGATGACGAGATTCCCAATCCGGCCGACGCACCTGATCAAACCCGCGAGAGGGATTGGGCGCGTGCGCTTGAGTACATGGATCTCTCTCCCGGGACTCGGATTAATACGATAACGCTGGATAAGGTTTTCATTGGTGCCTGCACAAATGGCCGGATCGAAGATTTGCGGGCAGCGGCGAAAGTGGCGTCAGGGCGTAAAGTAGCCCAAAACATCAAACAGGCATTGGTGGTGCCCGGCTCGGGTCTTGTCAAAGTCCAGGCCGAGGCTGAGGGCTTGGATCGGATTTTTACAGAGGCCGGTTTCGAGTGGCGAGAGCCCGGCTGCTCCATGTGCCTCGCGATGAATGCGGATCGGCTCGAACCAGGAGAACGGTGTGCCGCAACCTCAAACCGCAACTTCGAAGGTCGGCAGGGATATGGCGGTCGCACGCATCTGGTTTCTCCCTCGATGGCGGCGGCAGCAGCTATCGCAGGACGCTTTGTGGATCCGAATCAGCTTTAAGAGGCGAATAAAATGGAAAAGTTTGTCAACTACAGCAGCGTCGTGATCCCAATCGACAGGAGCAATGTCGATACCGATGCACTCATTCCCAAACAGTTCCTGAAATCTGTCGAAAAGTCGGGGTTTGGCGACAATCTTTTCGACGAATGGCGCTATCTTGACCAAGGAGAACCGGGTCAGGACTGCAGCGGCCGGCCCCTCAACACCGACTTTGTGCTGAACAAAAAAGCTTATCGGGGGGGTCGAATTCTTCTGGCCCGCGAGAATTTTGGCTGTGGGTCTTCTCGAGAACACGCCGTTTGGGCGTTGCGGGATTTTGGAATCCGAACCGTGATAGCGGGAAGTTACGCCGACATCTTTTTTAACAACTGCTTTAAAAATGGTGTTCTGCCGATCTCTCTCCCCGGGGCCGATATTGACGCTTTATTTGCCCAAGATGCCGAGTCTGGCCCCTGTTCGATGGATATCGACCTGGAGCGACAAACGGCGACGGCTGAATCGGGACAGGTTTACCGTTTCGAAATCGATGCCTTCAAAAAGCAGTGCCTTCTTGAAGGCCTGGACGACATAGCATTGACTCTTCAACACGAAGGGGATATCGCAACTTATGAGCAGCGTCGGATGAATGACGTGCCATGGTTGTTTGAAGATCTCGCCTCCTGAGTTCCCTGCCTTCCCGGTCTGCAGGCCTTTTCTTTTATTTTCCCACTGCCTGTTCCCAAACTTATGAATGCTAAATCCGAATTGGACGTCGCCGTTGTCGGCGTAACAGGAGCCGTTGGTGAAGTTATGCTCCGTCTGCTTGAGGAGAGAAATTTTCCTGTCCGCAATTTATATGCCCTGGCGAGCGAGCGCTCCGCGGGAAGCACGATCCTGTTTCGGGGCAAAGCAGTACGGGTGGAGAATCTCGCCGAGTTTGATTTTTCGAAGGTACAGCTTGGACTATTTTCAGCTGGAGGGAGTGTTTCGGCAGAATACGCTCCCAAGGCGGTGGCGTCAGGCTGTGTGGTTATTGATAACACCTCCCACTTCAGGCGAGATCCTGAAGTGCCCCTGGTGGTGCCGGAGGTTAATCCTCATGTTCTGCAAGAGCACAATGGCCTCGTTGCAAATCCCAATTGCTCTACGATTCAGATGGTCGTAGCCCTGAAGCCGATTTACGACAGCGTCGGTATCAGGCGGATCAACGTGGCCACCTATCAGGCAGTGTCTGGGGCGGGTCGTCGTGCGATTGAGGAGTTGGCGGGGCAAACGGCTTCTTTGCTCAATGGCAAGGGCGCAACCTGCGAAGTCATGCCAAAACAGATTGCGTTCAATGCAATTCCGCACATCGATAGTTTTCAGGAAAATGGCTATACGCGTGAAGAAATGAAAATGGTGTGGGAGACGCAGAAGATCTTCGGCGACGAGAGTATTGCCGTCAATCCGACCACAGTCCGAATCCCTGTCTTTTACGGTCATGCGGAAGCCGTCCATATCGAGACTCGGGACAAAATGACTGCTGATCAAGCGCGAGCGGCATTAGAGGCGGCCGAGGGGGTTTGCGTCGTCGATGAACGAAAACCGGGGGGTTATCCTACTCCCGTAACCGAAGCGGCGGATAAGGACCCAGTCTTTGTCGGCAGGATTCGGGAGGATATCTCAACAGAAAACGGCCTTTGCCTCTGGGTCGTCGCGGACAATATCCGCAAGGGGGCCGCCCTGAACAGCATCCAGATTGCGGAGCTGCTTCTTCCGGGCCTTTGACCTTGGGTGACCGGGGCGCGGGGCCTGATTGGTTCGACACCTTGGCGTGCCTATAATCAGGCAATGATCCTGCACCTGCTTTCCCCAGTCGAAACCCAGGCCCACCAGCGGGGTGATCGGCCATGAGGCCAATCCTTGCCGGTCTGGCGCTTTTGGCGCAAGTGCTGGTCTCCAATGCAGGTCATGCGCTCGAGCTCGGAGATCTGAGGGTCGCCTCAAAACTGAACGAGCCGTTCAGGGCTTCCATAGAGGTGAAGGGCGTTGCAACGGACTCGGCTGCGAACACTCTTGTGGTTTCCCTCGCGTCTGCCCAGGCCCACGCGGCTGCCGGTATTGCTCTTGACCCTGCAACCACCAATTTGATTTTCACCCTGGATATGCTTTCTCGCCCGGCAATGGTGGAGATCGACTCAAGAGTTGCGACGCGGATTCCCTTTTTACGCTTCCTCGTGGCTGTGGAGTTTGACGGGCAGCAGACCTTTCGAGAGTACACGGCGATGTTGGATCCGGCCGATGACTGGGGAACGGCTAAGGTGGGGGCACCGGTCACTGAAATATCCCCGGCCAGCGTAGCCGAGCTGAGCTATCCGGGGGAATATGTCGGACCTATCCGGCAGGGTCAGACACTGATCGAGATCGCGCGACAAGTCCAGGTGGGTGGGGGAATCTCACTAGAACAGCGGATGGCGGCACTGGTGGAAGATAACCCCGATAGCTTTATCGACGGTAACATGAACCTTCTGCGTGAGGGCGCTCGGCTGCACATTCCTTCGGAGCGCCAGATGAGGCAGATTAGCCCTGACCAGGCGCAGGCTGTCTATGAAAACCACCTGCTGGAGTGGACCCAACATCAGGCCAGGGTCAAGTCATCCACCACTAACGGGAACTGGGTCACGTTGCATGCGCCAGTAGCAGAGGCGTTGGCGCCAACGACGGAGCTTGCAGGGATCGAGTCTGCCGAGTATGTGCTTAGAATCGTTGAGCCGTCACAGGAATCTTCATCTTCGGGCAGGGACGGAGACGATTCCGTAGAACCCGCTGGCGCAGGACTCCAACCTGTGGAAAGGCTCGATGAAGCGCCGCCGGAGGCCGTGGCAGCGATGGCTGCGCTCACGGATCGACTCAGCGTGGTTGAGGAATCGCTCGGATCAAAGGAGCTTGAGAATCAACAGTTGACCCGCCAGGTAGATTTGCTCCAGCGTCAACTTGAGAAGACCATGAAACTTATCGAGTTGCAGGAGACGCAACTCGCCGTCGCCCAGAAACAGTTGGAATCCATGCTGGCGATGCAGGCGCAAGAGGCGACCGAGGGCCGGGTTGGGGTGAGCAAGAAGGCGGAGCCCACGACCCCCGGTGCGGAGGTCGCCGAAAAAGCCCCTGATACAGATCCTGAAAACCCGGCTGCAGAAACCCCTCCGGCGGGGATCATTGAACAACCTTCACAAGATGTTACTGAAGTACCAGTGACCGGGGATGAGGTGACTCGTGAGTCTGCGGCATCGGAGGAAGCGCAGAACCAGTTGTCTATACCAGTCGAGGACATTCCTCCGCCCTGGAGCGACCCAGCGAGGACCCTGGACTGGGCGGTCAGCGAGACGGGCATGTTATTCGAGAACACCCGCGACCTGGCTGGCGCATTGCTGGAAGATCTTGATCGAAGTGACTCCGCGATACCTGGTGTGTCCAATAAGATGTTAGGACTGATAGTGGTACTGATGCTGCTGGTATTGATCCTCTTGAGGCGCAGAAAAACTTCGATCGAAGAGTCAGGGGCCTTGGCGGCTCAGTCGGCGACTGAGCAGAAGCGGGATCTGTTTGAGACAGACTCTGTAGACAAAGCAAGTGATGGGCGGTCGAGCGAGGCGCCACCGGCCGAAGAGAGCATCGGCGCCGGGTTTGTGACAGATATAGAGACCCAGAGGGGCGTTGCGGTACAAAGTGACGAAGTGGACCCACTGACTGAGTCAGAAATTTATTTGGCGTACGGTCGATCCAGTCAGGCGGAGCAAACCCTGCGAGACGCAATCGCGCGGACACCGGAACGAATTGAGCTCAAACTTAAGTTGCTGGAAGTTCTCCAAGTCCTGGGCCAAAAAGAGGCTTTTGGGGAACTTGCAGGAGAGCTGCGCCAGATCGTCACCGAGGGGTCTTCCGAGCAGGCGCATCTGGAGAAACTGACTCTCGACGCCGCGCAGATTGACGGCAGTAATTACGTTGAAATGGTTTCGCCGGCTCTCTCGGAGGATTCCCCGGGAACAGTAAACGAGTCCCCGGACAAAGTAACACCTGAGCCGGAATCGGGGTCGACGGCACGTGCTAATGATGATGGCATCGTATTTGAGCTTGACGCCGACACCGAAAAGGAAGGGACTCCAATCGTTCAGACTGCCGAGTCAACCTCGGAATCTTTAGGTGACGGTACGCCGGCCGATTTTAGCGATCTTGAATTGGAGCTCGAGTTTCCAGCAGGAAATACTTTGGCAGATGGACCACGAGCCGAAGAGGGTTCTGTTGCCGCTCCGGACGAGGCGGGGAAGGTCGATCCGGCGGCCGCCCTATCGGACAGTGATCCAGGTCAGGGTGAATCCGCGGACAGTGAGGAAAGAACACAGCTCGAATTGGCGAATGCTTATCTTGAGATGGGAGACCCTGCGGCTGCACGAGAAATATTGACTGCGCTTGCTCACTCCCGGGATAGCGAGATTCAGGAACGGGCTAAAGCACTGCTGGAGACTCTGGCGGGGAGTGTCTGAGGCGCTGGGCCGGAGCGGCACCACCAACCCCGTTAAGAGCGAAGGCCTCCTGAAAGAGTTGAGACAAGCCCGGTAACTCGATCGAGCAGCTCCGGTTTTGCGCGACCGGACTCGTCCAAGTTGTTTTCTATTTCACGGATGATCGCTGAGCCGACGACTGCGCCATCAGCGACCTCACCGGTCTCGCGGACTTGCTCGGCCGTGTTGATGCCAAATCCGACTGCAATCGGAAGCTGTGTATGTTTCCGCACTGCGGTTAAGGCTTCTCCAATGCTGGATGCGGCTGCGGATCGTGTGCCCGTAATGCCTGCGATCGAAACGTAGTAGATAAATCCGCTGGTGTTTTGAAGCACCTGCTTGAGTCGACCCTCATTGGATGTGGGGGTTACCAGGCGGACCCAGTGAAGTCCCGCCGTCCGTGCCGGATCGCAGAGTTCCTCATCTTCTTCAGGGGGAAGATCGACCATAATCAGCCCGTCAACCCCCGCAGAGACAGCGTCCGTTACAAAGCGAGAGGGACCATATTGGTAGATTGGGTTGAAATACCCCATGAGAATCACCGGAGTGTCGCTGTTGTTCTGTCTAAACCGCCGAACCATGTCTAACGTGCCGATTAGCGACGCGCCTGAGGCGAGGGCGCGAAGGTTCGCCGCTTGGATAGCGGGACCGTCTGCCATGGGATCCGAAAAGGGCATGCCCAACTCGATGATGTCGGCCCCGGCGTCAGGCAGGCGCTCCATCAGTTGCTGGCTCGTGCCGGGGTCAGGATCTCCTGCCGTGACAAACGTGACAAGCCCGGCCCGTCCTTCCTTCCTTAAGCGTTCAAAGGTGGACGCAATGCGATCGCCGGAGCTCATATTTCTACCCCGAGCGCATCTGCCACAGTAAAGATATCCTTGTCGCCTCGGCCGCACAAATTCATCACAATGATCTGCTCCTTATCCATGGTTGGGGCAATTTTGGCTACATGAGCCAGGGCATGAGCGGGCTCCAAGGCAGGGATAATGCCTTCCGTTCGGCAACATAATTTAAAGGCTTCCAGCGCCTCTGAATCTGTGACGGAGACATAATCCACGCGTCCATGATCATGGAGCCAGGCATGTTCAGGCCCGATACCCGGGTAATCCAGACCCGCCGAGATGGAGTGCGCATCGTTGATTTGTCCGTCTTCATTTTGAAGAAGGTAGGTCCGATTGCCATGTAGGACACCGGGTCGACCGCCGGTTAAAGAGGCGGCGTGCTTGTCAGTCTCGAGACCATAGCCGCCAGCCTCCACCCCGACGATCTGAACCGGGTCGTCGAGGAAGGGGTGGAAAAGCCCCATTGCATTCGAGCCGCCCCCAATGCAGGCCACCAAAGTGTCAGGAAGCCGACCTTCTGCTGCGAGCATCTGTTCCTTTGTTTCCCGCCCGATGATGCTCTGGAAATCGCGAACCATCGCAGGGTAGGGGTGCGGTCCGGCCACAGTGCCGATAATGTAGAAGGTGTCTGCGACATTCGCTACCCAGTCGCGCAACGCATCGTTCATGGCGTCCTTGAGAGTTCCTGTGCCGCTGGTGACAGGAACGATTTCCGCGCCAAGTAACTTCATCCGAAACACATTGGGCGCCTGGCGTTCGATGTCCGTCGCGCCCATATAGACCACACAAGGCAGGTCAAACAACGCGCAGACCGTCGCGGTAGCTACTCCGTGTTGGCCGGCCCCGGTCTCGGCGATGATGCGGGATTTACCCATACGTTTCGCAAGGAGAATTTGCCCCAGAGTGTTGTTGATCTTATGAGAGCCTGTGTGGTTGAGCTCATCTCTTTTGAAGTAGATCTTGGCGCCGCCAAGCGACTCGGTGAGACTCTTGGCAAAGTACAAAGGGCTGGGTCTGCCCGTGTAGTGGGCGGCATAGTAGTCAAAGTCCCGTTGGAATTCGGGAGACTCTTGCGCCTCGGAGTACGCCGTTTCAAGGTCCAGAATCAACGGCATCAGGGTTTCAGCAACGAAACGGCCTCCGAACAGGCCGAAGTGGCCGTGCTCGTCTGGGCCACTACGGTAGGATTCTAGGGGTTCTGAGTTTCTGGTGGTCGACGCCATAAGCTCTCTTAAACGTTTTGTAAATATTAAGACTCAACCTACCCAAACGGTGCAGGCGCTGGACTGCAGCGCCGTATGAGTAGGTAGAATCGGCGACTTGAGAAATGAGATTCTACAACACGGATTAATCCGCCTTGGATGCGAAGATGATTTCACCAGCCGGGTCCGCAACTTCGACGCGCTATGCTGTTGGTGTGGAATATGACGGAAGCCGCTTTCATGGGTGGCAGAGTCAGTCTGGGGTGAGTACGGTTCAGGAATGGGTTGAGA
>Ga0208127_1001869_pt1 | contig 10269 bp, 7 predicted proteins | sample ETNtaG_6_FD_185751 | JGI IMG/M metagenome (GOLD analysis project Ga0208127, IMG submission 185751) | Marine microbial and viral communities from oxygen minimum zone, Eastern Pacific Ocean - ETNP201306SV45 (SPAdes) (version 2) | ecosystem: Environmental > Aquatic > Marine > Oceanic ...
GTAATGTTTAGCTAGCCGTTCATTAAGAAAAGTAGAGTTGCCTGTCAGCAGCTCGGGAACTGGTCGGTCCTCTCGAAACTGGCTTTTCAAAAAAAGTTTCGCCTCAGTAGCCATAGCATGGCGCAAATTCGAATCAAAGTCGGGAAATTCTGTAGGGTCTGGTGACACAAGACTTATGTTTCGTAAATGAAGCCACTGTTCCGTAAAATTCTCTATCAACTGATCAGACCTACTATCATCCAACATCCGCTGAACTTGCTGGTCTAGAACACCTGGATCACTTAATCTTCCGGATTCCGCTAAATCAAGTAATTCTATATCTGGCACACTACTCCACAGGAAGAACGATAAACGAGATGCTAACTCCAAGTCAGAGATTTGGTAGATACCTTCAGTTACTGCCTCCCTTGGGTCTTGCGATTCCCTGAAGAGGAAGTCTGGGCTCACTAGTATCCTTCTCAGAGCCATTTCAATTCCTGAATCAAAATCACCCTTCGCCCTACCGTTTCTGAAAGAGCCCAGTAAGGTCTGCAGCTGAACGTCAGATAGAGTTTCTCTGTAAGCCAACCTACCTATGTTATCTATTATCCTAGCGGCACAATATTCCTCGTCCTGACTCTCTGATGAGGCTGGTCGGCAACTGAAAATCTTTCTTCGCGCTGGTGTGTCGCCCCGAGACAGTTCGCCGTATGGCCCGCGAAGCTCCACCCTAGCAATTCCGGTTTTTTCGACACGGTCACCCGCGTACTCATAGCTTGTTATTGCATAGTACGGTCTTAACATGCCCTCAGCTAACGCACCATCATCAACAAAATTTACCCCCAGTGTTGCAGGTCCCGCTTTGGCAAAAAAGCGAATTTCAACCCCTTCTGTATCCGGTCCAGTGCCACTTTGCTCACCAGGTTGTCTACCTACTTTTATAGACTCTATTAGCTCTCCGTTCAATCGAATCTCAAGATCGTTAGGTTCATGCAAACCTCTTATTACTCCGTTATAAGTCCTGAGGAGAAAAACCCGAGCTACGTATTCACCGTCAGTCGGGAAGTAATGATCAACCGATATACCCCCCCGAGAACCGAAAGGTAAATCCTCACTTACCTTAACGTCTTGTCGCAACAGTTTATCGACTTCAAATATTTCAGTGTTCGGAGTAAGTTCCAAATCCCCCACTGCTAGCTGGCTTATCTTGCGAGCCGCAGCCAAGTATCGCTCCGTCAACATGGGAGACACCGTCAGGACATCCGCAATATTGTCAAAACCATAACCGGAATCATCCGGAGGCAACAGAGCCGAGGCATCATAGTCTAAATCGAAGATGTCGCGAATTGCGTTTCGATACTCTCGGCGGTTAAGCCGATGAAATGCATTGACCCTTCCAGGGTTTGGTCTAACAGCAGCAGAGCGATCTATTGTATTTTCGAGAAAGGCAACAAATTCCTGATACTCAACCTCACTCGGCCGAGGCATTTGCTGGGGTGGCATTGCCCGCGTTTGGAGCTTACGAATTACTCGCTCCCAAGTTTCCGCTTCTCGCACCACACTTTCGTGAGATATTTCTGGAATAATTAATCCAGCATTAGCTAACTGTTCGTTGTGACAAGCAACACAGTATTGATTCACCAATTGCTGATATTGCGCAGTCTCCTCAGAACGAGGTATTTGTGAACTAGAAGGTAAGCTAAAACTGACCAGAAGAAATAGAATCCAGACCAATCGCAGACGCTCCTTGCCTCTGCGTAGGGTATTAATTCTCAAGGGCAAACCTGTCACTTTTTTATTCCCCTAAAATTTTTTATGCTCTTGTTAGCAATGTTACCGATCTCAACCGCTAACATTCTAATTTTTTTGGGGTTTTAGCACTTTTACTATAGCTATAAGCCGCTTGTATGTCAAAAGCTACGGTGGTACCGTTAAATGAAGCCAACCAAAGTTTCGATAACATGCAAAGATTCAGAATAAAGCAAGTAAAACCGGTTATCTCTGTCGGTTTTTCCCTTTGTCTAATCAGCATTTCGATGCTAACTAATGCTAGCACCCCACTCATAGAAGCTACCAAGAATCAGAATCGGATTGAGGTAGAGGCGTTGCTTGACAAAGGAGTCGATGCTGATGAACCACAAGGCGATGGTGCAACTGCCTTGCATTGGGCAGCCTATAGAAACGATGCAGTTTTAACGGATAGCCTGCTAAAACATAGAGCAAATCCAAATTCTTCCGATGATCATGGCGTTACTCCTTTATCTCTCGCAGTCCTCAATGCCAATCTAGATTTGGTGAGACTATTGCTTACAGGGGGAGCGAATCCCAATGCGAGGCAAATTAACGGGCAAACACCTCTCATGGTTGCATCGCGAGTAGGTAAGAAATCAATCGTTGAAGCCCTTTTAAATTCAGGGGCCAATGTAAACGATGCAGAGAACACTAAAAAACACACTGCGCTAATGGTAGCAGTTGCAGGTCAACACGAGGATGTCGCCAAACTTTTGATCGAACACGGGGCTGACGTTGGAGCAAAGTCGATCAACAGTTTTACTCCACTTCTATTTGCTGCGCAGCAGGGAAATATAGAGTTAGGAAGGCTACTATTAGAGTTTGGAGCGGATGTGAATGAATCCGCACCAGACGGCATTTCTGGCAATACCAACGCGCGTTACCGCCTAATTCCAGACACAAGTGCAAGCGCTTTACTGGTCGCGATAGATAGCGGGCATGAAGAAATGGCAATTTTCCTGCTTGAGAATGGTGCAAATCCGACCCTAAACGGAGCCGGCCGAACTGCTCTTCACTCAGCGGTCCAGCACGAAATGCATGACCTAGCAAAAACCCTCCTTGCTCACGGAGCCGATCCAAACGCCAAATTAACAAGGAATATGCCAGTCTTCTCGAGAGTAATCTTGATTGATAACGGACTGGCAGTAAACAAGTTGGGAGCGACCCCCTTCTTTCTTGCCGCGGGTTTTAACGACATAAGAATGATGGATTTATTATTAGAGGGCGGTGCAGATCCATTCATAAACTCAGATGATGGAACCACACCTTTAATGGTGGCAGCAGGAGCCGATTTCGTTGAGGGTCAAGACAAATATAACCGCCGCTGGTTTGAAGACAATATCGTTGGGCTTCAAAACGCTGCCCTCCCCGCCGTAGAAAGATTATTAGAATTAGGTATAGACATCAACGCTAGGAATGAGGATAACCAGACTGCTCTGCATGGCGCAGTTTATCTCGCTGGCATCGATCTCCTAACTTTCATGGTCAAGCACGGAGCCGATTTGAATGCGATAAATAAAAGAGGTCAGACCCCTTGGATGATCGCAGCAAAGGGAGAGTACCGCGCGGGTTCAGTGCAGATTCTTCCTCACATAGCAAACCATCTCGAGTCCCTTGGTGCCGACACTAGTCTTGGAAATGACCTGGGTCGCTACTGGCAAAGGGAAGCCCAGTAAACCAAGGAATACTTCACAAGCGAGACCGTCTAATGCCCAAAGAAATCAGGAATTCTCTACTCAGCAGAAGACATTTTCTTAGAGAAACTTCGGTAGTGGCAATGGGGTCACTAATTTCTCCCAGTCAACTCCTGGGTCAAGCGACCTCTGCAGATAAGAATGTCACTGTCTCAGGCATCGAGGTTTCGACCGTTTCAGTAACTGATCGCACTAACTGGATTATTGTTTCTCTCCGCGGGACAAATGGTATCAAAGGGTTTGGTGAAGCTTCCCTCGGTCGTCGATCAGAATTGAGTGAGCTTAAGGAATTTTTTGAATTAGTCAAAGGAAAATCGCCCTTTGAGGTCCAACGCTATAGACAACTTGGCTGGGCGAAAGCCTCAAGTGGAAATCGCGCGATTGCAACAGCTTTTAGTGCTGTTGAGCAAGCCTTGTGGGATCTAGTTTCAAAATCGTTAGATACACCTTTTTACAATTTAGTCGGCGGTAAATTTAACGATGTGCTGCCAGTTTATGCAAATATTAATCGTGCCACGTCGCGACGGGATCCTAGCGGATTCGCAGAAAATGCAGTCGCGGCCGTTGAGGATGGTTTCAAGGCAATTAAAGCAGCTCCTTTCGACGGATTTCCATCTCTTGATTCCGCACCAGGAGATATAAACTCAGCAAGGGATCTTGGTATTGCATGCATCTACGCCATGAGAAAAGCGGTTGGTGATGATATTGAAATCAAAATCGATGCACATAGCTTCTTCGACACTGAATTAGCAATCTCAATTGCACGTGACCTTGAGGCCGCAAATCTAAGCTGGTATGAAGAACCTATCGCACCAACCCAAACAGAGAATACCCGTATAATTCATGACGCGATTCCACAGAAAGTTGCCGGCGGAGAGTTTCTATTTGGGGTCAATGGCTTTAAACCTCTTTGCGAGGCCTCTGCGGTGGACATAATTATGCCAGATGTGAAACATTGTGGCGGAGTATGGGAAGCGATCAAAATTTCTGCGCTTGCCGAGGCACATGGAGTAAAAGTATCTCCCCATAATCCGAGTGGACCAGTATCTACTGCGGTCTCTGCTTCCTTATGTGCTGTAATTCCCAACTTTGATGTACTCGAATATCAATGGGGTGAGCAAGGCTGGAGAAATACGTTAGTAGAACCAACAGAGGCTTTTATCGACGGATCAATAATTATCTCTGACCGACCTGGCTTTGGTATAAGCATAAATGATCAGGTTTTGCAGGCGCATCGAGTATGAAATTAATAAGTGAATGATTGTCTGGTCGAAATCGGAGAAAACAACTAAAATTTCAGGCAGCAATTGAATTTGGAGAGAGATATGTCACGTCCACTTATACTCCTTTGTATGATCGGCAACCTTTTGCTGTTACCTTTATTTTCAAGCGCTCAAAACCAGAACTTAGATTCGTACTTTGAAAAAAGAACGGCTTGGGGTGACCCAAATATTCAAGGGGTTTGGGATAAGAGAACAATCACGCCTCTCGAGAGACCTGCGCGTTTTGAAAATAGAGCGTTCCTCTCTCCAGAGGAAATTCTCGAGTATGAAGCAGCGAGTGCCGAGAGAGAGGACGGTCGCCCCCTGGATTTCAGCCGAACAAGCATTTCAGTCCATGATCCGGATGATCTAGACTATGGTTCCAGATACGTGACTACGGGTCAAACGTCATTAGTTGTTGAGCCTTCCAGCGGAAGAATACCTGCTTACACAGAAGCGGCTGACAAACGTGCTGAAGAGGCAAGAAAAATGAGGGAGGGACGGGGACCTGCGGATAGTTGGATCGATCGTAATTTATCTGAACGCTGCTTAACCTGGGGAGTACCACAAGGAATGCTACCGCAGCCATACAACAATAATCTGAAGATTTTGCAGACTCCGGACCACGTAATGTTTTATCTTGAAATGGCGCATGACGTCAGAATAATACCCCTCGATGGAAGGCCGCACTTGCCCGAAAATTTAAGGCTTTGGCATGGAGATTCCCGTGGCCACTGGGAGGGCGATACATTAGTTGTTCGCACTAAGAATTTCTCGCCGAAATCAAATTTTAGAAGGGCAAACGTTGCGTTAGAAACAGAGGAACGTTTTCGTCGAAATGCCGAAGACCAATTAGAGTACATACTCAAGATCAAGGACGACACCACCTGGGTAAGCGAATGGTCTGTTTCATACCCTATGGAGCGAAGCGACGGACCTATTTATGAGTTTGCGTGCCATGAGGGAAACTACGGCTTGTTAAATATCTTATCTGTGGCTAGAAACTTAGAAAAACAGGAACGGGAAAATAAATAGTCTGACAAACTCATACAGCTAATCTTCAATTTGGCCAAAAACGTATACGTTTCGCAGAGTAGCGGACCTGAAACGTCAAGTTATTCTCAGTTTACGCGAGCAATTCGATCAATGCACTTGCCACTGCATCGGGCCGATGAGCTGGCAAATCGTGACCGGCCCCGTCAATAATACGTCTACCTCGCAAATCGGAGAACCTTGATTGATCAGTCGATGGGTCAGCTGCTGGGGGACCAAAACCACTTTGCGCTGCTCTTAGCACAATTGCCGGTACCGTTATGACTGGCCTGGCCGCGAGTTGTTCCTCAATCGCCAGAAAACGCTCCTCACCGGGAGCATTAACATGTCTATGACGGTATGAGTGGATGACTATGTCGACAAAGTCTGGGTTATCAAACGAGGGGGCTGACCTTAAGTAGTCCTGATCAGTATAAGTCCAGCTCGGCGACCAGGTATCCCATAGGTGCCGGATGATGTCATGGCGATTGTCAGTTAAGCCTTGAACTCCGCGCTCGGTATTGAAGTACCATTGGTACCAAAGCAACGACTCAAATCGCGCTGGCGCCGGCCTACCTGGATTAATCGTATCCTGCACGGAGTATCCTCCGCAGGCAACTTGAGCTGCGATCCTCTCCGGCTGCAATATAGCAGCTATGCAAATGGCACGATTACCCCAATCAAATCCCGCAGCTGCAAAACGGTCGAGATTTAAGGCATCAGCGAAATCTATTAAATCCTGAGCAATTGCAGCTTGCTCAGCTTTTCTAGGTGCATTGGGATCCAGAAATCTGGTCTGACCATATCCTCTTATGTAAGGCAGAAGCACTCGGTAACCCGCATTGACGAGCGACTCTGGAACTCCATCGAATGAGCGTACATCGTATGGAAACCCATGAACTAATATAACTGGAAAACCATCTTCTGGGCCATGTTCCTCATATGCTATGGACAGAACCTCTGTGTCGACCATTTTAATTTCTGGAGCAGATTGCGCAGAAACAGTTTTAGAAATCAATTGCTCAACAGTGGAGGCGGAAACCCCAATCAGTCCTGCTTTTTTTATAAACTGTCTTCTTGTAGGTGCCATATATAACTCTATTAAAAAATTGCAATCGGATTTACAGGAGAGCCCGTGCCATTTGGAATCGGTAATGGCGCAATGGTTAACATAAATTCCCAACGGCCTTGCGAGGCCGCCATATTTGCTAATGCCCTCAGATCAGAGCGATCAATTAAGTGTATGCCTAGCATGGTCAAAGCGAAATCATGAAGAGCTAATGTTGGCAAATCTCCCTCTGGTCGCGGTGTATATCCTGGCGTCTCCCAACCAAGAATCGAGATATCTCTTTCTCTTAACCATGGAATTACACTGTTATCCAGTCCAGCCGCTTCCTCCCATGTGTCGAAAGGGCCCTCGGCGTCACGGCGAGCCCAGCGTCCCCACCTGAACAGCATGGCGTCCCCTGGACCTACTGAAACACCAGCCATCGCCTCCCATGCCTCAAGATCCTTTACCGTAACCCGGTAGCCAGGCTCAAGATAGTCTACTCCTTTCAATCTTGGGATATCATAAAGCACTCCCCTAGTCACTACGCCATCTTTCATAGTTAAAACTGAGTTTACTTTTGCTCCTTCTTCCATGGTCACAGTCTCTTCCATGTCTACCCCGTTCCACATTTTTCCGTCAAAAAAGCGATGTCCAAACCCATCAATATGCGTAGTTCCCAGACCATGAATACATTTAAAAGCAATCCTATCACTCGCACCGTTCGGTGTCGCATTAACCATCTCCCACTCTACCGGGCATGGGTTATCAACGCTTTCTATATTGTCAGTGTCGCGAGCAAGCGAAACAGTAATACCGGTTTGTACCAGACTTGCTGCCTCCTTTCTTTTTGCTTGCGTAATCAAGTTAAGGGTGCCAATTTCATCATCAGGACCCCAGCGACCCCAATTGCTCAAAGTCTCCTTCCATTCTTCGAACTGTACTTGCGAGACGAACGGTGAGACTTGCTGAGCCTTTGCTCCAAAATCCATGTTGAGGCTAAGAATAAGCATGGACGCGATTAATAGTGACGCCAAAAGAATACGTTTGGAGGTGTGCACGATTTAGTCCTCTTTCAAATTGGGTGGGTGGACTTTACGCCTCTACATAAGAGGAACAGCATACTTTAAATCTAGCTAGAGCAGATTCTAAAGTCCAGGCCTACGAAAGACATTTAGAGGAAATCCCTGAACAACAGACAAATCATGAGACGCTCTGGTTAATAAGTCGAGCGCCGTTACTGATTGTAAACTACCCGATAGACAACATTCGCCATATCATCTGAAATCAACAGTGATCCGTCTGGCATATTCAGAATATCGACTGGCCTGCCCCAATGGTCTTGACCATCAAGCCAACCGGAGATGAAAGGCTCGTTCGAAATTATGCTGTTGTTACTCTCGCTTATTTCACCAACCATGACCCTATAGCCATTCTTTTGTGAACGATTCCATGAGCCATGCTCCGCCCAAAAAACTGCATTGCCGAACGTTGATGGCATTCGATTACCGCGGGAAAAAGTTAGTCCAAGCGGGGCGACATGAGCACCGAGTTTCAACACCGGAGCCGTGTAATCAGACGGATTATGACCACTACCAAACCTTGGGTCCGGCAAGTCACCCTGATGAATGTAGGGAAAACCGAAATGCTGCCCGTTGAATTCAAGACGGTTAATTTCGCATGCTGGTATGTCATCACCCAGCATGTCTCTGCCGTTATCGGTGAACCACAGCTCACCAGAAATAGGATGAAAGTCAAACCCGACTGTGTTTCGAACCCCTTGTGCAATAATTTCCATCCCCTCGCCATCTAGATTCATTTTCATCAGAGTCCCAAAATATTCTTCGACCTCACAAACATTGCACGGAGCACCAACCGGAAAATAAATTTTCTCATCGGGTCCTATTGCAAGAAATTTAAATCCATGGTGTCGTCGGCTAGGCAACGAGTTAGAGACTGTCTCTGTCTCTTGTGGAACATTTGGTTTAGCACCTATATCCGAAATTTTACTGATACGGTTGATTTCTCCAATGTACAAATCACCATCGTAATAAGCCACACCAGTGGGCGTATTTAAGCCCTCTGCGACCACTGATACTTCAGATGCAGCTGCACCATCTGCACTACTTTTCAAAGACCAAACCTTGCCTCGTAGGCTACCAACATAAACGGTATTTTCATCGCCCAGCGCTAGCTGCCGAGGGTTTTCAACTTCAGCATAAACCGAAATCGAAAATCCATCTGGCAGCCTTAACTTGTTTAGATCAACCCCTTGTCCAAAACAAGGCATTGCTATGCTTATTACAAATATCAAGTTGAAAAATTTCAAGAGCAGTCTCCTTCGCTAAATATTAGGCTAATTCTGTTCGGTTATTCGCGCAGCTCTCAGCATATTTTCCAGCGCATAATTTCCTTCGTGGCAAGCAAATTCATAAATTGGTGAATTGAGACGAGACATGTTCGTTATTACGGTTATTTGGTCAGTAAAAGTATCAGGGTCATCGATCGTAAATTCATAATTTAAGGCGCTAGCACCAACGCGCGTAAACTTCTCTGTCAAAACCATATTCTCTGCACTTCCATAAGACTCAGTTCGCAAAAAAAGGCTAGCTAATTTGCTTGTAAAATTCTTTGTTTTAACAACGAGTGTTTGATCATCCCAATGGCCGCGAGAGGCTCCAGTCCAACTCCGCAATTTACTATCTGGAAAGGGTCTGCCATCCAAAGGGATTATGCGTGGATCACTTCCAAGCTCTGACATTATCATCACATATTTTTCCGTCTGCACTATAAGCAAATTGTTATTGTAAGAATTTGCTTTAATGTGCGGTGGAAAGGTTTGGGGAAAAGCTAAACATCGAGTAGCCAATCCGAAGTCTTCTGGTCTATCACATGAAACTCCACCCCAAGAAACACGGACGGGTCGATCAGAGATGACAACATTTCCATAGTTGCAGGGGTTAGATCCTGGTGGAGAAAGTTGGGTGATAACGCCGTTTAGGGTAGGCGGTATTCTGCCGTTTTTAGGGTAGACGATTAATGATGTCCTATCGTTTGGATACGGCTCATCATAATAAGACCAAAATAGATTGTAGGCGCCAGTATCATTTGTTGGCTCGTTCAATATGCGTTCTGACATATTAGACTCACTTTGGTCGCGAAGTTGCTCTCCTTGCGCAAGTCTAGCTTTTCGATCTGCCAACTCTTCCTCCGAAAGAAATTCCCTTTGTCCAAAATTTTCTGGTCTCTCGAAGGGCGTCGAATCGTTAAAGTTCCATACACCGCTCAAGTCAGGTTGTTCGAATTCGTTAAGAGGAACATTGAACTCAGCGGCCCAAATAAATTCAGCTATAAAAAAAAATAAAAGTAATAAAGGCTTCATATTTTGATTAACGTGATTTTCTGCCGTGTCTTTATTGGCGATAATGGATATCCAATTGAGCTATTAAGCGCTTTCAATCAT
>Ga0208127_1001873_pt1 | contig 10259 bp, 12 predicted proteins | sample ETNtaG_6_FD_185751 | JGI IMG/M metagenome (GOLD analysis project Ga0208127, IMG submission 185751) | Marine microbial and viral communities from oxygen minimum zone, Eastern Pacific Ocean - ETNP201306SV45 (SPAdes) (version 2) | ecosystem: Environmental > Aquatic > Marine > Oceanic ...
TGAGGTTAAAGAAACTGATGGAAGCTGGAAATATGTATTCAAACACTCAAAAAATAATATAACTGTTGAGAAGGGATCTATAACTATAAATGGGGTTAGTCTAACAGTTGTTGATTCTACCGAAAATTCTTTTTCTGTTGCAATTATACCATATACGTATAATAATACTAACTTTAATCAAATCAATGTTGGAACTAAGGTTAATCTTGAGTTTGATATAATCGGTAAGTATATATCAAAAATGATAAAAAAGTCAGGCTAATGAAAAATATTCCTCATTTAAACTTAAATGATTTTTTATACGGTGACTCAAAGACTAAGAATGAGTTTATTGATCAGCTTGGAAACGGATTTAGCGAAATAGGTTTTATTGCAATTAAGGGTCATCTTTTAGATGATAGAACTAAAGATGAATTATATACAGAAGTTAGGAGCTTCTTCAAGCTATCTGATGAGGTTAAATCAAAGTATATTATTAAAGGTCTTGCAAGTCAAAGAGGTTTTACGCCATTTGGAAAAGAAAGTGCTAAAGGAAAAAATATAGGAGACCTAAAAGAATTTTGGCATTTTGGCCAATATGTTAAAGACGAACCTAAGTTAAAAGAATTATATCCAAAGAATGTAATAGTTGATGAGCTGGAAAATTTTAATGCTGTGGGACAAAAAACTTATGAGCTTCTTGAAGAAACAGGTAAACTGATTCTTAGAGCTATTGCATGTTATTTAAATCTAGAGGAAACATATTTTGATAAACATATATTTAATGGAAATTCAATTTTAAGAGCCATTCATTATCCACCTATTACAGAAGAGCCCAAAAACGCAGAAAGAGCAGCAGCTCATGGTGATATAAATCTGATAACACTTTTAATGGGTGCTCAAGGAAAAGGTCTGCAGGTATTAGATAAGTCTGGAAATTGGATTGATGCGATTGCTGAGGATGATGAAATTATTGTTAATATTGGTGATATGCTCTCAAGGCACACTAATAATAGATTGAAGTCAACAATTCATAGGGTTGTTAATCCACCAAAAGCTTTATGGAATAGTTCAAGATATTCAATCCCGTTTTTTTTACATCCAAGATTAGAGATGCCTCTTAATTGTATTGAGTCATGTATAGATGATAATAATCCAAAAGCATTTGAGGATATTATAGCAGGAGATTTTCTACATCAAAGATTAATTGATCTGGGTTTAGTAAAAGACTAATCTAAGTATTGATTGTATATAGATCTAGATAACCTGGCTAGAAAAGGAATTCCTATTTCTTCATACTCATAAACATTATCATTAATTACTTTATTTTTATTTGTATATATAGTAGCTGTTAAAATAAATTCTATGTTGTCCTGGTAATTCTTGATTAAAGCATTATCCACAGAGGTTCCATAGGCCTGTCCAATTTTATTGTAAACTCTTATCCCCCTATTTGAAACAATTTTCTCATCTCCATAAATAAAAAACTTATTGTAGGTTTCAAAAAAATTTTCATCTCCTATAAACTTTTTTCCTAGATCCTCAAAAGTAAATCTACTCATCCAATATCTTAAAAAATCATAGTCTTCAACTGTTAAATTGAAATAATTGTCTTTATCATATATCGATGGATAAAAAATACTTTTAATTAAATTATGCATGTCAGTTAGGGACGACCTGTTTTTTTCAGAGAAATTAAACGGCTCATTAAACACCTCTCCATCATGAAATCTTTTTTCGCCTTTATTTAGACCTTTAGTTTTATTATTAGACCTAATAATAGTTTGGATATCATTATCTGAGGAAATAATATTATTTTCTAAATCAGATATCTGCCAATTATTATTAACATAAGGGTCTGGGTTAAATTTATGATTTAGGTACGTTTTGTCAAATCCTGCTTTTTTCATTTCAAGATTAAAATAATTATATCCAATAAAATCAATAAGAATATTAGAGGCGGAGTTGTCGCTTATTAAGAATACATCTGCTATAAGGTTTTGAAATGAGGTTATACTGTCTTTTACATTTAATAGAGGATCTTTATGCTCAAAGTTTAGATTTATTTTAGATTTAAGTGTAATGTCTGATCCTTTTGATCTTAAATCATTGATTTTTTTTAGTGCTAGAATAACTATAGGAAGCTTATTGGTGCTTGCTGGATAAAAATACTGATCATCATCTAATTGATATTCGAATGTTCTAAACTTTAATTCACCATCGTTTTGGTCTACTTTAGTAAGCAGAACTTGAATCTCATACTCTTTCTTATTATTTGAGACTGCTTTTAAAAATTTATCTTTTCTAATTGATGACTTTATTGGATTTGTATCTATTGAACATCCTGAAATAATTAATATAGTTATGAAATAGATTGCTTTTTTCATTAATCAAAAATAAAAAAACCCCTCATACGAGAGGGGTTTAAATAAAGTTATGAAATTATTAATTTTGAGGTCGCACAGAAAGACCTAGCCATAAAGGGATACTTTGTTGGTGCTTTCTCATTTTAACAACTTCTTGAAGCTCTCTTGGAGCATTCGCTGTAGGAATTCTTCCTAACATTACATCAGACATTTTTTCATAAAAATCAACTGTCATGTAATTATGATATAAATCATCTCCGTAATTATCAATTCTTTTTAGAAGTCCCCAACCAAGTCTACTTCCTAAATCACCAGAATTTAATCTGTTTTCAGCTTGTTCATATTTTGCCGCTGTTGAGTAATCAGCTTTCATAGGATTTATTACAGCAACTCTAGGAACTACTGGTGTTTCTCCTTCATTTCCAGCAAAATTTAAACCTTTATTGACATATACTTGGGTTCTAATAATCTTTCTTGCATTATAATTCTTTTGATTAAACAGTTCAATATCCATCTCACTGTAATCAGGTCTTATTCTTTGAATACCTCCACCTGCATTAAGACTATCAGGATGTTTAGCTACAGTAACAATTAGTAAATTCCACTCAGATTCTGGAGTTGCGTTAGCTCTCCACCAAGTGTCCCATCCTGTTATTGTGCCTTCATCTGCTCTTTTTTGAGCAAGCTCTTTCCACTTCTGATTAAGTATTTGATTGTATTGCTCGCCAGGAGTTGTTCTTATAAAGTCGAATTGAACAATATCTCCGTTTCCTTGTGCAGTTATACTTCCAACTGCAAAAAAAGTAAATAATAAAAATAGTTTTCTCATATAAATTGATTTTGATTAATAAATAAAATTATTCTGATTTAGCTCTTACAAATTTACCATCAATAATATGACCTTGATGAATATAAATTTGATCCTCATGGTCTCCCTCTACTAGGCTCCAAAACTTTTGCCTTGCTTCAGCTGGTCCAGATGTAGCATTTTCTAGTCCTGTTGCAAAATCATGCATACTTTTATAAGCATTTGCAACCATAACATCTGACCCTGATCCTGTTAAATGGAAACTATAGTTTCCAGCCATAGAAATTCCAGCCTCAACTGACGGTTTTGTTACCCAATCATGATAAGCTTTACCCATTTCTCCTTGATTTCCTGAAGTATTGTACTTTCCTATAACAAGGATAAAGAAGGTGTCCCACGCTCCTGACTCTGCTAATTCAGAATTTACAACATGGTTATTCTGCCAATCTATAGTTCTCATTTCATCTGTATGTCCATTCCAGAAAGATTGATACTCCTGAACTATTGCTCCCATTTCTTTTCTTTCTTCTTCATTTGAAACTTGCCATTTTTCTCTAATGTGGACCCATGGGTCATCATTAATTGCGTCGTTAGCGCTGGCATAATTGTCTTGAACAACAATAGATGGGCCTGAACCGTAATAGTGACTCATCACCCACTGTCCTTGAAGGGTTCTTTTTTCCCCAAGAGCCATATTAGTAACTTGCTCATGTAATTCCATAAACCTACCTATTTTCTGAATAGGTACATCTAGATATGAGATATTCATGACAGTTTCAGACTGAGCAGAAATTGTCAATGTTATTGTAAGTGCTAAAAAAAATTTTAATGCTTTCATAATAAAGTCTATCTGTTAGGTCCTGCCAAATCAAACTTTCCATTTACTAAGTGGCCAAGATGAACATAGATTTGATCTTCGTGATCACCATCAACTTCACTCCAAAAATCTGCAGCATATGTTGAATCTGCAACACTGTCTGTAGTTATGGATTTTGCAAAATCAACAAAATTTGCAAAACCTTGAAATACTTGAACATCATATGAGCTTCCTGAAAAATGAACAGAATAACCACCGCCTAGCTGCACTCCTTTTTCAACACCAGGTTTTGTTTGCCAGTTCATGAAAGCTTGGCCTAATTTATTCCAATCTGCACTTTTTGTATTGTAATTACCTACAACAAAAACAAAGTTAGTGTCCCAATCAACTTCTGGCTTACCAACAAAGTTCTCAGGGTTAAAAGATCTAATTTCATCAGAATGCTTAGATAGATAGCCTGCATACTTCTGACCTATCTGTTCTAGTTCTTTTTTACGCTCTTCACTTGCAGCTTGCCAAGCTTGGCCTAGAGCATTCCATGGATCATCATTTACTGCATCAGCAGCTGTTGCATATTGGGTATATACAACTATAGATGGACCTGATCCATACCAGTGTCTGTATACCCATTGATCTTGGACTTTCCTGCCTTGTTCCATAGTTATATTCATAAAGTCTTTATGAACCTCGGCAAATTCTCCAATTTCGTCAACTGGAAGGTCAAAATAAGTGACATCCCAAATTACTTGCCCTGATAAAGAAAATGTAAATGCCAAAGCAAGCATTAGTTTAATTGTTTTCATAGTTATTTGAATTTTTTGTATTTGAATTATTTAAATTTAATGAAAAAATAGAAAGACACCTTCATTAAATAATAAAATCATGAAAAGAAGATCTCTAATTAAGTCTGTGATTACAGCAGGTGTAGGCACTCCTTTTTTAAGTTGTGTAAATTATAGTAATACTGATAATCAATCACTTAAAAAAATAAAACATAATCCAATTGGTGTGTCAACTTATTCTTTCTGGCAATTTAATGGAAGGGAAACTCCAATAGATTATTGTATAGATAAAGCTGCAGAATTTGGTTTTGATGGGGTTGAATTGTTGTTAATTCAAATGGAGTCGGAGGAAAATAGTTATTTGCAAAAGATAAAAAAAAGAGCCTTTGACTCAGGGCTAGATTTAATGGGCCTGTCAACTCATCAAAGCTTCGTTAGTCCAAATCCTCAAAAAAGAAAAGAGAATATTGACCTAACTAAGCATCAAATAGAAATAGCCCATTCACTCGGCATCCCAACCATTAGGATAAATACAGGTAGATGGGGAACTACTAAGCCAACAGATAATAAATCTGAATTCGATGTTTTGATGGATAATAAAGGTGTTGAGTCTGTAATAGACGGATATACTGAAGATGAAGGATTTAAATGGGTGATTGATTCGATTGCTGAATGTATTCCTACAGCGGAAAAGAACGGAGTTGTTTTAGGTCTAGAAAATCATTGGGGGTTAGGCCTTACTTCTAAAGGGGTTATGAAAATTGTAAATGCAATAAATTCACCTTGGCTTAGTGTAACTTTAGATACTGGTAATTTTTTTGACAATAGAGAGGAGCAGATAAAAGACCTAGCACCTCACACTTGTTTGATTCAGGCAAAAACATATTTTGGAGGTGCTAAGTGGCCTGCATTTAATGAAATAAATATTGACTATCCTTCAATAGGTAAGCTAATGAGAGAGAACGATTATAGAGGCTATATTTCTCTTGAGTTTGAGGGAAATGAAGATGCTAATACTGCAGTCCCAAAAAGTTTAAAATTATTGAGAGATTCTTTTTACTATAACCTTGGCTAGTATTTTAATAGGTATAACTCTCCAGTACATGAACCAATTACAATATGTTTTTTCCAATATGCTATTGAGCATGCCAAAAAATCAGTACTAATTATTTGTTTTAAATCATTTGGATCGTTGTTTTCAAAAGTATATATACTAGATATATTTTCCTTTTCTAAAAGCACTACTGATTTTTTTTTACCAATACCTGCAAGTCCTATTACATTATTATTTCTCCAATTCGATAAGTCTGTAATACCTTTATTTGATATTAAAAAAGTTTTTTTTGTTTCTACAGAAAAGTCTGATACCGCTAGTCCTGACGAATTTCCAAGATAAAAAGTCTTCCAAATCAATTCATTTTTTAGAATTGAAGAATTATCAGATATGTTAAAATTTTTATCGATAATTTTATTTACAGGAATTATTGATGAATTATATGGCTTTGGATTTATGTAGCCAAAAACAAATAATTTGTCTTCCGAAGATAATAAGGCTCTAAATCTAGTGTCTCCATAATTTGCTATATTAAATGTATTCCTGTAAAATGTTCTAAAGTTTTCTCCTCCGTCATTACTCTCCCAAATATATCTATATACGAAGCCTGAGTCCCATTCTTCTCTATTGTTTGCTCCAGAACCTACAGCAAAAATTCTATTGTTAAACATGTCAATGTCAATTACATGCTCTCCTCCTAAAATATTTCTATTTTTTTTAAATACTAATTCTCCATCTAGTCTTTGAAGTTTAAAAACATTTCCCTGGATTAATTTTTTTTCTGTAGGAAGAGATTGAGTATATAGCTCATCTTGAGTATTAGAATCATACCCTGGTTGCCATAAGTTATTATCAAACTGCGCAAATTTTATTATTTTTTCTTCACCAGTATCATATTTAGAACGTTGAGCTGCACCTTGGCCATCTCCAATTACTCTAATTTTATCTGGTTTTTTTTGGTCAAGTGATTTTAAAGTTCGGAACTCTATCGGAAATTCCGATCCAACATTTACTGAAGCATCCCCGTAACCAATAAATAAAATATCTTCAAATACTTCTAATGACGAGATCCCTTTTTCAAAATCAGTGAATATTGGTGTTGCAGATTCTATATAATCCTCTATGGGATTACCCCAAAATATTAAATCAGCATTATCAAATTTTGGATGAGTGCAGGAAAAAGTAAAAAAAAGAAATACTAGGTAAAGGTTTTTCGCTTTCATGTATCTAATATATATTTTTTTTAAATTTGAATAAAACCATTTTGATGCAAGATAGTCCAATCCCAATTTACGTAGTAGAATTTATGAGTCAAGAGTGGATTACTTGGTCTTTATTTTCCTTGATATTTATCTCTACTCCCTTAATTCTTGCAAGATTTCTTAATAAAAGTCAAAAGAGGATGATTTCCTATATTATGGGAGGTCTTTTAATTATTGATTTTTTTGCTGAAAATATGGGCTATATTGCTTCAGGCACCTGGGATATACAATATAACCTGCCTATTCAATTATGTGGAATTTCATCCTTGATTTGTTGTGTTTTACCTTTTATTAAAAAGAAGGAGAAGCTTTTTGAATTTGTTTACTATACAGGAATTATAGGTGGGGTTATGGCCATTCTTACACCTCAGATGAATTACTTTGACGGAACTATTAGATATTATCTTAACTTTTATGTTTCTCATAGTTTGATTATTGCGTTACCCATTTTTATGTTTCTTCATCTAGACATGAAACTACCAAGATTATCATGGTTTAAGCTGTGGATTAATTTGAATATTTTAATGGCTATAATTATGCCAATAAACTTCTTACTTGATTCTAACTATATGTATGTTAATGCACCTCCAGAGGTAGATAATCCTTTGGTAATTGGTGATTGGCCATATTACATTCTCTTGTGGGAAATTTTTATTCTTATAATAGCGTACATGGTGTACTCAATAAGTAGGAGGAAACTTGTTCTGTGAAACTACTTTTAACAATCTTTCTTGCTTTTTCAATTCCGGAAAATGATTGCTCAACTTTCTACTTGATTAGACATGCAGAAAAAGTAAGAACAAATAAATCTGACAGAGACCCTAAATTAAATGAAAAGGGAATTATTAGGTCTTTAAATTGGAAAGAATTTTTTATAGATAAAGACATTTCAAAAATATATTCAACAAATTATAAGAGAACTCTTGAGACTGTAAAACCAATTCAAGAAGCAATAGGTTTGGCTACAATTTTATATTCTCCTTCCAGTATTGATTACAAGGATTTTATTTCATCAAATAAAGGTGAGATAGTTCTTGTTGTTGGGCATAGCAATACAATTCCAAACTTTGTTAATGAATTAATTAATGATCAAGTCTACGCTCAGATAGACGATTTGAATAACTCTAATTTGTATATTGTTAACCTATGTGACTCTATTATATCACACAGTTTAATTAAAGTAAATTAATGGATACTCCAATAAATGTTTTTAGTGATTGGGCCCAAAATGGTAAAGATGAGGGCATGGAAAGACATCATAATAAATCAGTAATGAATATGATTGATTATGCGTGTAGTGGATTACCCGAATATTCTTTTATTGATGCTGGGTGCGGAAATGGCTGGGTTGTAAGACATATTTCCAATGATTCAAAATGTAATGATGCAATTGGTGTTGATGGGTCCTCTAATATGATAAACAAAGCCAAGAGACTCGATGATAAGAACAAATATTATTGTGAAGATTTATTAAAATGGATCCCTCAAAGTAAAGTTGATATAGTTCTCTCCATGGAAGTGTTTTATTATTTCGAGAACCCACGGTTACTTATTAAACACATAAATAATAATTGGATAAAAAGTGGGGGTAGATTAATAATGGGTGTTGATTATTATAAAGAAAATATATCATCTCATTCGTGGCAAAAAGACTGTGGCATTTCAATAATGAAGCTGCACTCTGAAAAAGAGTGGAAGGGATTTTTTGAATTTGCAGGTTTGAAAGATATTAAGTCTTGGCGAAATGGACAGGATAAAGACTGGGGAGGAACCTTGATTGTTACTGGTGTGCATTAACTTGTAACAAAAATAACTTGACCTGTTCTTCTAGTTCATCCATTAATTGTTCATCTGTTATTCCGTATTCTGCAGAAAAATTTTGATCAAAAAAGGGAAGGGTGAAGCTAGGGATATCCCAATTACTTTCTCTAGAAAATCTTGATAAAGCGGCCTCTAATACAGATTTACCTCCCCTTGCACCAGGTGAGGTTGATAGAAGAAGTAAGGGTTTATTATTCCAAACAAGTTTCTCAATTACCGATATCCAATCATAAATATTTTTAAATGCGGCAGTATATGAACCATTATGCTCTGCAAAAGAAATAACTATTCCGTCAGAATACTTTATTAATTTTTTAAAATCATAGGCCAAATCAGGAATACCAATTTCTTTCTTTCTATCATCACTATATATTGGCATCTCATAATCATTAAGATCAATAAGAATTGCCTCTTCGGGAGCAATTTTATTTGCTACAAAAGAGGCAAGCTTCTTGTTTATTGAGTCTTTTGAGGACGATGCTCCAAAAGCTAAAATTTTAGTCATTATTTATTTCTGTGTGAACCATCACAAAACCCCTCTGGGTCCTTGGTGTTTCCACAACCACATTTTGATCTTTCGTAATTCATATTATAAAGTTATTAGATTAACCGATAGCTCTATATCATCATAGATTAGCTTATCTCCTAAATTTTCAAAAAATGATCCGGATCTAAATTTTACATCATATTTAGATCTGTCAAAAGTTAAGTCTATTACCCAACCTTTATCAGTATTAATCATTTCAAAAGTTATTGGATGTGTTATATTTTTTATAGTTAAATCACCTACAACATTCCACTTTCCATCAGAAATCTTGTCTGATCCGTTAATTGTAATTTTTGCTTCAGGATAAGAATCAACTGAGAAAAAATCATCGGATCTTAAGTGACCCTCAAGCCTAGACTTACTATCTCCCTCTAAATCAAGATTTGTCAAAGAGTTCATATCAACGATAAAAGTACCAGATGATATTATACCATTAATTATAAAGAAATCACCAGACTTAAACTTTAGAGTACCATAATGATAGCTAGATGAGACCTCCTTGCCTGTCCATACTATTTGACTCTCATCTAAGTTGATTGAATATGTTCTTTCATCTGCATCTACAACTGCAGAATATTGAATCTTAGGCGGAGTGTTATTGTTACAAGCTGTAATTGCAACAAACATTAATAAAGTAATAAATTTTTTCATTTGATAATTTTTTGTAAAACTAGAAAAATGAGAATTCGATAAGAATAAACAGTTTAGTTTTAATTATTATTTAACATCTTTTTTTATTTAACTTAAAAAAAAGTAGCTTTGAAAAACAATAATAACAATAATTGAAACAAATTGTAACTTGTTACCAAAAAGTAACAATTTA
>Ga0208127_1001879_pt1 | contig 10250 bp, 9 predicted proteins | sample ETNtaG_6_FD_185751 | JGI IMG/M metagenome (GOLD analysis project Ga0208127, IMG submission 185751) | Marine microbial and viral communities from oxygen minimum zone, Eastern Pacific Ocean - ETNP201306SV45 (SPAdes) (version 2) | ecosystem: Environmental > Aquatic > Marine > Oceanic ...
GATCTCAGAAGTCAGCCGCCAGCTTGCCGATACGCTGGGCTCAACCCGCCGGCTTTACGCCGTCGAGCATGAGCCCGTGCCCGTCACCGACGGCCCCGGTGTGCCGACTGCCCGCGAGGGCGGTGGTGTCCCGATTGTGCTGGATGAAGTGGATTTCAGATATGAAACCGGCAATCGGTCAGCGCTCGATGCCACTGCTTTTGAGGCCGAAGCGGGTAAGACGATTGCCCTCGTGGGGCCGTCCGGTGCCGGCAAGACCACCATCGCGCACCTTCTCATGCGTTTTTGGGATCCTCAGCAGGGGTCCATTACGCTCGGTGGGCATGATCTTCGCGATTACCGTCTTGATGATCTGCGCGGACAGATTGCGCTCGTCGCACAGGATACTTTTCTCTTCAATGACACCTTGCGCGCCAATATCCTGATTGCCCGGCCGGAGGCGACCGAAGAAGAACTTGGCGCAACGCTTGAGCGGGCATCCTTGAGTGAACTGGTGGCAGGTCTTCCCGAGGGGCTTGAGACCATGGTGGGTGAACGGGGCATGCGGCTTTCCGGCGGGCAGCGCCAGCGCGTTGCCATCGCCCGAGCGTTTTTGAAAGATGCACCCGTGCTGATCCTGGATGAAGCGACGTCCCATCTTGATGCCGTGAACGAGCAGGCAGTGCGCCAGGCGTTGGAAGAACTCATGGCTGATCGCACCACGTTGGTGATTGCCCACCGGCTGTCGACAGTGCGCGGCGCCGACAAGATCGTCGCACTTGATCAGGGTCAAGTGATCGAAAGTGGCACCCATGACGAACTGCTGGCCCGCGGCGGCCTTTATGCCCAGCTTGTGGCGCATCAGTTGGCAGGTGCTGCCGGAAGGGGAGCATGATTTGCCGCCATTGTTAAAGTAACACTCTGCAACCTGCGGGAAGTAAACGATGAAATTTGATATCAAGTCGGTGCATGGGCAACGGTTACCCATCTTTATTGATGGAGAGTGGCTTGATGCAGGCTCGGGGCCGCAATGGCCAAGTCGAGAGCCCGCGACAGGCCAAGAGTGGTATCACATCACTGATTGCACGCCGGCAGAGGTCGATAAGGCAGTTGCCGCTGCGCAGAGTGCGCTGAAAGCGCCTGGCTGGGGCGACATCACTCAGACCCAGCGCTCGGGGCTGATCTTCAACCTGGCCGCGCTGATCAAGGAGCATGCCTCCGAACTGGCGCTGCTTGAGTGCCGAGACAACGGCAAGATCCTGAGAGAGGCCACCGCTCAGATCTCTTACCTGCACGACTATTACCGCTACTTTGCCGGGATGGCGGACAAGATCGAGGGCAGCACGATTCCGGTCAACAAACCCCAGATGCTGAACTTTACCCGTCACGAACCACTGGGCGTGGTGGCGATCATTACGCCCTTTAATTCACCGCTCAACATCCTGAGCGTCTCCCTTGCGCCTTGTCTCGCTGTCGGCAATACCGTTGTGGCTAAGCCTTCAGAGCACACCTCTGCCAGCACTGTCGCCTTTGCCGAACTGGTCAAGGAAGCCGGCATTCCCAATGGAGTCTTTAATGTGGTGACGGGAGGCGGCGCCGGGGCCGGCCAGAGCCTGGTCAGTCACAAAGGGGTAGCCAAGGTCGCGTTTACCGGCGGCAGCGATACGGGCCGGCGAATTGCCGCCAGTGTGGGAGACAACCTGACGCAGGCCAATCTGGAACTTGGCGGCAAATCTCCACACATCATATTTGCAGACGCAGATCTTGATCGCGCGGTGAACGGCGCCGTGGCGGGCATCTTTGCATCAGGCGGACAGACCTGCGTCGCCGGCAGCCGAATCTTTGTTGAAGAAAGCATTTATGAAGAAACCCTGGCGCAACTGACAGCCAGTGCGCTGGATGTTGTTGTCGGTCACCCGGAAGAGCCGGCAACACAAATGGGACCGCTCGCTAACCTGCAGCAACTCGAAAAAGTGGAAGAACTTGTGCGCTCCGCCCAAGAGGAAGGCGCACGCCTGGTCTGTGGGGGAGAGCGCCTGCAGGGCAGTCCCTATGACGGGGGCTTTTATTTTGCGCCGACGCTCTTTGCGAATGCCCGCAACGACATGCGCTTTTGTCAGGAAGAGATCTTTGGCCCCGTCGCCGGCGTGATTCCGTTTTCCAGCGAGGCTGAAGTTATCGCCCAGGCGAACGACACCCGCTTTGGGTTAAGTGCGGGACTCTGGACCCGTGATCTTGATCGGGCGATGCGCTGTGTCGATGCCATCGATTCCGGAACGGTGTGGGTCAATACCTTCCGCAGCGCGGCCATGATGTCTCCCATGGGCGGTTTTAAGGACAGCGGTTACGGCAAACACAACGGCTTTGCCACGATCCGGGAGTTTTCAAGGCTCAAGAACGTGGTAGTGGATTACTCAGGCCAAAAGCAGGATGCCTTCGTCATCAGGCTGCGCTAGCGCTTTCGCTTATTCGCATGGAAACAGCCGCTCAACGCCGCGACACCGCCGACACCGGGAGTGTGATCTACAGTGAGGAGATTTCCTGTTCGCGCGGTGGTCAGGCGCCCGTTGTACTTCTGATCCACGGCCTTGCCGGGACGTGCGGCCTCTGGAATCCGGTTTCCCAAGTCCTGCGCGAGCACTTCAGAGTGGTTCAATATGATCTTCGGGGTCACGGCGAGAGCGGCTCGCCCGAAGGTCCATGGTCGCTGGAAGACTTTGTGGCGGATCTGCTCCACGTCTTTCGGCGTCATGAGTTATCGCGCATCCATCTCGCGGGGTTCTCACTCGGCGGTCTGATAGCGCAGCGTTTCGCGATTGATCATCCCGACAAAGTTGAGCGCCTTGCCATAGTGAGTGCGGTAGCGGGGCGAACGGCTGAAGAAAAAGAAAAAGTGGCACGCCGCCTTGAAAACCTGCGGGCGGGTGACTACGACACGAACATAGAGGCGGCTTTGGAGCGATGGTTCTCGCCAGGTTTTCGAGAGCGACACCCGGATGTTGTCGAACAGCGCATGGCTCTGATGCGCAAGGTGGGCAGCCAAAGAGGCTATATTCAAGCGTATAAGGTTTTCAGCACCAGTGATCTTGCGGATGAGTTGCAGCTCATCAGTGCGCCAACGCTGATCATGACCGGTGAGGAGGATCCGGGGTCGAATCCCCGGATGGCCGCATTGATGCATTCCCGGATTCCCGGCTCGAGGATGGAGATTCTCCCGGGACTTCGACACAGTCTTCTGGTCGAGGCACCGGAACCTGTGGCTGAAAAACTGAACGGATTTTTTCTGGAGGAATCGGATTGAAATTTCATTTGGTGATCAATATGGAGCGCATGGATGCGTCGTCTTCTTATTCAGAAGTCGCGCGCCACGTGACCGAGATGGTGCAGATAGCGGAGGACGCAGGCTTCCATATGGTCTGGGCAGCAGAGCATCACGGTATCGAGATGACCATTGCGCCCGATGCCTTTCAGATTCTGACCTGGCTTGCTGCGCATACCTCCCGAATCCGTCTTGGCACGGCAGTCGTCGTGTCGCCTTATGCGCATCCTGTGCGGGTGGCGGGACAAGCCGCGCTTCTGGATGTTTACAGCGACGGACGTCTGGATCTTGGTCTCGGTTCCGGGGCGTATCAGTGGGAGATGGACCGGATGAAGCCGGGCCTCAAGCAGCAGGACGCCCACTTGTATACCCAGGAGTTGCTGCCCGCAGTGCGGGCCTTGTGGGAAGGGGACTATAGCCACGAGGGGGAATATTGGCAGTTTGCACGTATGACTTCTGTGCCAAAGCCCGTGCAGGGCTCTTCGCCGCCGGTCTGGATCGCTGCCCGGGCACCGGTCACGTTTGATTTTGCTGTGAAGAACAACTGCAACATCATGTCCTGGGCCCTGGCTCGCCCTTTTTCTGAGGTCGAGCTTTACAAAGAGCGCTTTGAGACCGCGCTTAAAGACAATCCCGGTATGCCTCGCCCGGTCTTTGCCACCATGCGGCAGACTGCCGTTTATGAGAAGACTTCAGACGTTGATCCTTACCTTGATGCCTTTATTTCCAAAACCGCGCGTTTTGAGAATCTCTTCAAGAATATTGCTGATGTCAAAGAGGGATTTCCCGAACAGGTGGACCTCGAATCAATAGCGGGAGAGGATCGCTTTAACCGAGAAGAGCTGCGAAAGAATCTGATGTTCGGCACGCCCGATGAGGTGATATCCAAACTCGAGCCGTACAGGGCGATCGGTGTTGATGACTTTATCTACAACGCCAGTTACGGCCTTGATCGGGAAAGGCAGAAAAGTTCGCTCAAGCTCTTCTGCCGCGAAGTGGCGCCGGCTTTCGCCTGAACATCGCGCCGGTGCCTAATTCCTGAAAAAACCCTCCGTGTGGGCAGCAAAACCCACGCCGGCCTCGCCGTAGATGTTGAAAACAGCATTGGCACCCGCCGCTTGCAAGGGTTCGACGTCGTCGGGATAGCGTGCGGTGGCGGCGATCCGTCCGGAGAATCCTATCTCCTTGAGTTGTTCCAGCGCGCTCAGGTTGGCCTCCAGATTGGGCAGAGCCAGCATGATGAGTTCAAAGTGATGCTTGCCGCGTAACTGCTCCCAGAAGTCAGCGTCACTGGGTGTCCCCCGCACAACGTTGCGACCGGCCTCGCAGTGGTAGCGAACCCGTTCGATATCAAAATCTATTCCGATGACCGTATCGCCGTGCTCCTTTCGCATTGCATCATAGGCACCCGCGCCGACCCGTCCCATTCCAAAAATCGCAATCGTCGCGTGGTCGGTCTCAAGCGGCGGGTCTTCCGCGAGCCGTGTTTTGCCCTGAAAACGAATCCAGAAATCCCGCCTGCGCCGGTACAGTTTTTCATCGCGAGAGGTGAGCGGAGCTGCCGCAAGATACGAGAGCGAGAGCGCGACGGAAATCACTACCAGCCATTGCACATCGAGCCAGCCGTTGGCAACGCCGATGGCCGCCACAATCAGCCCGAACTCGCTGTAGTTGCTCAGCGTCAGGGTGGAAAGCAGAGCATTTCTGGCGCGCAGGCCAAAGCGTGTCAGCAGGAAGAAAAATAGAGCCGACTTGGCGAGCACGAGCGGGACCATGAGGATGCCGATCAGGACCGCGCTGGGGGTGAGTGTGCCAGCCATACCGACCGACAGAAAAAAGCCGACCAGGAATAAATCCTTGAAGCTGAGCATGGTTCGGCCGAGCTCGGAGGCTTTGGGGTGGCGGGCGATCAGCACCCCAATCATCAGGGCGCCGACGTCACCTTTGATGCCGGTGAGGTCAAAGAGTTCTGCGCTGCCAAGCGCCAGCACAAGCCCGAAGAGCACAAGCAGTTCGCCGTGTCCGCTGCGATCCAGCAGGCGATAGAGCACGTGCCGCAGGGGTATCAACGCCAACAGGGCGAGCGCCCATACAGAAGGTGTCTTGCCCGCAGAGGCCGCGAGAAAAATTACTGCCGCCAGATCCTGGATTACAAGAATACCGATGGCAACGCGGCCAAAGTGCGATTTGATCTGCGCTTTTTCCTCCAACACCTTTACCGCGAAGACGGTACTTGAGAAGCTGAGGGCAAACGCAAGCAGCGCAGCATGCTGCCAGGTCATTCCGGAGAAAAGCGGCAGATTGAGGGCGGCGAGTCCGAAGACCACGAGCCCAAAGATCACCACCACCAATACCATGTGAAGGCCGCTGGTGGCCCAGACATGGGGCCGGATCAGTGTCTTCACCTCGAGTTTCAGACCCACCGTAAAGAGCAACAGCGTGACGCCGATCTCGGAGATCTTCTCGAGCGTGTCGCCGCCCGTCACACCCAAGGCGTTGAGCAAAAAGCCGGCGACCAAAAAGCCCACCAACGGCGGCAGGTTTACAAGACGGGCAGCAAGGCCGAGTACAAAGGCAAGCGCAATCCAGCCGACGTCGCCAAGGGCGGGGCTTATCCAGTGCCAATCCATAAGCAGGCTGCGAGTCGGGTCACCAATGAAGAGGGTAGGCGTATTTTAAGCGACGAGGTTTATGCGACGAGAAAAGGAGGGAGGAAAGCTGTGTGATTCAGTGGTGATGAGACCAGAGGGTGGAATAGAACCTGTTACTGATGCTTGATGTATCACCAAAACCGATCCTGGACGCCAGCACGGCGTCGAGAGCTGTAGGACTAGGCTGAGGCCCGAAAGGCGCCCGGGGTCTGGCCCGTCCATTTCTTGAACGACCGGCCAAAATTGGCTGGCTCGGTGTAGCCGAGAAGATAGGTGATCTCGCCGATCGATTTTTGTTTTTCTGTGAGATAGCTGATGGCGAGCTCCCGACGCACTTCTTCTACGAGCCCTTTAAAGGTCAGCCCCCTTTCCTGAAGTTCGCGCTGCATTTGCCGCACGCTGACGTTGAGCTCACGGGCGATTGCCACCTGGTCAGATCCGGACTCGGTCAGGTTCTCTACAAGCAGTCGACGCACCTGGGAGGCGAAATCCGCAAGCTCATAGCGCGTCAGGTAGTCGCGCACGGCGTCATCATTGGTGCGGGCGAGCAGGGGATTGTTGCCAGGAAGCGCTTGCTCCAGTAACTCCTTATCGAAAACCAGTGCGTAGCGCGATGCATTGGGTGTTACCCCGCAGCGGAAGTAGGCCTCGTAGTCTTCGAGACAGGCATGAGGATCATGCGCCAGCAGTACCTCGCGGGGAGTCATGGACTCACCAAGAGCCAAACGGCAAAGACGCAGGATGAGGGCCAACAGGGCATCGGCCGAGGCGGGCTCGAAGTGCTTTGGTGTCCGTTTGAGTTGGCCGATCAGTTCGTAAGCGTCGTCCGTCTCATTGAGATGAATATCTGTGTTGGTGGATACGAGCCGCTGAAAACGTACCAGCCGCTCAAGCGCGCTTTTCAGGCTGTCGCTCGCCAGCCAGCCCAGTCCCAGACCATGAATTGCTCCCGGCGGCAGGCTTTGGCCGACCTTGATAGCGAGACAGGGGTCGTTGGTGCGGTCAATGGCAAGGCGCCAAAGGCGTTGGTGTGCCGTCACTGAAATCCGGCTGTCGGGTTCTTGAGCCGCCTCCGGATCGATACCCGCGTCGACCAACAGCGCTCGACCCTCACAGCCGTATTCGGAAGCCACTCGAGCGATGCCTAATGCAATGTTTGAAAGAACCGAGTGGTCTTCAGTATCTATGGCCATGGTTGATTAATCCCACCCCCAGGGCGTGACCACGCTTTGGCGGAGATTGATTAGCGCGATTGGACTTCGGCACAGATCATACCGTTTCGCCAGTGCCGCAACAAAACGAGTTCTATGGCAGGGAATGCTAAGACCACACGAGTGCTTTACCGCATCGAAACCCGGGACGGGTTTGAGTGGCTGGCTTGCGCCGGCGCGTTGGATTCGCTGAGCGCACGCCATTTGGCACTCAAGCTCAAAACCCTCGGGATCGAGGCGCTGGCCTGTCCGAGCGATGAGTTTGCGGAAAAAGGCCTGCCTGTCACTTACCGGGCGCAGGAATATTTCTGATGATGATCCGGCGCCAGTTGATTACGCGCCCAAATAGCCCTCGGGCACATTAGCGTCGTGGCCGAGTTACCGCTGGGCGATGAATGCCTTGAGCCTAGATAAGACAGAGTTGCTGCCTATCTTTAATGGGCAGAAGATAAACAAGCCGTTGATCGGTTGGGATTGGCAACGAGGAAAAAGCCCACACAATTGAAGTGGATTAGAGGTTTTGGTGGTAACCATTTGATGCGTGTCGAATTAGTCCGAATTAACGGAACTTATTAAAAACAAAAGGAAATTTTCTTCTTCAGCGGTGAAATTGCACTCCTTTTTTGCTAACATGAAAGTCTAGATGTAAATCCTCCTTCCTCCTCGGTAATTGAGTCCCGGGCCTTCCCGGGACTTTCTTTTGAATCTCGCGGACGGGTCCTCGCCAAGCCTGCCTCTTGTCGGAACCCGAGGGCGCGCCGACAATGTTCCGATGAACGATTCGAGAACCTTGCTGATCGTCGGCCATGTGCCGTCTGCCAATACCCAAAGACTGCGTGACGCTGTCGAGGCAGGCGCATTGGCCGCGGAGGCAGGCAGCGTCAACGTCGTAACGAAAACACCGTTTGAAACGGAAGCGGATGACGTCCTTGCGGCGAAAGCGCTTGTTCTTGGCACCACGGAGAACCTGGGATACATGAGCGGGGCGCTCAAGGATTTTTTTGATCGTGTCTACTATCCCTGTCTTGATAACACCGGCGGCTTGCCGTATGCGTTATACATCCGGGCCAAGCTTGACGGCACGGGCACACGGCGTGGGGTCGAATCAATCACCTCCGGGCTTGGCTGGCGGGCCGTGCAGGAACCGATGATCTGTCATGGCGAATGGCAAGAGGACTTCATAGAAGATTGCCATACGCTTGGCATGGCGATGGCGGCAGGTCTGGACGGCGGAATCTTTTAAATAAAAAGACCAGATAAAAAAAGACCCCGGAAAAGTGCCGGGGTCAATATTTAGGAGGAGGATACAACGCGCGCATTATGTTCCGCGCCGTGTCAACGGAGCGTGACGCAAGCGCTTGTTCCTGTTTAGAGCTCCCAGACGACCTCGCCGGCCGTCACTTCCGGCATCGAGGTCATCATGGGCGCCATTCGTCCCATAATGGCCTGGATCTGCGGCTGTGCCGCGTCGGCAGCAGCTTCGCTCGCATATCGGGAGACGATCATGCCCTGGCCTTCATCGACGACACAGGAGTGAACGGATTCAAGACCGTCAATGGCGTTGAGTTCGTCTCGAAATGTGTCAGCCATTGCTAAAAATTCGTCAAACCGGGCTGAATCAAAACCATAAGTCGTAACGCGAAAATACATGGTGTACCTCCTTTTGATGGTGGAAAGTCCACTCTATCAGACAGCCGCTATCAACGCGTCATCACAAAAATTTCATTTTTAATCAACGACGTGCTCACGTGAGAGAGGGCATCATGCACCGACTTACTCAACAAGATTTAGAGAATTGATTATGAAATTCAGAACATTCCTGACGGCCCTGACGGCTGTTTTTGCCATCTCTGTTGCGCAGACCGCGTCCGCAGGTTCCTGCGGCGGGGGTGACCACAGCCATGGCGACGGCTACACCGTTGTCGATAAAGCTGCTGCTGACGGCAACTTCTCCACGCTGATTGCTGCGGTTGAGGCCGCCGGTCTGCAAGAGGTGCTGAGCGGTCATGGACCCTTTACGGTGTTCGCGCCGACAGATGCGGCTTTTGCTGCATTGCCGGCAGGCACGGTCGAAAGCCTGCTGAAGCCCGAAAACCTTGATCAGCTCAAAGCCATCCTGACCTACCATGTGGTGCCGGCGAATGTGATGTCATCCCAGATCAGAAATGGCGATAACTTTGTGAAAACCGTTGGCGGAAACACGCTCAACGTTGAAAAAGAGTACGACGAAGTGATGATCGGCTCCGCCAAAGTAGTGGCGGTCGATATCAAAGCCAGCAACGGCGTGATTCATGTCATCGACGAGGTTCTTTTGCCCAAGTCATAGTGCTTGTGGAATAACGATAAAAAAAGCCACCCTCACGGGTGGCTTTTTTTTGCCTTAAGTCTTAACCAAGGCGAGGCAGGTAGCGAATCTTTTTTTGGAAAGACCCGCGTCGCGATTACTCGATTGCCAGAACCACCTTATTGATGGTGCCGGTGAAACGTGTTGCCTCAGGGCCAACGCCGATGTCATCCGCGACCGGTGTCTGGTTATCAAGGCCGACATCAGCTGTTTCATCCGCGGAGAAAATAAGCGGCTGCGTTTTGCCGATCCTGCCGGAGGCCACTTCTTTGCCGTTAACAGAAATCGTCGCATCGCCTCCTTTGCCCAAACCGCCTCCATCGTAATCGAACTCCATCACGATGGTTGCAGGTCCTGCCGGGAGCGCTTCTTCTCCAGCAACAGTGAAGCGTTCAAGACCCAGGAAGTTGTAGGTATAAATGGGTCGACCGTCTTTCATGTACAGCGACCAGCCACCAAAACGCCCACCCTGGGTCAGGATCACCCCCGTCGCGCCTTCGTCGACTTCTACGTCTGCAGTGATGGTCTTCGACGTGTTCTTGGAGTTCAGGAAGGTATTTTCCAACATGCCGTTCATGCCATCGTACATGGTCAATGACTTGCGATCACCCATTAAGTCAGGGCGACCCGCGATAGCGGGATTCACACGCTCAACAGAACGATCATCAATCGGGAGTACGTTGTACTTCTCAGCCTCCTCCATAAACAGCGCTTCCATCGCTGCAACACGCTCGGGATACTGATCC
>Ga0208127_1001882_pt1 | contig 10246 bp, 10 predicted proteins | sample ETNtaG_6_FD_185751 | JGI IMG/M metagenome (GOLD analysis project Ga0208127, IMG submission 185751) | Marine microbial and viral communities from oxygen minimum zone, Eastern Pacific Ocean - ETNP201306SV45 (SPAdes) (version 2) | ecosystem: Environmental > Aquatic > Marine > Oceanic ...
GGGTTATATTCCTTATTCAAAAAGTATAAATTCAGATAAATTTATTTGCCTTGTAAACATATACACTAATATAGAGCAATCATATAACGAAACATGTGGTATTTATTCAATTTGTGAATTTGAAATTGAACCTTCAGGAATTGTTTGTGACAATGGAATTCCTACACTTACCTACTAAGGCTATTGTAAAAATTACCTGCAAACAAAAAAACTACAACAATGCCTTATTTATTCTTTTGACAACTGCAGGCCCCTCGTAAACAAAGCCTGTATACAGCTGTACCAAAGATGCCCCTGCTGCTAGTTTTTCTTGCACATCTTCGGGTGTATGTATCCCTCCTACCCCAATTATGGGAAAAGCAGCGTTGCTGTTGGTATGTAAATACGAAATGACTTCTGTGCTGCGTTTTGTTAGTGGTTTTCCGCTCAGGCCGCCTGTTTGCGCTGTTAATTTTTTGGTGCTTTTCAATCCTGCACGTGAAAGCGTTGTATTGGTTGCAATAACACCGTCAATTTTTGTAACTGCCACTATTTCAATAATGTCATCTAGCTGTGCATTACTTAAATCTGGAGCAATTTTCAGTAGTATGGGCTTGCGTAGGGGTTTTTCGTTATTTCGCTTTTGCAAAACATTTAGGAGCTTCGTCAAAGGTTCTTTCTCTTGCAGGTCGCGAAGGCTGGGGGTGTTTGGAGAACTAACATTAATTACAAAATAATCCACCACGTCAAAAAGGGAGTCGAAACAAATAAGATAATCTTCTTGCGCCTGATTGTTAGGTGTATTCTTATTCTTGCCGATATTCCCACCAATCAGTACCCCTTTGTTCTTTTTAAGTCGTTTTGCCGCCGCCGCTACTCCTTGATTATTGAAGCCCATTCGATTAATAATGCCTTTGTCTTTTTTTAGGCGAAATAGGCGTGGTTTGGGATTACCACCTTGTGGCTTTGGTGTTACAGTTCCTATTTCAATAAAACCAAAACCAAAATTTGCAAGTTCGTGATAGAGCATGGCATCTTTGTCAAAGCCGGCAGCAAGTCCAACAGGATTAGGAAACCGAAGTCCAAAAACATTACGTACCAGTGATGGATCTTTTGAAGTATACAAAAGACGAACAATTAATCCCATAAAAGGAATTCGGTGCAAAAAACGTATAGCTGCAAACGAAAAATAGTGTACTCCTTCTGGATTAAAAAGAAAAAGAACAGGACGTATTATACGTTTATACATATAAGTAAAAGCAGGTACTACAAGTTTTATTTTTTAGCAGGGTTTGCACGTTGTTTACTCATTTCATGGGAAATAAAACTGCGTTCCATTTTTACCTTGCCGGCCATGGTTTCAATAACGCAAGTATCATTATTGTCGTTTACTTCAATAATCTTTCCGTGGATACCCCCTTTGGTTACAACTAAATCGCCTTTTTTAAGCGCATTTTTGAATTTACGTTCTCTTTTTGCTCTACGCTGTTGTGGTAAGATTAAAAACAAAAACATAACCCCAAACATGAGGATTAGTAGTGTGAAGTTTCCTCCACCAGTAGCTTGAAAAATTTGCATCATTATTGGTTCATTTGGTTGCGTGCCGCTTGGCGTTGTTGTTCTTTTACAGGATCTGCTTTTACAATTGTCTTGATACGAATGATTTCACGACCCCGCTCAGTATTGGTGGTTAGGGTTACTGTCTTGGTCTGATTACCAGGTTTGTTAGCAGAGTCAAATTTTACTTTAATATCTTTTGTTTCACCCGGCGCAATTGGTGTATTTTTTGGGTATTCAGGGACTGTGCATCCGCAGCTTCCGCGGGCATCTAAAATGATGAGGTCGCTGGTTCCTGTATTGGTAAAAGCAAAAGAGGTCTCAACCACATCTCCTTCGTTAATGTTACCAAAATCGTGTTCTGTTCTATCAAATGACATTACAGGTAAATCTCCATTGGCTTCTTGTTGTAATGAAGCTTCTGCGACATTTTCTTGTTTAACTTTTTTTGAGGCGCTTTCAGAGCATCCCAAAAATAATAGTGCTACTAAGGCTAAAATAAATGATTTCATTTTATAAATTTTTTCAAAAATAAACATATTACTGCATTCCTCGTACATTTTTACGAATGCGTTTTTGCTCAATCATATCTTTTACCATATTATCAAGTACCCCATTAATAAACATACTACTTTTTGGCGTTGCATATTCCTTAGCAATTTCCAAATATTCGTTGATGGTAACATTTATGGGAATTGAAGGAAAATAAAGTAATTCAGCCATAGCCATTAGTATTAGGGTGAAATCTAATTCAGCAATACGCTCTGGATCCCAATTTGGAGTTCGACCCTTGATATCTTCAATGAGTTCTGGCTTATTGAGGGTTACTTTTCTAAAAAGGTCTAATGAAAATTTACGATCCTCATCGTCCTTATATAAAATGGTGATTATGGCATTTGGTTCAGCAATACGCTTAAGGCTATTTCGAACTATCGTGTTAGCAAGTGGCGCATCATCAACCCAGGAAATATTAACTTCTTCCATAAACTCACCCAAACGGTCAAAAGGAGCTATCACTTTAGTAAAAAGCTGAACCAAAAAATCTTGATCTTGTACTAAGCTTGTGGCCCCAGTCTTAAGGTATTCGTCGTAAATTTTTGAAGTGATAATTTCATCCCAAATCAAACGCACGTACTCATCGTGATTTTTCCAGTATTTAAGTTTGTACTTTTTAGTTTGTGAGGCTAAAACCTCATTATCACACAATGACAAAAGTGCTTTGTTACTAAAGAATTTAGGGTTGGTTTCGTTTGCTTCTAACTTTATATGTTTTTTGATATTTTTTTGGTAAAGGGAATACCCACAACTGCGAAGCTCACAGAATAAATCAAGAAGGGTTATGTAAAGTAGGTAAAAGTCTTGACTGCTTTTCAAAATCCACGATTCCCCTGTATTAAGGTTGTCCGTTGGGTCAAGTTGTTGCGCATAAAGTGCCTGCATAACTTTTGTGCGTAGATGACGGCGTGTAATCATGAATAAGAACGTTTTACAATGCAAAAATAAGGGATTTTATATGATATCCTAAACAAGATTTGATGCAAAGACCGAAAATCCTATATTCGTAAAAAAATAAATTGCGAGCGCTTCAGTATATTAATCGTTATTTAAAAAAATACCGATTTCTTCTTTTTTTAGGGTTGATATTTACCGTTTCATCACGTGTATTTGCTGTTCTAGCACCAAGCCTTGTTGGTGATTCAATTACGGCTATTGAGCAATTTATAAGAAGTGAGGAGACCGATTTAACCGAAATCAAAAAGCTTCTTTTAACAAATATTGCGCTAATTGTCGGTGCAGCGCTTATTTCTGGGGCATTTACCTTTAGCATGCGCCAAACCATAATAAATGTTTCAAGGCATATCGAATATGACTTAAAGAACACCATTTACAACCATTATCAAAAACTCTCTTTGCGCTTTTATAAGCAAAATCGCGTTGGTGACTTAATGAGTCGTATAAGTGAAGACGTTTCTCGTGTTAGGATGTATGTAGGCCCTGCGCTGATGTATAGTATAAACACGGTCACACTATTTGTTATAGTTATTAGCTATATGATAAGCGTTGCTCCTAAACTGACTTTATACACTTTATTACCACTTCCAATATTGTCTTTTCTTATTTATCGACTTAGCAAGGCCATACATGAGCGCAGTACATTAGTGCAGCAAATGTTATCAAAGCTGTCTATTTTTAGTCAAGAGTCTTTCAGTGGAATCAACGCCATAAAATCCTATGCTATTGAACCAAACAGGACAATGGAGATGGTAGCAATTTCAAAAGAAAGTAGGAAGAAGAATATGTCATTGGTACAGGTACAGGCTTGGTTTTTCCCATTAATGATTTTACTAATTGGCATTAGTAATGTTTTGGTCATTTTTATTGGAGGAAACCAATATATAAATGGAGAAATCGAATTGGGCGTTTTAGCCGAATTTATTATTTACGTCAACATGCTCACATGGCCAGTTGCTACTGTGGGTTGGGTAACCTCTATTGTGCAGCAAGCAGAAGCTTCTCAAAAACGTATCAACGAGTTTTTAGTTCAGGAACCCGAAATAGAAGATGATATAAATGCCAACAAAAAATTATCAAGCTTTGACATAAGCTTTGACAATGTTAATTTCATTTATGATAATACAGGAATTCAAGCACTTAAAAATATATCTTTTAAATTAAATTCAGGAAAAACTTTAGCCTTAATGGGACCCACAGGTTCTGGAAAAACAACACTTTTACAACTCCTATCCAAAACCTATTTACCTCATTCTGGCAAGGTCTCATTAGGTGATTTCTCCTTACAAGAGTATGTACAAAAAGACATTCGTGACATTATGGGCGTTGTTCCTCAACAGCCATTTCTTTTCTCTGATACCATTGCGCACAACATACGCTTTGGTAAACCCGATGCCACTGAGCAAGAAATTGAAAAAGCGGCAAAACAAGCGGCAGTCCACGATAACATTGTTGATTTTACAGCTGGTTTTGAAACCATGCTGGGGGAAAGAGGAATTACCCTCTCTGGTGGTCAAAAACAAAGGATATCCATTGCACGTGCTTTGATTAAAAACCCCAAAATTCTTTTGCTCGACGATTGCTTATCGGCAGTTGATACAGAGACAGAAGAGGCAATTTTAAATGAACTGAAAGAAAATAACAAAGACACTTCGATTATAATTGTTTGTCACAGGGTTTCGTCCGCAAAAAACGCAGATTTTATTATGATTCTCAAGGATGGGGAAATAGCCCAATACGGTACGCATACAGAACTTGTAAATAAAGCGGGATACTACAAGGAACTCTACGAAGAACAGCGATTGGAAGAGGGTAAAGATTAATTTAAAGTAAAGATTTGTATTTTAGTTAAACCAAATCTTTATTTATGCCAAAATTTGAATACCAAAAAAGCATCAGAGAAGGGTGTTTACATGCAGGTTTTAGGAACTACTTTTTTGATGTAAAAAAAACAAAAGCCAACGATTACTTCTTAGTGATTACCGAATCAAAAAAATCACTGTCAAACAATACTGTGTTAAAACATAAAATATTTATATATAAAGAGCATCTTGAAGGGTTTCAGTCCCTTTTAGCTGACTCCATTTCTTTTATAAAAGGAGACAAGCTTATTCGATAATATTTTATCGCTATTTTTGAAAAAAAAGAAATGGCACGTACTCCATCAAACATGTTGGCTTTGGGTACCAAAGCACCTAATTTTTCAATCCCAAATACTATAGATAACAATATTTACTCTTATGAAAATATTAGAGGCGTAAATGGTACCGTTGTGATGTTCATTTGTAATCATTGTCCGTATGTAATACATGTAATGGAGGGTATAACTTCTTTTGTAAATGATTATCAGGACAAGGGTATTGGTTTTGTCGCCATATCTAGTAATGACGTTGAAAATTATCCCGACGACGACCCCGTACTTATGAAAAAAACAGCCGAAAAATATGGCTTCACATTTCCGTATTTATATGATGAAAGTCAACAGGTAGCTAAAGAATATGATGCTGCTTGTACACCAGACTTTTACCTTTTTGATGAAAAAAAAACTTTGGTATATCGCGGTCAGATGGACGACTCAAGGCCTAAAAACGAAATACCTGTTACTGGAAAAGATCTGCGTGCTGCATTAAATGCACTACTCACCGGCAATGAAGTTGACTCTCTTCAAAAACCCAGCCTTGGTTGTAATATAAAGTGGAAAGTCTAGCTTACACCGACCAGTTCTACGTCAAAAATAAGGGTAGCATCTGGAGGAATTACCCCCCCTGCTCCTCTAGCTCCATAGCCCAGTTCACTGGGAATAACAAAGCGTGCCTTGTCTCCCACTGACAATAGCTGAATACCTTCATCCCATCCGGGTATAACCTGTCCTAACCCAAGTTTAAATTCAATGGGTTGATTTCGTTTGTAGGATGAATCAAAAACAGTTCCGTCTAAAAGTTGGCCTTTATAGTGAACAGCAACGGTCTTTCCTTTTTCAGAAGCCGCACCATCGCCGCGTTGAATAAACTGATAGCGTAGTCCCGAAGCTGTTTTTTTAAAACCAGCAGCTACTTTTTCAAGTGCTTTTTCTTTTGCTTGCTTTGCTTCACGTAAACGCTGCTCACGACTACCTTCAAAAACTCTAAAAGCTTCCACAGCATTAAAAGCTGATGCTTCATCACCATTACGTTCAATAGCAATTGATTCAATCAAATCGCCTTGTGCAATTTGGTCAACTACATCTTGACCTTCAACCACAAATCCGAAAACGGTATGTTTCCCATCCAACCAGGGGGTTTCATTGTGTGTGATGAAAAACTGACTTCCATTGGTACCAGGCCCAGCATTTGCCATTGACAAAACACCTGGTCTATCATGCTTAAGGTCTAGATGAAATTCGTCATCAAATTGATAGCCGGGGCCACCAACGCCAGTTCCCTCGGGACATCCCCCCTGAACCATAAAGTTTTCTATCACGCGATGGAAAGTCAAGCCATCGTAGTAAGGCTTTCCTTGTGTTTTGTGAGTATTCTCAAGATTTCCTTCTGCTAGCGCAACAAAATTACCAACCGTTCCAGGGGTCTCATTGTGCGTTAAGCGAATTTTGATAGATCCTTTTGAAGTTGTAAAAATAGCGAACATTCCTTCTTTCATAATAGCTTTTTGATGCCTGCGAAAATAGACATAAAAAGATTAGTTTGCCACCTCACTCATGAATTTAATTCTGAAAATACGCAAATCGTCCTCTTCATATTCGCCATCAAATTCTTCAACAGCCCCTTGTATATCATTGTTTTCTGCTTCCATGAAATACTCATGAAGTTCTTCTTGCTGCTCCTCATCAAAGAGATCATCGACGGCATATTGAATGTTTACTTTAGTTCCAGAAAAAACAATGGTTTCTAATTGGTCCAAAAAATTGGGGAGTTCCATGCCTTTGGCATCTGCAATGTCACGAATAGGCAACTTCCTATCAATGTTTTGAATGATAAATAATTTAAGTGCTGAATTTGCACCTGTGGTTTTAATAATCAAATCTTCAGGTCTGGTTATGTTGTTGTCATTGACATAAGCAGTAATTAATTCCAGAAAGGGTTTGCCAAACTTATTGGCTTTACCTTCACCCACTCCGTGAATGTTTTTTAGCTCTTCAATTGTCATGGGGTATTTTATAAGCATGTCTTCAATAGAAGACTCTTCAAAAACAGCATAAGGCGGAACTTCATAGTTTTGTGCAACTTCTTTTCGCAGTTTCATCAACATTTTCTTGAGCTTAACCTCAAAAGATGCTGTTTTAGCTGGTGCAGCGACAACGACACTATTATCATACAAATGATTTTCAGTCATTAAAAAACTGTGCGGTTTTTCTAAAAACAAAGCGCCTTTTTTATTAATCTTAATAACTCCATAGGTTTCAATCTCCTTATTGAGGTAACCCGCAACCAAAAGTTGTGATAGCAATGCTTTCCAATAGGCTTGGTCTTTAGTTCTTCCTGCACCAAAAAAGGAGTTTGATTGAATTCGATGAGAGACTAAAATTGGCGTTTCTTTTCCAATCATGATATGAATCAATTCTTTGATTTTATATTGCTCATTGGTTTTTTTAATGGTTTGGATAATGAGCTCAACTTCTTTTTGAGCTTCAACTCTTGGCTTAGGGTTTCGTGCATTGTCGTCCATTTCGGCTCCGTCGCCATTCACCTCGTCAAATTCCTCTCCAAAATAGTGGAGTATGAATTTGCGCCTAGACATAGAAGTCTCGGCATAAGCAACCATTTCTTGCAGTAATGCATAGCCAACCTCTTGTTCTGCTAGTGGCTTTCCAGCCATAAACTTCTCAAGCTTTTCGATGTCCTTGTAAGCATAAAAGGCCAAGCAATGTCCTTCCCCACCGTCTCTTCCAGCACGACCAGTTTCTTGGTAATAACTCTCAATACTTTTTGGGATATCATGATGTATAACGAAGCGAACGTCGGGCTTATCTATACCCATACCGAATGCAATGGTTGCTACAATAACATCACAGTTTTCTTTAAGAAAACTATCTTGGTTATGTACCCTTTGTTTGGTATCCAAGCCTGCGTGATACGGAAGGGCATTAATCCCATTGACTTGTAACATTTGTGCCAATTCCTCGACTCTTTTTCGCGACAAACAATAAACAATACCAGATTTTCCTTTGTTGCCCTTTACAAAAGAGATGATATCACGGTCAACTTGTGCTGTTTTTGGTCTTACCTCATAGAATAGATTGGGCCTATTAAAAGAGGCCATATAAGTTGTGGCATCAGAAATATTGAGGTTTTTAAGAATGTCTTCTTGTACTTTTGGGGTTGCGGTCGCTGTCAAACCAATGATGGGTATATCATTTCCAATACGCTGCATAATGGATTTGAGATTGCGGTATTCTGGTCTAAAATCATGCCCCCATTCAGATATACAGTGGGCTTCATCAATAGCTAAGAAACTAATAGAAACGGTACGCAGGAAAGCAACATAATCTTCTTTTGTAAGGGATTCTGGTGCTACATATAGAAGCTTTGTCAATCCTGAACTGATATCTTGTTTAACAATTTCTACCTGTGTTTTGCTAAGCGATGAGTTTAAAACGTGTGCAATGCCATCATTTTTGGAAATGCCCCGGATTGCATCTACTTGATTTTTCATCAATGCTATAAGCGGTGAAACCACTATGGCTGTACCATCTTGAACAAGTGCAGGTAATTGGTAACACAGCGACTTACCACCACCAGTAGGCATAATAACAAAGGTATTCTCTTTGTTAAGCACACTTCTTATAACATCTTTTTGTAATCCTCGAAATTCGTTAAAACCAAAAAAAGATTTCAGCGAGGCTTTTAAATCAAGCTGTTTGCCATCGACCTGTAGCTTCATTATGGGTTTTGTACATTTGCATCCACAATATACGTTAAAACTGTTTATATATCAATAATAATTGAATAAACTCAACCACATATTAAAAGTTGCTACTAATGTAATTGAGCAACAATCCGAAGCGATAGCTGGATTGACTCCGCAGCTAAATAATGATTTTGAAAGCGTTGTCAATTGGATTCATAAAGGCAAGGGGCGGGTTGTACTTACTGGTATTGGCAAAAGTGCAATAATAGGCATGAAAATCAGTGCCACCTTAAACTCTACTGGAACAAAAAGTATTTTTATGCATGCTGCAGATGCCATCCACGGAGACCTAGGAATGATTGATAAAGATGATGTCGTTTTGTGCCTATCTAAAAGCGGGGCAAGTGCTGAAATAAAAACGCTTGTACCACTACTAAAAAATAGAGAAAACAAATTAATTGGTATGACGGCAAACTCAAGTTCTTACCTTGCCCAAAATGCAGATGCGGTTTTACATGTTGGCATACCAAAAGAAGCTGATCCTAACAATTTAGCACCAACAACGAGTACTACAGCTCAGCTTGTTATGGGAGACGCATTAGCCATTTGCCTAATGGAGCTTAGCGGATTTAAGGCAGAAGATTTTGCACGATCACACCCAGGAGGTGCATTGGGCAAAGCATTAAATATTCAGTTAAGACACTTGCTGCAACCGCATAAAAAGCCAGCAGTCACACCTGACACTTCTTTAGAGGTGGTTATTAACGAGATATCAACCAAGCTTGTTGGTGCAACAGCTGTTGTAGAAAATAATCAGGTTGTTGGTGTTGTAACAGATGGAGATTTACGACGCATGATGCAATCAGTAGTTGATATAACTTCAATGAAAGCGCAAGATATAATGACAAAAAAACCCATTATTTTAAGCAGTAGTACCCTAGCAAAAAAAGCATTAACGCTGATGCAAGAAAAAGAAATCAGTCAAATTATTGTTGAGGATTCAAATAGCTATATGGGTATTGTACATATTCATGACATTCTAAACGAAGGCATATATTAGTGTATGGATAACAAAACCATGCCATTTCTAGAACATTTAGAAGAGTTACGATGGCACCTCATTCGCAGTATTTTGGCTATTGTAATTGCAGGTGGTACTGCTTTTTTAGCCAAAGACATAATTTTTGATATTTTACTTTTTGGTCCTAAAAAACAAGACTTTATTACCTATAAATGGCTTTGCAGTGCGGCACAAGCACTTGGTTTTAACGAAGGTTTTTGCCTGGATGAGCTGCCATTCAGGGTTCAAAGCAGAACGGTTGCTGGACAATTTTCTGCACATATCTGGACTTCA
>Ga0208127_1001884_pt1 | contig 10244 bp, 7 predicted proteins | sample ETNtaG_6_FD_185751 | JGI IMG/M metagenome (GOLD analysis project Ga0208127, IMG submission 185751) | Marine microbial and viral communities from oxygen minimum zone, Eastern Pacific Ocean - ETNP201306SV45 (SPAdes) (version 2) | ecosystem: Environmental > Aquatic > Marine > Oceanic ...
CCAGCTTCATTAATAGGCGCCTCCTTAGGAGGCATGGTATCTTTGAGCACAGCGGGGGATTCGGAATTTCAAAATATTTGCACAGCTCTGGTTATGGTAGATATTGGAATCTATCCAAATGAAGAAGGTTCTAATGAAATATTGGAGTTCATGAGTTCAGGATTTAACGGGTTTGAATCATTAGAAGATGCCTCCGATGCTATAACTGCCTATTTGCCTCATAGAGAAAAACCCAAAGATATTTCAGGGTTACAGAAGAATCTAAGGCTTAAAGATGATGGAAGGTACTACTGGCATTGGGATCCAAAATTTATTCAATCCAGAACTGCCGATAGAACTGAACACAGAGCTAAGCATAGAAATTATGCAGAAAATGTTAGCATACCGACTCTCCTGATACGCGGAGCGTTGAGTAATGTCGTCACGGAAGAAGAAGTGAAAGATTTTATGGGCACAATCAAGCATGCAGAATTCGTCGAGATTGATAAAGCAGCGCACATGATTGCAGGCGATAGAAATGATGTCTTTGCCAATGCCGCGATTGATTTCTTGCAAAAGACAATAATAACTACCTAATCTAGACGACCTTTTGATAATATCGAAGTAATGATTATTGGTTTAACAGGAGGGATAGGTAGCGGAAAGACAGCAGTTTCTGATAGTTTTGAAGCATTGGGAATTACGATCGTGGATGCGGATCTTGCCTCAAGGGTAGTCGTTGAAAAAGGTAAGCCTTCACTGAATTCTATTGAAGAGCATTTTGGCAATGAAATTCTTACTCCAGAAGGAGAACTTGATAGAGCAAAGCTAAGAGAGATCATCTTTAATTCTGATTCAGAAAAACAATGGCTTGAGTCTTTGCTTCATCCTGCAATCGCAAATCAAATACAGGAAGAGCTGAACTCATCAAAGAGCCCTTATACAATTTTAGTTTCTCCACTTTTGTTTGAAACAAATCAAAAAGAGTTTTGTTCAAAAGTTCTCGTGGTAGACGTTCCTGTGGAGACCCAAGTAAGCAGAACTCTTGAACGAGATGGAGTTTCCGAGGAACAAGTTAACTCAATCATAAATTCACAAATCGATAGAGAAAAGCGCTTGGAATTAGCGGATGAAGTCATTTTAAATAATGGTTCGTTGGCTGATTTACAGGAAGCTGTAAGAGAGCTTCATCATAAATTTTTATCTGAAATATGATGTACGTAAAATGTCCAGAATGCGGTGAGAAGGCCGAATATTCAGAAAAAAATGAGTTTAGACCTTTCTGTTCTCGCCGATGCCAATTGTTAGATCTTGGTGCTTGGGCAAGTGAAGACAGAAAGATCGCAGGCGAGAATGTATTTTTGCCAGATGAAGACGATGAAGATACTATGCATTAACTCCTGTAGTCGCTGTTAATTAAAACATAATCTTCTGATAAGTCTGATGTAAGAACCTCAAAATTAGCTTTACCTGTATTCAGGATTATTTGAATTAGTATCTCTTTCTTTTTCATTGCTCTTGAAGCTTTTGTTTCAGAATACTTTGGATCAATATTGCCTTTTTTAACCAAAGAAACATCATTCACTTTGATTTGAACATTTTCTACCGTCTTAATGGTTCTATCTCGACCGACTGCAGAGAGAATTCTTCCCCAGTTTGCATCACTACCAAACATTGCAGTTTTAACAAGGGGAGATTCGGCAACTGTAAAGGCAACAGATTTAGCTTGTTGGAGATTGCTGGCTTTGCTAACCGAGATCTTAATTTTCTTTGTTGCGCCTTCAGCATCCTCAATCAAGAGTTCTGCAAGCTCTTTGAAGATACTTTTGACACATTGCGCTATTTTCTTTTCGGCCTTGGAATTAGTATCAACCAACTTAGCTTCATTCCCATTTGCTACAAGCGCAGAAGAGTCATTTGGTGAGGTATCACCGTCTACGGTAATTGCATTAAAACTACAATCTAATGCTTCAGTATGCATCTTATTCAGTGATCTTTGATTTATTTTTGCATCTATAAATACAAAACTAAGTAAGGTTGCGAAATCAGGTCTAATCATTCCGGAACCTTTTGCGAAACCTGTTATAGAAAAGGTCTGTTTTCCAATTTTAATTTGTTTTGAAATTACCTTAGGCCTTGTATCGGTAGTCAGTATGGCATTTGCTGCTTTTGCCCAGTTCTTCGGAGATAATTTCGTATTTGCTTCCTGAAAGGCACTTAAGTAATTGTTTACTGGTAATGCTTCGCCTATAACTCCTGTTGAAAAAGGAATAACATTTTTTTCTTTAAGATTTAATTCAGAGGCAATTGCTTTGCAATAAGACTTAACATTTTTCATCCCTTGGTGTCCTGTTGCAGCATTAGCATTTCCTGCATTAATCAAAAAAGCCTTTGCTCCACTCGAATAGGAAGATAGGTTATTTATGGCCAATTGGACTGGGGCGGCTTTAAGTTTGTTGCTGGTAAACTTACAGCTCAACTTGGCAGTCTTTGGTAGGGTAATTAATAAGCTGTCTTCCTTGTCCCCGTAACGTGTATGACTTGAAGCTGTACCTAATTGAACGCCTTCAATGTTGTGAATTTTCTTTGCCATTATTTTTTTCTGGCATTCTTTCTTGCCATCTTTGCCTCTGCTCTTCTTAATCTTCTGTTTCCCTGTTCTTTGGGCGCCTCTTCCTGTTTGGGTGAAGATAAGGCTGACTGAGGGCTCTGATGGCTCATGGTCTGTTGAGTATTTTGCTTTGGCAGGTTTAGACCTCCTGAATCTTCCAATTCAATTTCTACTCTTGATAAAAACCTTATTCCTTCTAATCTAATTTTATTTAATAGACTTTCGAACAATTCGAAGGATTCTCTTCTGAACTCTAATTTAGGGTTTTTACTGGCATAACTTCTAAGGCCAATTCCTTGACGCAATGCATCAACTTCAGCTAAATGGTCCTTCCAAGAAGTATCGATAATTTGAAGCAAGATTTGCTTTTCAAAATCTCTCATCACAGGCCCAATGCTTTCACTTTTTTCTTTATAAGCAAGTTGAGCTGTATCTAGTATCATCGCTTCGATCTTTTCTCTTGTGATGTTAGAGTTTGAAGCAATCCATTGACTGATAGGCATTTGGAAACCAAATATATTCGAAAGAGAACTTTCAAGAATTTCTGAATTCCATTCATGCGGTTCAAGCTCTCCTACAGATACATTATCCAATTCATCGGATATTACGGTTTCCCGCATTGAGTTCAGAAGGTCAGTTATCACATCTGCTTCTAAAATATTATTTCTTTGAGTATAAATTATTTGCCTTTGCTCATTAGCCATATCGTCGTATTCGAGAAGCATCTTCCTGATATCAAAGTTTCTTCCTTCAACTCTTTTCTGGGCCCTTTCGATAGCTCCGCTTAACATTCTATGTTCGATAGATTCTCCGTCCTCAAGACCCACTCTTTGCATAATATTTTTGAATTGGTCAGAGGCAAAAATTCTCATGAGGTTGTCCTCTAGAGAAATATAAAATCTCGATGAACCGGGATCTCCTTGTCTTCCTGATCTACCTCTTAATTGATTATCCATTCTTCTCGATTCGTTTCTTTCTGTACCTATGACATGGAGGCCTCCTGAAGATAGAACTTCGGAATTAAGCTTTTCCCAATTTGCTTTTAATTCTTCTTTTTTTGCAGGGTCATTAGTATTTAGTTTTTCGTATTCCGCTTCCCAATTACCCCCTAGAACAATATCTGTCCCTCTGCCTGCCATATTGGTGGCAATAGTAACGACACCAGGTTTTCCAGCTTGAGATATCACTTCAGCTTCTCTGGCATGATTTTTGGCATTTAATACTTGGTGATCAAGGCCATCTTTTTTTAGGAGGCTTGAGAGCAATTCTGAACTTTCTAGAGATGCTGTACCGACTAAGACAGGATTACCTTTCTCTTTAAATTGTTTTATCTCCTCAATGACAGCTTTGTATTTTTCTCCTTGAGTTAGATAAACAAGATCATCTCTATCATCTCTAATCATTGGTTCATTAGTGGGGACTTCGAGAACATTTAAACCATATATTTCAGCAAATTCTTCGGCTTCAGTAGAAGCGGTTCCTGTCATTCCTGAAAGCTTTTCATATTGCCTAAAATAATTTTGAAATGTACATGACGCCAAAGTCTGACTTTCCATTTGTATGGGAACATTTTCTTTTTGTTCAATTGCTTGATGCAGTCCATCGGCCAATCTTCGTCCTGGCATCGCTCTTCCGGTATTTTCGTCAATTAAAACCACTTGCCTCTCTTGCACCATGTAATCTACATCTTTGTGGAATAAAAAATGAGCTCTTAATGAGGATTGGATATAGTGGAGTAATCTCAAGTTACCAGAGGAATATAGACTTTGATCCTTCTCGAGAAGATTGTCATCTTTTAAAAGTTTTTCAATAAAGTCATGACCGTAGTCGGTTAGTTCAACTTGCTTGGACTTTTCGTCAACAACGAAGTGTCCTGTATCTTCAGGACTGACAACTAAATGATCCTCATCCTCTTTGGAGGTTACTTGCTCTTCCAGTTTCGGAATAAATTTACTTATTTTTTTGTATATTTCCGCAGTGTTCTCTGCCGGTCCCGAAATCACTAAGGGTGTTCTTGCCTCATCTATAAGAATGGAGTCTACTTCATCGATGATTGCAAAGTAGTAGTCATTCATCATTCTATCGTTAGTGTTGACAACCATGTTATTTCTGAGGAAATCAAAGCCTAGCTCATTATTTGTCGCATAAATCATATCTGCTTCATACGCTTCTTTTCTTTCCTCTACTTTTTGAGCCGGAATAATAAATGAAACAGTCATTCCAAGATTTTCATAAATGGGCTTCATCCACTCCGCATCTCTTTTAGCTAGATAATCGTTTACTGTTACTAATATTACTTTTCTCTCAGTAATTGAATTTAGATATGAGGGCAGGGTTGCCACTAAAGTCTTGCCTTCACCAGTAGCCATTTCGGCAATTTGGCAGTTATGTAAGGCAATGCCTCCTATTAATTGGCAGTCGTAGTGTCTGAGTCCAAGTTGTCTTTTACTTACCTCTCGGACCGTTGCAAACGCTTCTGGCAAGAGTTCATCAAGGGTTTCGCCTGAATGATAGCGATTGATGAAATCTATTCTTTTTTCTTTAAGATCTTGGTCGCTAAGCAATGAGAAAGTTTCTTCAAGTGAATTAATTGAATTCACTAAAGGTTGAATTTTTTTTAATACTTTTTGGTTTTTAGAACCAAATATTTTATCTAATAGACCCATACAAATTTGCTAGAGGCAATTCTATCAGTTGCCGTGGTAGATAAGGTCAAAATTATCCAGAACTTGGATCAATTATAGGATCTAAGTAAGTAATAGGAGAGTTATTAGGGTCGTCGTAAGTAACCACTTCCCATGTTTCAGGCCTAGCAATTAGTTCTCTCAACAAAGCATTATTTACGGTATGACCTGACTTATAGCCCTCAAAAGATCCAACTAAGTTGTGACCCAGTAAGTAAAGGTCGCCAATTGCATCGAGAATTTTATGTTTCATCATCTCATTTTCTAACCTTAGCCCGTCTTCGTTCAATATGCTTTCCTCTCCTATGGCGATGGCATTTTTTTGGCTAGCTCCCAAGGCAAGATTATTTTCTTTTAAAGCTTCTAGATCACTCATAGGACCAAAAGTCCTAGCTCTACTGACTTCTTTTACAAACGACGTACTATTGAAATTGATAGAGGCTTTGGTTCCATGTTCTTTGTGCACTGGGTGATCCCAAACTCCTGTAAATGCTACCTTAAAACCATCGAAGGGAGATACTTGTGCCCAGGCATCATTATAGGGAACCCTGACCTTTTCTTTGATACGGATGAATTTTTTAGGAACTTCTTGTTCGTGCAGTCCTGCCGATTGAATAAGAAACACAAAAGGCCCAGCGCTACCATCCATGATAGGAATCTCTGCAGCATTCACTTCGACATAAGCATTATCTATTCCCAAACCTGCCATTGCAGATAGTAGATGCTCAACTGTTGAGATTTTTACATCTTTCCAAGTTAAAGAGGTAGACATAGTGGTATCCCCTACATTCTCAGCTCTTGCTTTTATCTCTACTATAGGATCTAAATCTACCCTCCTGAAGATAATTCCAGTATCTGGTGGTGCAGGCAACAGTTTTAGCATAATAGGCTCGCCACTGTGCAGTCCTATGCCAAAGGCTTTTATAGGATTAGAAAGGGTTCTCTGAGCAAGCATGTTTCTATTTTACTATATTTGGTCAGAGTTAATTTTAATTTGACGCCTCATCTCGAACAATAATATTCCTGTGCTCACAGAGGCGTTTAGACTGTCTATCCTTTCTGACATATTTATTTTCACAAGGTAGTCACAATTTTCCCTAGTTAGCTTTCTTATTCCTTTATCTTCTGACCCTATGACAATTCCTTTCTTTCTGCTGTATTTAACCTCATCATGAAATTCAGTTGCGCTTAAATCTGCTCCGTAGATCATGACGCCGTTATTCTGTAGGTTATTGATGGTCCGTACTAAATTTGTGACAACGACAAATGGAATAAGTTCAGACGCACCAGTTGAAATTTTTCTGACAACAGGGGTCAGATGGCATGACCTATTTTTTGGAACTATTACCGCATCCACATCGGCTGCAGCAGCACTTCGTAGACACGCACCCACATTATGAGGATCTGTTATCCCTTCCAGTATGAGAATCGTTAAATCTTCTTTGTTTATCAGAGTCTCTATATATTTCTCTGCTTCTTCGGTCCTTCTATTGCAAGATATAGCAACTTTTTGGTGATTCAGGTCAGAAAAATTTTTTTCAAAAAAGGCACTATCTTTTTCGAAAATATCTATTCCTAACTCAGAGGCCTTTTCAACAAGATTTTTAATTCTCTGGTTTTGAGATTTATGAAAGTAGAGACTTGTGATGCTCTTGGGTCGAACATGAACGATCTGAGATACTGCATTTATGCCACAGACTAACTCTTTTTCTAAAACCTTATTCATTTGTTAGATTATTCTTAGATCAATTTTTTGCCCAAATACCTCAACTTTCTCAATGATAACTTTCACATAATCTCCCAGTGAATACGAATGGCGGGAACTGTTGCTCTGCAACATCTTACTATCTTCATCAAAGACATAGTACTCGTTGCGGGGTAAATATTTTATATGACACAGACCCTCTATATTTATATCTTTTAAATGTATGAATAAACCAAAATTAGTAACCCCGATAATCTGGCCTTTATAGGTATTTCCAATAAGCTTTTCAGCAAAAGAACATTTGAGAATATTAAGAGCCTCTCGCTCAGCCGCCTCTGAGGCTCTTTCTCTAGTGGAACATTGTTGAGCTATGTCAATTAACTCATCGTGAGAATAGGTGGGGTGCTCATGCATAGAGTTTTCATTAACACTAATTGGTCCTGCCTTAGCTTTTATCAGGGATTTGATTACTCTATGAACCACTAAATCAGGATATCTCCTTATTGGAGAGGTAAAGTGAGTATAAGAACCGTAATTTAGTGCATAGTGTTCGGATACTTCTGCTTCGTAGGTAGCAAGACTCATAGAAAATAATATTTGTGAATGTATTATCCTTTTATCTCTTCTGTCTTTTGCTGTATCAATTAATGAAGAAAGTTTTTTAATATCACTGCCGTCTTCGAAAGATGCATTAATTTTCCTACTTCTTAAAAATTTCTCTAAAGACTTTATCTTTGTAATGTCAGGTTTAGGATGAATACGATAAAGAGAAGGCATGTCCTGATTTAAACAAATTTTCGCAGCCGAAATATTTGCAGCCAGCATAAACTCTTCAATCATCATGTGCGAAACATCTCGAGGTGAATCGATAAATTTTGTTATTTTTTGATTTTCTATTTTGGGAGAGTAGGTCGGAACTTCAAGATCTAGAGCGTCTCTTGCTTCTCTGTTCTTTCTCAGCCTAGTGTATATATCTAAAAGAGTTTTCAGAGATTTTTCGTATGGTTTCTTGAATTGATTTTTTTCTAACTCCCTGGAGACAGTACCGTAAGTTAGGCGAGCCTTTGAATTAATAACAGCTTCGAAGAAAGTTGTATCTGATAAATTACCTGCTTTATCAACCTTAGTTTTACAAACTAGACAAAATCTATCCTCTTCAGGCTTAAGTGAGCACAAATCATTACTCAAAGCTTCAGGCAGCATGGGGATAACCCTTTGTGAAAAATAAGTAGAGGTTCCTCTCTCAAAAGCTTCTTGATCTAGATTGGTTCCTGTCTCAACGTATCTACTTACATCGGCGATGGCAACATAAAGAATTAAGTTACCTTCACTGTCCATTTCACCCAAGACTGCATCATCGAAATCTTTAGCACTCTTTCCGTCAATGGTTACAAATACTTTCTCTCTTAGGTCTTCTACTGATTTACCATCAAAAACTTTATTACCTAACTTCTTAATTTCATTAATTACTGGTTTAGGCCAATCTCGCTTGAGATTATGGTTAGTTACCGCCATCTCATAAGCCAAGCTAAAGTCATCTTCAGAATCGAAAATCATTACTAGATCAGCCTCCGCTAGAGCGTCTTTAGTAGGCTGTTTATGTATGATAAATTTTGCAATGCTGCCATCATTAATCGCTCCTGTTATTGTTTCTCGCACAATAATCTTAAAATCATTTTCGTAGCCTAAGGGCGCGGTATAGAGTCGCTTACCTCTCTTAAAGACCTTTCCGATAAACTCTGACGTATTAGTAGAAATGACTTTCTGAATTTTCGCCCATCCTTTTTGCGTTAAGGAGAATTGCACTAGATCTCCAGGCATGGCTTTATAAAGCTCTTTCTTACCCAATTTGAATTGCGAATCGTATTTAAGATCATCAACAAAAAAACCTTTAGATTTTTTTGATTTCTTGACTACACCTCTTAGGGTGTTTGAGGTTTGATTTTTAGAATGTTTCAAATGATATTAATGATATTAATCCTAGTTATTTTAAATCATCATCAATTAATAAAGTTAATTTTGTGGTTTACGCAGTTTGATTACTTTTGGCTTAAACAGTAAAGTTGGGAGCATGCATATTGGAATAATCATTTCTTTATTGTTTATAAGTGTTCTGTTTTTTTTATGGCAGTACTCTAAGGGTGAACAGGTCGGAAGACGCATAGGTTTCTTGCTGAACATATGGGGAGCAGTAATAGTTTTCTACCTGTTTATGGTTATTTTTTTCTAAATAAGGAATTTAATGTCAGTTAAACATTATGATTGGTCTGCTTATCATGCTTACGTAAGGCCTGATAAAGTTGCAATAAGAGACGTGAGTGCAAATCAAACTCTAACTTATCAAGAGTTAGATCGTAGAGCATGTCTCCTCGCGACCTGGTTACAAAAGATAGGTGTACAAAAAGGAGATAGGGTAGCGATCTTATCGCAAAACTGCGCAGAGTTTTTTGAACTTGAGTTTGCATGTGCAAAAGTCGGTGCGGTTGAGCTTCCTCTAAATTGGCGGTTAACTAAACCTGAGCTCGAATATATTCTCAACGACAGTACTCCAAAAGTTTTAATTTATGATGAGTCTTTTTCAGAAATATCGTTAGAGTTAATAAAGGATTGCTCTATTTCAAGTTCCCTGGAAATTGATAAGAACAATAGTGATAGTCAATATGAAATAACTTTAAAAGAATCATCTGTTTCGTATGAACAGGTAGAAATTTTTCAGGATGACTTGATTATGATCATGTACACATCAGGAACAACTGGCCATCCTAAAGGTGCAATGATTAATCATCAGATGCAACTTTACAATGTAATTAACTTAGCTTCTCCTGCATTTGTCGCTACCGATACAGTACAGCTGGTTGTTTTGCCGCTTTTTCATACAGGAGGTATGAATTGTTATGCAAATCCAGTTTTGCATGCAGGTGGTGAGTTAATTTTGATAAGGGACTTTGATCCTGGATTAGCACTTTCAATTCTTGGAGATTCTGACTATAAAGTGACTCATTTTTTTGCAGTACCAGCTCCTTATCAATTCATGATGAATCACCCTGATTTTGATAAAACCGATTTATCAAATCTAAGAATTGCTGGTATTGGAGGTGCTCCATGTGCGGAGGCAATTCTTAAAACTTGGTCAAATAGAGGTGTGGCTATGATTCAGGGGTGGGGAATGACCGAAACAAGCCCCGGAGGAATTGGATTGCCAGCAGAAGATGCGGAGAGGAAATTAGGTTCAGCAGGAAAACCTCTTTTACACACTGAAGTTAAA
>Ga0208127_1001885_pt1 | contig 10244 bp, 12 predicted proteins | sample ETNtaG_6_FD_185751 | JGI IMG/M metagenome (GOLD analysis project Ga0208127, IMG submission 185751) | Marine microbial and viral communities from oxygen minimum zone, Eastern Pacific Ocean - ETNP201306SV45 (SPAdes) (version 2) | ecosystem: Environmental > Aquatic > Marine > Oceanic ...
CCTTTTTTTAATGTTTAATCCTGTTGTTTTTTAAACTTTTCGAAGTCATTTTCTGCCAATGTCTTGGGCCATGTATTGTTATCCTTATTGATATCTGCCGTAGCGTTATCAGGGTCAACAAGAACTCCGACAATCTCTTTGTCTGTAGCGATATACTTGCTCACCTCACGGTCGCTCTTGCGCCACACTTGCGCAGGATAGGTCTTGCGCTCTTTGGTGCCATCAGCATAGGAATACTCCACAATAAGAGGCATTGGAATACCACCTGGTTTTTCGAAAGTAACCTTATAGAATTTTTTGGGTTCCTTGCGATTCTTGAAATCATCAGGTGTTAGGTTCCGCAAGCTATTACCTAGATAACGAGAAAAATAGCGCATGTCATCGTCAAACTTTTTTATGTCTTTAACCTCAGTTACACCCATATCCACAACATCTGTAGTGAAAAACCATCCTCGCCAGAACCAATCTAAATCAAAAGCAGAGGCATCTTCCATAGTACGGAAGAAATCTTCTGGTGTTGGATGTTTAAACATCCAACGTTGTGAAAAGGTCTTAAAGGCATGGTCGAACAATTCGCGTCCCATGACTGTTTCTCTTAGAATATTCAGTGCAGTTGCCGGTTTACTGTAAGCATTGGGCCCAAGTTGATATACGTTCTCGGGGTTGGCCATAATCGGGGCAATAAAATCTTGATCACCCGACATATAAGGCACAATATTCTGTGGATCCATGTCATCAGAAGGATAATGATCCATCCCTGGAATTGCCTCTGGATTTGACTTTCCAAAATCCTGTTCGGCAATAATCTGCACAAAAGAATTTAAGCCCTCGTCCATCCAACCCCATTGGCGCTCATCTGAATTCACAATCATTGGGAAAAAATTATGACCCACCTCATGTATAATAACGCCTATCATACCAAACTTGGTGCGGTCGCTGTATTTGCCATCACTGTCTGGGCGTCCAAAGTTGAAACAAATCATGGGATACTCCATGCCTACATCATCTGCATGTACAGAAACTGCTTTGTGATAAGGGTAATCAAAGGTCATTCTTGAATAAGACTTTAACGCACTAGCCACTGTCTTAGTGGACCATTGCTCCCATAGTGGGTTTCCTTCTTTAGGATAAACTGAAACTGCCATCACATCATTGCCGTTGACATCTACATTCATCATATCAACAATAAACTTACGGGAAGAAGCAAAAGCGAAATCACGTACGTTTTTTGCCGTAAAATGCCATGTCTTAGTTCCTGTAGGCGTACTTTTTTCGTTGGCCTCTGCCTCATCTTGTGTTACAATAAACACGGGCTCATCATATGATTTTTTTGCCTCCCTAAAACGCTTCATCATTGTTGTTGAATAAACTGCCTTACGGTTTTCCAACACACCAGTAGACTCAACGATATGATCATCGGGAACGGTGATTTTCACATCATAGTCGCCAAAAGGAAGTGCAAACTCTCCATTACCCCAAAACTGTTGGTTTTGCCAGCCTTCAACGTCATTGTAAACTGCCATACGTGGAAAAAACTGTGCAATAAAATAAGCGTAATTATCATCCTTTTTAAAATATTCATAGCCAGAGCGTGCGTCCCAAAACTGACGGTTGGGAATATTGTAATGCCATTTAAGTCGGAATGAAATAGATGCTCCAGACGCTAATGGTGTTGGCAAGTCTATCCGCATCATGGTTTGGTGTACCGTATATGGCAAATCCACACCATTTGTATCTTTTAATAAATCAATTTTAAATCCACCATCAAATTTTTCTTCTAACAAATAGGCATTAACAAAACCAGGTCCAACTGCACGCTGGGTTCCGTAATAGTCGTTGCCATTATCCAGCCGATCAAAAGACTGGCCGTCGCGAGCACGAACATTTTGGTCAAGCTGTAGCCATAAATAAGAAAGGTTTTCTGGAGAATTGTTAGTGTAAGTGACCGTCTGATCGCCAAATAATTCTTGTGTATCATCATTTAGAGTGAGCTCCATGACGTAGTCTGCCTGCTGTTGATAATAGGCAGGACCTGGTGCACCCGACGCTGTTCTATAAGCATTTGGCGTTGCCAACTCGTTATACAATTGTCGAAACTTATTTTGATTGGTGTGCCCTTGAGGTGTAGTTGTTTCTTGTGCAAAACAAACAACAAAAGAAAAAGTTAAGAGTGAGGTAAGTATTGAATTAAATTTCATTTTCAATGTATTTTTTATAAATATATTTAGATTATCGGAAGATTAAAAACTGTATTTAGCAAAAATGAGATTTTTAGTGTGCAAATAGCTTTTCTTCGTTTTTGGTGTTGTAAGTGTTACAATATTTTTCTGGTCAGGAAATACGTCCATCAGAAAGGTGTTAGACCACTCCAGTTGAGTCATTTCTGAAAGCGAATCAAAAGAAGCGTATAATATGGTCTGGTCGTTCTTATACTCCCAGCCAACAAAAGAAAAAACAGCTGAATCTTTCGGAGACTTGAGTTGAAAATGTTGTTGGAAATAGTTAGATATATGTCCCGAAATTACTGTTTCTGAAAGTTGGTCTGGGTCAAGTTTTATATCAGCAGAAGTGAAGCGAGAAAGTGAAGCAGTAAAATCATCAGTGAAAACGCGAACTACCAGCTGAATTTGACTTTGCTCAGGCTTAACAAACATATCGGTGGTGCTCACATAGTACTTGTGAGAGGATGCTGAAAAAAGGGGCAGCAGGCATAAAAAGAATAAAAAACGTATCAATTATTTTTATTAAACTTTTCACTGGTTTTAATCAAGAAATCCATGATTTCAAAATCAGATTTCTCTTCTAGTAGTTCTTTGGTTTTGACCTCATCATCGCAATACATCAAAAATAAACCTATTTTGTCTTTATCGATATTTAGTTGCTCTTTGAAAAAGCTATCATCATATAGCTGACGTATGACCTCACTTGGTTTGAGTGCGTAGGTCTTGTCTTTTGCTTTGTCCTTATTTTCGACCATGCGATAGAGCGCTTTAAAAACACTGACGAAGTTCACGCCATTTGTAAGTTGATCTTTATTCATCAACTCATTTTCCAAACGTGTAGAACGGTCACGCTCATAATCAAATTTCTTAAACTCTTCAGTTCGGAGGTCTAAAAATTTCTGCCGCTGTTCTGGTGTGACCACCACCTCTTCCAATTCTGTTATTTTCTCATTCACGTCAATAACAAGGCGTCCGCGCTGTAAAATTTCTTTGTTGATTTTTACCACGCGAATTTGATACTGTAAAGATGTAAATATCAACTCATCGCCCATCATCACCTGAATAGCAAAAGCGCCTTCGTTATCTGATATCGTGGCTTCCTTAGTGGTAGTGTTAACCACATTGGCAGCAATGACATTTTGATTTTGGTAGAGAATCTTACCTCTAAGCCAAGTGCGATAATCAGATTGGGCCATGAGCATTGGCGCAAAAAGTAAAAAAACAAGTATTTGACGCATATAAACAAATATAAGCTATTCGCTTAAAAGCTTTACAAAGTGAAAGCCAAGGTGCTGAAAGCCTTCCCTCTTATAAAGCTTGTGAGAGGCAACATTCTCTTTATATGCATTTAACTCCAATGCTTCATAGCCCTCTTTTTTGAGTTTGGAACCAATCCAATTCATAAAACGAGTTCCCAGTCCTTGACCTTGAAAATCAGGCTTAATGTAAAAATGATCTAACTCACAGCTTTTTCCAGAATAGTGTCGGGTTTGATACCAGAGTCCACAAAGACCTATCAACTCTTGGTCGTGATAAAAACCAATACAATCATATTCGTGTTGGAACATGGCAATAAAACGATTGGTGTGTGTTTCATCCGAATATTTATGTGAGGTAAAATCTTGTATTAAAGGTAAGATTTCAGGGATATTCCCTACATTTAAATATCTAAAATCAATTTCCATAACTACACTTGCAAAGGCATACAAACATACAATTTAAACAAATCAAAACGATAGATACCTATGCAGTGCGCCACCCCGTATTAAGAAGTGGTCTTGCTCGAGACAGCTGTGCTTTTGACCGAGACGAAGACAGTGGCACAATTCACCTTGGTGCCTTTTTTAATCAAAAGCACGTTGGTGTTTTAACCCTATTACCTAATCCATTAGATGTACAGCTTAGGGGTATGGCTGTGTTAAAGAGCCATCAAGGTGTAGGAATTGGAAAAATGATGATGGCTAAAGCCGAGCAAGTAGTACGGCAATTGGACAAAAAAATGGTCTGGATGAATGCACGGTTAATTGCTATTCCCTTTTATAAAAAGTGTGGGTATAAAACCACTGGCAATAAATTTGGGTTGCCTTACGGTGGAGAACATTTCAAAATGACCAAAATCCTATGCGATTAGTATTTCTTTTATTGTTGTTGAGTCATTGGTCAATTGCGCAAGTGAATATTGTACAGCTGATGGGTATAGAAATCGGCCATCTGACCACTTTTGAAGAACACCAACTAACACCTAAAACTGCTGCTGCCTTCAGCGCCATGCAGGCAGCTGCTTCTAAAGATGGTATTGACATACAGTTGGTATCGGCATACAGGTCGTTTAAACGGCAGCAGTATATATGGGAAGAAAAATTTGAACGCTATATCAATGAAGGCTTGTCCCCAAATCAAGCCATTGCGCGCATCTTAAAATACTCTACCATTCCGGGCACCTCACGCCATCACTGGGGAACAGACATTGACGTTACTGATGGTAATATTAAAAACGAAAAACGCATTTTAGTACCCAGTAAATTCCACAACGATGGCCCCTTTGCACCCCTTCAAAAATGGATGCAAGAAAATGCACATCGCTTTGGGTTTTATTTGGTCTATACCAAGGATGCCAACCGCTCTGGATTTTCCTACGAGCCGTGGCATTACAGTTATTTGCCAGAAGCAAGGGCTTTTTTAACACAATACGACTCACGTATAGCTTTTGCCTATTTTAAATCTGTTGGGGTTAAGGGAAGTGACCATATAGATCGTGATTTTTGGGACGATTATTACACCCAATATGTATTGGGGGTAAATAGGGAAATCATAAAAGTAAAATAGTTGAGTTCCAAAACCTTGGCGACAAGACAAGCCCTCCACGCCAAAGCTTCAAAAAAATCCAACTATTGATCTTGTTATTCAATTACAAAATAGGCAAAAACATCTAAGTAATATTTTTTGTTTTCATTCTCCTTGACTAAGAAAATTTGATAACGATTTAAATATTCCCATAACCTGTAATCATCTAGTTTTTTGGTTTTGTGTTTGTTGTAGAATTTTGATGACCTAACAAATTCTTTAAGGCACAAAACCTTTTTAGGATTTAAGTGAAATAGGGTGTCGGTTGCTTGGAAAAAAAACGTGCCTTGCCCTACATCGCTACTATCTTTCAAATAAATTGTACCTTGTTCGTATTCATTATTATATGCCTTAAGGTAATCTTTATCGTAATTAAAATACAAAGTATCTTTTTTTTCTTCTTGAGCCTTTAGCATTGAAGCAAAAAGGAGTGTCAATAATACTTTGCAAACAGTTCTTTTCTTCATAGGGTTGTAATTATTCGTTAGGACATATACTGTTTGTTAAATAAGCAATATTTAAACCAATATCATATAGTTCTTGTTTTCTTTCTGGGCTTAAATCTTTCCATGCTTGAACATCGTGTTCTTTTAAGCCCCTCCACGCCAAAGCTTCATAAAAATCTGCCATTTGTGATAGTCCTGATTTTAAATAACTAATAATCTATCCACCATACACGAGTGCGTTTATACTTACAATCTTGCAGTTTTTCTAAGACATAAATTTCTTCAAAAATTTCATTCCTTGTTTCTATAAATAAATTTTTTTTTGAACTGATATCAAGGAACAACTCGTTAGATTCTTTAAATAACTGTTTTACTCCTAGTGTAAAGGCTTTCTTATCTAATGACGTCATGGACATTGTGTCTACTTGATTGTACCTGTCTAAGTCAAACAAGGTGTTATCAATTTTATAATAATGCGTGTTATCAAGCATGATTAAACTGTCTTTTGCGCTATCAAATAACAAATATTTTGAAGCACTAGATTGACCTATCGCATTGTTTGAAAAACACAACATGACAATCAGAGAAAACAGACTTTTAATTACAGTTTTTACTACTATTTTTTTATGATTTGTGATGATGTCCAATACGCTTTTTTGTTCTGAAGGGGATAGTTTTTTCCAAGCCTCAGTATATATCCGATCTTGGTTGCCATTTAAATCCTTTACTTCAGATAAACCCTCCCAAGCCAACGCATCATAAAATGCGTCGGAATGACGCCCATTATCAAATTGCTTAAGTCCTTTAGCAATGGAGGTTCAACAATTTTGGGCAGGTTTAGCTAATTTCTTCTATCCACATTACATTTTTATAACGAATTATTTCCCCGTTTACTATTTCATATAAATAAAGCTTTTTGAAGACTTCATTATTGTTTAATATTCTTATAATTTGTTTTTTTTCTCCATCAATTATTAATCTTTTTCTCTCTTTGTCTGCTAAGAAAATCAGCTCATTGATTGTTTTCAAATTTATTTTTTTTAAATCTGATTGAGATATAAAATCTATAGACGATTTTGAGACCAAAAAATGTTGATTTTTAATGTAAATATGTATTTCTTCATTCTTTTCAATCTTTCTATATTCTAAATCTGCATCAATTAATGACAGGTTGAATGTACAATCTATTTGAGACTGCGAGAAAATTGAAATAAAAAGGCATGTCATTTGAATAGCTTTCTTCATTAATTACATGTTTTGTTACCGCTTGATTTAAGATTTTTAATGTTTTTTAAATACGACTTCTTTCATTACTACATAAAAGAATTCCAGTTAGATGTTTTATGTAATCCTTCCCAAGCTATACTTGTGCCTTTTTTCATTTTTCTTTGGCACGAGGGAAAACCTCGCGCAAGCGGAGGTATCTAATCTTTTACTTTAGAAGTCATACCATTTTCTAAAACCCTAGGAGGTTTTATGAGATTTCAAATGTTTTGTTGTGTTTAATTTTCCATTTTTTATTAATTTTTTCAAGAAGGAAATATGCACTCCAGCCATTTAACTTCCCATAAGAAATTCCCATATAAACTACAGCTTTTGTTAAGTCATCACTAAATTTAACATCCGAAAAAGAAACTATATAATCAAAAGTTTTCCATAATTCAGAGTTATTTTTTAAGCTTTCATTATGAGGACATTCAATAAAAATATTGCCTCTGGTAGGCTTGATTTTTCGTATTACTAAATGAGATGGTAATTTATCGTTCAGGAATTTGTTAAATATAAAACTGTATTCTTTAGTAATAATTGTATCATGCCTAGGTATATCATTGCCGTTTACTTTTCTAAGTTTAGTATTTATAGCTCCGATTTGCTTTTGGTTTTTCCAACTGTCAGATTGAATAACTTTTATAATTGAATCTCTTTCTAATGCTAATGTATCTATAGAGCCTTGAGGTGGAGGCGGAGGTGGAACCAAAAATGGTACTGTATGCTTGTCAATAAGCATAGATATTATGTCGTATTTTTCTGTTTCTAAACTAACTTTTGAGCTACAAGAAAGAAAGATTGTAACTTGAAAAATTAATAAGATTAAACAATGAAATTTATTTACACTTAGCATTGGTGGTTGAATTTATGTGTGCTTTTTTTTGTTGAAATTGCTTTTTTTCTTTTTCTGTCAATTGACTTTTAAAAGAGTATGTTCTTTCAAGGCCTTCCCATGCAAACCAATAGTAATATTCTGTTCCCAATCGATTCCCATCAAGTTGTCTAATAGCTTCAGCTATAGGTTTTATGTATTTTTCCGCCATATATTCATGTTGATATATGGTATTAAGCTTTTTAGAATCTATAACTTTTGAATTAGCCAATTTTTTATAATAAAAATAGAGTTGCATTAATCTTGGTCTATCATTTGGATCTACATAGCCCTTCTCGTGTTGATTAACAAATTTAAAAATGTCTGCATGAATACCTTCATGTAAAATAGAAGCAGCTAAGTCTAATTCAGGCTGATTTATATTTAGTAATTTTATAGTTACAGTATTTTTACCGTCAAAACTTGTACATCCCTCTGCACCAGCTTGATTGTTACAATCGCCTTTTTGAGTTATTATTAAGTTATAACTATCTGTATTGTCAAATTTATGCAAAGTCTCTTTAAATAATTTTAGATTTTTCAACCTATTATACACACAAAGTGCCTTGCCTGTAAGTTCGTTAGTGATTTTGTCATCTTCATCGTCCTCATCATCACATCCATGTAACGGATCATCACAAGGAAAAACTTTTACTGTGTCAGAAGAGTCACCGCTAGAAGAACTGCTACCTCCCCCTCCTCCATGACCACTAAAAGAAAACTCAAATAAATCAAAGTAGCTCTCAATATCCATGCTTAATCCATCAGAGTCTTCTTCATCGGAGCTGCTGGGTTCTTCAGACGCATATACCGTAACCTCTTCTAAATGTATAGTTCCCGACATCCATCCTATCCCTAGGAATGTTCTCGTGGTATACGAAAGCGAGCTTTTTGATTCTTTGATACTATCTTTTGGTTTTTGATTTTTTGCTACAACAAACTGTGAAATAAACGCCCCATTTTTTACACGATACCCATTTATAAATTTTCCCTCTAAGTCTGTAATTCCTATAATGCCTGAAAAATCTTCGTCTGTAATATCCTTATCTTTTACAATATTCATTAAAAACCCATGTGTACTGTCCTGTACCTTAATTAAAAACATACTGCTTTCAACCTCTGTGGATTTTAGTCTCGCTTTAAGCCTTGGTATTTTTAGCTCAGTCCCTTCAACTGCATCAAATGCAAGAGAACCAGCATCAACACCAACTAAAAAATCGGAATCTGCATTTCGCACACCCATTCCACCTCCTTTAGAGGGTCTCTCTAACTTTATATCATTTACAAAACCAAGTGCCTCTTCCAAATTTAATTGTTGGTACTTACCAAAAGATGCTCCAGTGATGTTTTCAATTACCTGCTCATTTGGCAGGTCTTCATTTAGCTCATCGCTATTACAATTAACGAAAACGAAGGAAACAAATACAATAACTAGTAGTTTAAAGTCTAAAAACTTTTTCATGATTTAGGGTTTACTAACCCCAAAAACCAATACTCTAGAATGTAATCGCTTGGATTTTCTTGTAAAGTAGGTCGTGTGGGGCTTTTGGTTAAAGTAAATTTATAAAAAAACCAATACAATACAGCACTATGTTGGGAGTTGGGGTTTGTTTATCTTTGCAGCGCAATTTTACACCTATGAGCAAACGCGTTCTTTTAATGATTTTAGACGGTTGGGGAATCTCTCCAGACCCAAAGGTTTCGGCAGTAGCCCAAGCCAATACCCCTTTTGTGGACAGCCTTTCTAAAAATGCAGTCCATAATGTGCTCCATACAGATGGCATGCACGTAGGCCTACCCGAAGGACAAATGGGTAATAGCGAAGTAGGGCACGTTAACCTTGGTGCAGGTCGTGTGGTCTATCAAGATTTGGCTAAAATAAATATGGCTATATCACAAAACACACTTAAAGACGAGGCCGTACTAAAAGATGCCTTTACCTACGCCAAAACAAACAACAAGGCAGTACATTTTTTGGGCTTAGTTTCTGATGGTGGTGTACACGCACACATCAATCATTTGGAAGGTTTACTAAAAGCTGCACAAGAAGCCGAAATTCCTAAAAGCTATGTGCATGCATTTACCGATGGACGTGATGTAGATCCAAAATCTGGTGCTGGGTTTTTAGCAGGTGTGCAAGACATCTGCACCTCCACCAATGCGCACTTGGCTAGTGTGATTGGGCGTTATTTTGCCATGGACCGAGATCAACGTTGGGAACGTGTTAAAAAAGCTTATGACCTCTTGGTGAATGGTACCGGCACAAAAACCGAAAACCTTGCTCAAGCCATGCAGGCCAACTACGCTGCTGGTACCACAGACGAGTTTATCGAACCCATAGCACTCCCTGAAAATGGAAATCTAGAGGCTGGGCGTATTAAGGCAGACGATGTGGTCATTTTCTTTAATTTTAGAACTGATCGCGGTCGACAACTCACACAAGCATTAAGCCAAATGGCATTTCCAGCGCAAGGCATGGAACCACTTTCTTTATACTATGTAACCCTCACTAATTATGATGAGTCTTTTAAAGGGGTCAAGGTGGTATATGACAAAGAAAACATTCAAGAAACAATAGGTGAAGTATTGGCC
>Ga0208127_1001889_pt1 | contig 10233 bp, 7 predicted proteins | sample ETNtaG_6_FD_185751 | JGI IMG/M metagenome (GOLD analysis project Ga0208127, IMG submission 185751) | Marine microbial and viral communities from oxygen minimum zone, Eastern Pacific Ocean - ETNP201306SV45 (SPAdes) (version 2) | ecosystem: Environmental > Aquatic > Marine > Oceanic ...
GGCGGACCTTCGCGACCCTTCATCGTATGAAGCAGCAATCCAAGATAATACCAAAATCCTCTACATTGAAACAATCACCAATCCAAACCTGAAGGTCTGTGACATCCCTGCGATGGTTGAAGTGGGTAAGCGACACAATTTGATTGTGATTGTTGACAACACCTTCGCATCTCCTTGGGCCTGTCAACCACTGAGCATGGGCGTTGATTTGGTTATTCATTCTACAACCAAATTCCTTGGTGGACATTCCGATCTTATCGGGGGCGCTGTCGTTGGTTCGAGAGAACTAATCGCTAAAATTTTCAAAGGACGTGTTCATTTTGGTGGCTCGCCAGATCCTCATAATTGTTACATGCTTGAACGTGGAATGCGAACGCTTCATGCTCGAATGCCAATTATCACCTCAAATTCTGCTGAACTCGCACGTCGACTTCTCGAACATCCAAACGTGGTTCGTGTGCAACACGTAACCTTACCTTCACATCCTGATTACGAAGTCGCTCAACGTGTTGTTCCAAAGGGATGCGGTATGCTTGGAATCGTTGTCGCTGGCGGCGATGAAGGTGCGATGGAATTCATGTCCAAACTGAACCTCTTCTATGAAGCTACGTCGCTCGGCGGTGTTGAATCTTTGATTGAAGTGCCTGCAACATCAAGCCACATGGCAATGCCCGTTGAGGTCCGCATTGCAGCTGGAATTGAGCCAGGCTATGTGCGTATGAGTGTTGGAATTGAAGATGTTGAAGATCTTTGGGAAGACCTGAATCAAGCACTTTCATGATCTGGCAACGGCTCTTGTTGACCAGTTGCCGTATAGAGTGCTTTGAGCGATTCAACAAATCCAGAACGATCCGCTTGTTCAGAATCAAGCAACAATTTTCCTTGTTCGAGCAAGTTCTTCGTAGCCTCCATCCAAGCAACACCACGATCACGAGCAAGTGATTCGAAATGCCATTCTTGACCCGTTGAACGGTTGGCTGCACACAACCAAGCCCAACTTGCAGCAGCACCGTCGATGTCATCATGCCGAGAAGTTGCTTGACGTTCAGCGATACCAGGACCTTCGAGTAAACCGGTCAAGATGAGATCATGAATTTCACCGACTGCACCGGGAAGAACGCCAGATCGATACGGAAATTTCGCTTTTTGTTGCGCTTTCTTTCGGGACGAATCCAATCCCTTGAGGAAGGTTTTGAGCGGCTTAGGTTTCTTGAGTTGCTGTTCCCAGATGATTTGCGCCTCATCACCTTCAATACCAATTGATGCAAGTCCAGCTAATCCAAAATCCTCCCATAATGCATTGACTGCATCGGTGAGGCTTGCACCTTCCATAACTTCAACGAGGCGCCCTTCACGCTCTTGAATGCCGCCGCGAGGATCGATTCGAATACCTTCAGTCGCTTCTTTCATCGCTTCAAGGAAGACGCCAGCAGCGAGCAACTTTTCATCCTCGTTCCCAGTCATTTCTTCAAGCGAATCAAGGATTTCTCCGAGTGAATCGCCTTGACTCCATGCAGAACCAATCAGCAGTCCAAAATCGAGCGAATCGAGAACAGAACGCTGACATGCGCGAGAAAGATTCCCCTCAGGAACGGTTAATCCATGCCACCCTGCGATAAGTTTCTCAAGCCCCTCATGTGCCTTTTCTGGCAATTCATCCTCGGAGTTCCAACCATTTGGTACCCACATGGCATCAATATCGACGATGGAGGTCAAGAGCGGAGGCAACATCGAAAGTGCAAGGTGGTGGACGAAGGCGCTTTGCTTCTCCTTCGTAGCATTGAGCGCTTGCAAATCGATTCCGACAATTGGTCCGTGTTTGAACATTAATCGCACCCACCCTTGTGTGGAAGGAACGCTGTTGAGGACATCCTCTGCATCAATTTCTCCTGCTACGTAAACATCAACTCCATCGATCTTCTGATGATGAAAATCAAACCGAGAGCGCTCAAGAACGTCTTCCAACCATCCTTCAGGAGGGGTTGGATTCGGCCCAGTACAAACGAACCCATTCTCCCATGAAAAGAAATACATTCCCTTTCGTGCATGTTCCTCCCAAGGCAGCATTCGCAACGTAAGATTCTGATGGTTTTGCAAACCGGCAAGATACCCCTGTTTCCCATCGCCACGACGAATGAATGATCCCGAACCAAAGTTTGGTGATTTGAAATTTCCAACCAAGGAAATCTCCTCATCATGTGCTGCATGCAAGGATCCTGCAAGTGCCTTTCCAACAGGATTGCCGCGTTTTGCCAACATGCGCTTTGAGAGCCACTTCACGTCGTTTTTCTTCGCAACAATCTTCTTCAAATCTTGAAGTGTTTTTGTCACGGGATCACGACGGCCCCAACTCAGCCTTCCCTTCCAATTCATCTTTGGTAAACAAGCATCAGGATCTTCGAGAAGTTGTCGCAACTGACGCCCAAGCCGTTTCGCAGTCGCATCATTCGCGTGCTTTGTTCCACGCATTCGCATCCTCTGTTTCTGGCCAGGGAAGGATACTTGCGCTGGTCGTGCCATAAGCCCGTCACATCAATCCAAACAGACGTCTCGCTTGAGGTCTTCCCCCTGAATATGTCTATGTGGCAGGAGCATTTGCTTGCATCATGGCGGTTGTGACACTTCTCGGAATCGCCCAAGATGGAGGCCGACCTCAGCCAGGCTGTACAAGACCATGTTGCCAAGGACTTACGGAACAAGATTACAGGAGCCCAGTCTCTCTTGGAATCAAAACCAATGATGGAACAATTCTCCTCATCGAAGCGACACGCGATCTTGGACGCCAACTTCGAATGATGAACAATCCAAGCATCGACCATTTGTTCATTACACACGCCCATCTTGGCCATGTGGATGGATTGGGACTTTTCGGCCGAGAAACAATGTCGGCTCGAAACATCCAACTTCATTGCAGCCCGTCGATGTATTCATTGATCGAGCGCACACCAGCATGGAATCAATTATTGTTGCAAAATGTGTTGGAATTTGGCACGTTTCCTTTGGTTGAAATTGATGATATAATCGTTGAATTTATTCAAGTTCCACATCGAGCAGAACTTTCTGATATGCATGCAATCATCATTCGAGGAAGAGAGAAATCGCTGCTTTTCTTACCCGATCATGATTCTTGGAATGAAACACTCGAAGCACACTCATGCAAAACCATTCGCGATTTTCTCGATAAATACGACATCGACATTGCTCTTCTCGACGGAACATTTTGGTCTGGTGGCGAACTTCAAGGTCGCGACATGAGCGTTGTTCCTCATCCAACCATTGAAGACTCTCTACAGCGCTTAGGGAATCGAAAACCGACAGATCCTGACATATCCTTCATTCATTTGAATCATACAAACCCAGTATATGACAAAACAAGCATAGAACATCAAGAAATTATACACCTTGGTTGGAGATTGGGTGAAGAAGGTCAGAAAATCAACTTGTAGTATAGGATAAACGGAATGAACTCAAGAACACGAGTTCAATTTTCCAATCAACGAGTTCACTATCGTCATTGTTCTGGCAAATGACTCCCCCATCGCTATTTGCTGTGACACCAACCTCAAACGAATATTGTCCCAACCCTACATCTCCGGGGCTCAACCCCTCTAGGATTTGGGCTTCAGAAATGGCGAAAGGCATAGAATCGACATCCAACAGAGATGAGTTTATCCATGTCTCGCCACTTCTGACAATTTCATCCGAACTGGTCTCAGAGATGAGATATTCTCCAATCCCTCCCTCAATTGAAACATCATCATCAATGGTTGATGCTGTAAAATCGCAAGCCTGTTCGTTATCTGAATGCGTTGCAGTAAACTCATACCCAATAGGCCAACGATCCGCGCCCGCGTAGTCTGCAGTAACCGAAATCGTGGACCCGCTCGCAATTTCCTCACTTCCAGAGGCGATTTCTAGTTTGGTAAAATTCAAATCAGAAATCGTGTACATTCTTATTTCATCACTCCAACCATTCTCCTCTGCGGCATCAGGGGCATAAATTGCATAACTGGCTTCAGCAACTCCTACGAAACATAGTGCTATGACTCCAAATGTAGTAAATTTCCTTCGCCGCTCCTGTGAAATCTCAAATCGGCCAAATGGATTGGAAGCAGAATCATTTCTCATCAAGCACATCAGAATGTGGGCGGTAAATGCAGCACCTACGCCTGGAACGGAGGGGAAGACATCCTCTGCAAGACCGAGTACAGTCCACACAATAACGCCTGTAAATGCTGAAATCATCATCACAATTGAGTGGAATGTATCTGGTTTGTATCCCATCCATCGGATGATCAAGAGTGGTACAAAGATGCCGCCGAGCCCGTAGACTGCAAGGACGACGAGCGTGAAGACCGAATCGCCGCCAGGAATGTAAAGGCCAGCAATTGAAATCATTGTTGCAGCAGCTGCGACATAGAGCGTGACTTTCTTGGTCGTCTTGTGATCGTCCCTCCATTCGGGTTTGATGTCATCTGTAATTGCAGCAGTACATGCGAGAACTTGACTATCGGCTGTTGACATCGTTGCAGCGAAGATTGAAGCAAGAATCATTCCAACCCCCAATGCAGGAAGTGTGTCCATTGCAAGTGTCGGCAATCCGAGTTCTGCATCGAAATTACCATCTGTGAATAAGACGCGACTTGCAAGTCCAACAATGAACATGAGAGCGATGAAAGGTGTCTGCCAAACAAAGAACCAGATCATAGCCTGCTTACGGTCTTTGTCGGATTCCAGCGTCATAACTCGAGATACAACTTGAGGTTGGCCAGCAACGCCTAAACCGCCAAGGAAAAAGGCGAGGAAATACAATGAAATTCCAAGCGAAATATCACTTGGCCAAATATTGACAAGGAGCGAACTTTGCCCTTCTAACTCACTGTGCATGCCCGAAAATCCACCGACCTTGCCTAGAGCAACCCAGCAGAGGATAACCGAGCCGACGATCATGACACAAGACTGTGCTGCATCCGTCCATATCGATGCACGAATACCTCCAGCGTAACAGTAGGCTACGACCAGAACGAATCCGATGAGAATACCAACAAGTTCGGGCCACCCGAGCATAACAAACAACGCCTTTCCACCCGCAGTGAGTTGTGCTGCAGCATAAATTGCAAGGAAAAAGACAGACAAAACTGCAGCCAGTTTTGCTTCAGGAGCGCCCGCCTTTTCAGCAACCAATGAGGAAAGTGAACGTAAACCACGTTCATTTCCTTCCTTTTGGATAAATTTGTACAACCAGGCCCATGCCACGAATTGGCCAACGGTGGAAATGAGACCAATCCAAATTGCTGAATAACCTAGCACATAGATGAATCCGATGAAACCGATGAACATGTAGCCGGAATTCCAGGTGCTAACAGCGGACAAAGCCGCAAGAGCAGGGTGCATTCCGCGCCCAGCGACAAGATAGTCATCGGTCGTATCTTGTTTGACACGCATGCTTGCCAATCCGACTCCAGCAAAGAAGCCAAGGAACAACAGGAACGAAAGAAGAATTCCAATATCCATCATATCACTTCCAACGGTTGATGGCTTCTTGTTCCATCTCCGACAGGTTGGCTAAGAAGACCATGCAATTCAACCTCCCGCCTGAAAGCCCTCCTAGAGTGGCAAGCTTCGTTGTTTTCAAAATCGCATCATCAGTTCCAAGATCGCAACATAAGACGGCCAATGATTCGTGCATTGAACTCGCTTGCTGCCTCAGCACATCATCTGGATCTGAATCGAGGAACTTCTCCAACATTTTTTCAATACTCGTAAACGCATCATTCGGTTGCATTGGGCGCTGCTCGCCCGTGCCAGCACCGGTTGGATCGAGGTCAAACAAAACAAGCGTGTGCAGCCCTTGCATCTGATTTCGCAACATCACTTCAAGGGGAGACGTGGCAATCCAATTCCCGTAAGGGTACGTCAAGGTGGTTGATCGTCCAAACTTGTAATCGGATAATCCTGTAGCACCAGGTACGAGTGTGGTCACAGAAATACCGTGAATAATTTTGACAGGAATGCCTTTCTGTTCTGCACGGAGTTGGAAATCGATGTGCGTCGTTGCTTGCATCGGATCGCCAACAACGAGAATTGCAACCAATTGAGATCGAGCTTGTTCAAACAGATCTTCAGGGTTTTCAACGGCTGGTCGCATGATCCGTTGAAGCGGCCCAACCAGCGCTTCCAATTTCAGCAATTCATCTTCAGGCCATAAAGCCGTATAAGCTTCGTAGAGACGAACATCTGCTTTTTTGGCGAATTCAACGGCTTCCATCGTCATTGATTCGACTTTACCTGGGCCGATTCCGATGAGTGCAAACCCCCTTTCCATGCCAACAGACATCCTCAAACCTCATACTTGCGATGGCTCTCCGACAACCATGCGTCATTTGAGGGTGCCGAGTGCTCAAACGTCGTATTGGATTGAATGTTGCAAATCAAATGGGTGGTATGAAACAGGCCATCGTGTGCAACGAGTTGGAGATGAAACGGCCATTCCACTCAACGAGGATGCTCCCGATGAAACAGACTCCGTTTGGGAAGGTTGCTCTATTGTTGAACTCGATGCATCGGAAAAGAAAACGAGACACTATTGGGAACACATCCCATCAGAAACACGTCACCTGTACAACGATGAATTTCCTCAAGCGTTTGAAACGCAAGGCGACATATTGCTGGTAAAAATCCCAGAAGAGATGTCTGAAATCGAGGATGAAATAGCACAAGCAATGTTGCAACAATTTCCTTCAATCCGCGTCGTATGTCATGACGAAGGCGTTGAAGGAGAATTTAGAGTTCGAAACCTTCGCGTTCTCAAAGCTAGAAACGATGATGACTCAACACAAACACGTTATCGAGAACATGGACATGAATTTGCAATCGATCCCGCCACCGCCTACTTTTCTGTTCGTTTGGGTACGCAGCGAATGCGGACGTTTGAAACAGTTTCAGCGTTTCGAGAAGAGAAAGAACAACCTCTCGTCATCGTCGATCCATATGCCGGGGTTGGCCCATCAATGGCGCTCCTGTATACGGAAGAAAATCTTGTTTCCACAGCATATGTCAACGATATGAATCCCGAAGCGATTTCCTTATTGGAACAAAACATGGAACATTTTCATTCGAGAAGAAAGCACGAAGGAACCTACGTCATCGAGTGTATGGATGCAAGAAAACTTGCAGATGAAAGGCCAGAAATGATTGGTTGTGCAGATGTACTTTTGGTGAATCTACCACATGATAGTATTGCTCATTTACCAAATCTATTTCCTCTTTTATCCGATGAAACGTCCCTGATTTGCGGGTGGTCAATCCAAGAAAGGAATGCGAATATTTTGAGCCAATTACAATCTTCTGTTAATGCAGGTGATAGGGCCATGCTTCAGCATCGAATTGAGGAAGTCAAAGGATTTTCAACTGCAAAAGCAATGTTCCGTTACGAAATAGTTCTCTCAAAGAAAAACAAGCGCTGAATTCATGAACATCAAATGGTTGGACGGTTCATGCGCAACGTTGTCCAATGCCAATGTGGAGCGAGCATCGACATCGCCGGAGCAACCCCACGTATTGATGGAATCAAAGTATGGTGCCGTGTTTGCGGTACGGTCACGATTCATCAGCGAAATGAGTGAGGCGCCCGCTCCGGGAATTGAACCCGGGTCGCAGGAATGACAATCCTGCATGATAACCTCTACACCAAGCGGGCCGTAAGCATCCTTCCGTAACGGAACCGCTATTTAAGCCGCGAGGTATGGCGTAGTCAGGGACGACTATGGCGGCGAAGAAGACCTCGGCAGAAGAAGCACGAGAACAAGCAGAGGAAGCCGCTCTAGGCTCCATGCTCGATGGCGCGTTTGGCGCAATGGAAGGGATCGAACAAAACGGTCCAGAACAACCTGGACCCTCGGGCCCACCCGGGCCCTCAGGGCCTCCGTCTGGTCCGCCTTCAGGACCGCCTTCAAACCCTCCGTCTGGCCCACCTTCAGGGCCCCCGTCTGGCCCACCCACAGGACCCCCCTCAGGTCCACCTACGGGTCCACCGGTTGCAGAAGAAGAACCCGCTACAGAGGAGGAGCCTGCTGTAGAAACGCAAGAAGAAGCAGAGGAACCAGAACCTACGCCATCCGAAGAACCGGCAGAGGAATCATCCGTCGAAGAGGAAACTCCAGAGGCTGAAGAAGAGGTCGAAGAACCTCAACTAGAATCGCCCTCAGAAGAACCTGAGAAAGAGGCTGAATCAGAAGAGGACTCAGAACCTTCGCCATCCGAAGAACCGGCAGAGGAATCGACACCTGAAGCTGCACCAGTTGAGGAGCCCACTTCAGAAGACAATGCAGAAGATGAATCACCTGTCGATGTTGAGCGAGAAATGGAAATCGCTCGTCTAACAGCAGAGATTGAGCGTCTTCGAGGAAGTCTTGTCGGTGCTGCAGAAGTCATCGAAGAGATCGAAGAGATGCCAATGCCCCCAGTTGTTCTCGACAACATCGTTGTTCCTCCTCACATCGTCGCTGACTTTGCACGAATGGGCCGACAACTCAGCCGTGAAGGGTTGGTCAAAGGCACCATGGGCGCTATTTCGATGCTGCACCCAGATGAACCAGGCCTCATGGTGAGTACCCGCCATTCAACCATGCTTTCCCGTTTAGATGAACGAGGCATTGTTGGAGGGCCCCTTGGAGGCAATCCTCCGCGAGGATCGATTGGTGAATGGAAAGTTCACGAAGTTCTCCTTGCCTCTGTCGCCCTCGTTACCGGAGGCCCAGCTGCTTGTATCCATATGCAAGGACCTTACACAACGGCGGCAAGTTCTGAGAAAGATTTGATCCTTGTACAACCTATTGACGTGCTTGGTAAGGAACACATTGGCAAGGTTGTCATCGTCGATCCCGATGATGATGCACAAGAAGAATTCCTTCGCCAAGTTGCTGAAGCGTTGCAACAAGGTGGAATGCGTTGTGTTGTCGTTCGAGGCTATGGAGCGTATGCAGTTGGCGCCAATCTCGATCAGGCCATGGCCAATGCTGCAATGCTTGAACATTCAATGCAGATTCTCTTGCTCGCACGTCAAGCCAATCTTAAGATCTAAGCATCACGGGCTTGACGACAGACTTCGACGAAATTTTCGAACATCTCTTTGCCGAATTCCGAGTCATTGACTTCAGGATGGAATTGCAATCCGAATCGATCACCAGTTTCATTCTCCATGCCTTGGACTTCACAGGAAGGACTGCTCGCAGTGACGAAGAAACCGTCTGGAACAACATGGACTTCATCATTGTGCGATTCCCAGACTGTTTGCGTTTCTGAGGTTCGAGCAAAGATTTTGCCACCTCCATCATGGAGCTCAATTTCCATTGCCCCAAATTCAGGAATTGGTGATTCACGAGCATCACCTCCATAGAATCGGGCCATGAATTGATGGCCAGCACAGATTCCAAGGATTGGGATATCGAGTTTCAAAAATTCTGCACAGTTTCCTAATTCTCCTGAAAGACCGATTCGAGCAGCGCCTCCCGAGAGAATCAATCCATCAAGTTGGCGAAGTTGATCGACAGGGGTATCGTTGGGAATGATTTGGGTGTCGACTTTAAGATACTTCAACATCCTCCATTCTCGATGTGTCCACTGTCCGCCGTTGTCAACAACATCGATGACAAGGGGTGCATCTTCGCCCATGAGTTCGTTTGTTCCGAGAACATCCTTGAACATGCCGAATTTGTCGCGTTCATATACTCTGGAGATTCAGAGATTGCGAGGAAGAACAATGTCGGACAAGATATTTACAGTTCACGTAGCAAGAGAAGGTGGTCACGCGCAAGAGCTCATGACCCGAGAAAACATCGTTGATATGGTATCAGCAAACGAAAACACATGGGTCTTTATCGATTCACAAATGGTCAGTGTCGAAGAACTCGAGAACATCGAGTTGAACGATGCAACCGAAATTAGAATCAACCCAGGTATGGTCGGTGGTGCAGAAACATTCACCGTTCTCGTCGCAAGCAAAGAGGGCGATGAAGCCATGCTCATGACCAAGCAAGAAATCAGTGACAAGCTCACTAGCAACAACGCCAACTGGCTCTTTGTTGATGGCCAAATGGTTGATGCTGCCAGCATTGCAAACATTGACCTTGATCAGGACAACGTCCTGCGATTGGTTCCATCCATCGTTGGTGGTGCAGAAACATTCACCGTTCAAATCACCGATTCAACAGGCCACACAGTCTGCGAAATGAC
>Ga0208127_1001893_pt1 | contig 10228 bp, 10 predicted proteins | sample ETNtaG_6_FD_185751 | JGI IMG/M metagenome (GOLD analysis project Ga0208127, IMG submission 185751) | Marine microbial and viral communities from oxygen minimum zone, Eastern Pacific Ocean - ETNP201306SV45 (SPAdes) (version 2) | ecosystem: Environmental > Aquatic > Marine > Oceanic ...
TCTCAGCTCCGGCGAGGTCACTTGTATTCTGATGACACTTGAAACAGCTTGCTTGGGTATATCTAGTCGGTAACATTGGTTGGAGCCAATGCTTTACTGGCTTCCAATCATATTTCTCTTTCCATTCTTTTTTCTGCTCAGGTGTATTAGGCGTATGAGCAGACGATAAGAAAGACGTACCCCTACTTCTACCTGAATGACAAGACGTACAACCAAATGACTCTTCAGGGTGCGGGGATTTACTCGTTAAATATAAATCTAAATCTGGGTGCGTCGTGTAGGGCTGCTCTGCATCTTTAAAATCAGGATTAGCTATACCAAGATGACAACTAGTACAACGATCAACAGCGGGCATAGCAGTGAAATTGACATCATATAATACATCCTTAACAACGGTCTGCTTAACCTTGTAATAAGGATCCATAAAATCTAAGATAGGTAGATCTCTGACAATATCTCCAAGCTTGTTCATAAATGACATATTGGACCTATCTAGTGATGCTAGCCTATTTTGAGCTAAGTCAACTTTTTTGAGTATTTTATCTCTTTCATCTTTTACAGCCTTAATATCGGCTTTTAAACTTTTGATCTTCTTTTCACGGCTAGCAATGTCGATCTCGAACTGCTCTTTAATTAATTTAAGTTCATTAAAAGCAGAAGATTTCTCTTTGTATTCTTTTCTTACCGCATCAGACTCATTGCCACCTTTTAAATTTGCACTTTCAAGTTTAAACTTTAGTACATCAAGCTCAGCCTTCTCCCCTTTAAACTTTAAATTTGTTTTGTAGAAACCAGCTCTTAACTCACCTAACTCACCATTAATTTTTTCAACTTCTTCTGACTTATCATCAAATAATTTTACAGCTCTGGCAAGTTCAAGTTCATACTCTTCTGATTTTCCATCAACAAGTGACTGCTCCTCATTTAGCTTTTCTTTGGTTATTTCAATCTGAAGCTTTCGAAATTCTTTTTGATATTCTTTAAACTCATCATCATTATCATCTATAAACACCCATACCATTACTACAAGGAATACTACAGAGGAAATAGCAAACCACTTGTTTAATAAGTTAATATCCCAATATCGTTCGTCGTTTTTAAACATAAATTTTACTCAATACTAAATATTAAAAAACCATTCAGGGATAGCGATTATGTACTGAAGATTAAAGATCCACCGCAGATACATCTTTATAGGCAATGCCAACATGACAAGACCAAAGATCATTAAACTCACAAATCTAGTAGGACCGTAAGCGGTATACATATCTTTTAAATACGTCTTCGCTAAAATCACAGGAAGAACAAAAAGGTATGCTCCTGTGATTACAAAACCTAACCCTTCTCTAATTAGAATGTTAGATGGCAAACCCTGGTTCAACCACTTTACCCATAAAATTTCAGACAAATTCACATTGGTAAGCGCTTCTACTTTGTGCGTGTCCCAGTATTCAAAAGGACCAAAGAAGTTCCAATTCGGGCCTCTAAAAAATGTTCCAATAATTATCAAAAATAGCCAAAGAACAACCCATCCATACATGAAAATGAACATACCTACTCTTCGCTCTTTAAATGAGTAATATCCATCACCTTTTTTATTAATATCCATATATGGGATCGCCATTAATCCAACAATAATAAAAGTAGGAAGTAATACTCCTGCAATCCATGGATCATAATAAACTAACATTTCTTGCAATCCTAAAAAGTACCAAGGAGCTTTTGAAGGGTTAGGGGTTGCTGCAGGATTTGCTGGTTCTTCAATAGGCGCTGCAACTAAAATAGACCAAACTATTAAGAACACTTGAAATAATATCAAACATATGAACTCAATGTAAACAAGATCTGGCCATACTAATACTTTGTCATCTGGATCATTATATTCTTCAGGCTTTAACCCTTGCTCGATTCTAATATCATTTCGGTAAGCTTTAAACATACCAAGCCAAATGTAAAACCACATAGAATATATCATTAAAACTATAGGAAAATTATCAGCCTTTGTTAACGTTTTATTGAAGTATGGATCAAAATAACCGATCACAAAAAAAGCTGTAATTAGGATCATGCCAATTACACCTCCAGGCTTGGTCCACATTCTCCATAAACCAGTTTTCCTATGAATTTTTTCAAACCAGTCTGATGGAGGAAAAATAAATGGGAAAATAACAGTTAAAATTGTAAAACTGATTGTTGGAGCTGAAAGCGCATCAATCGCAGATTTTATAGCTACTAAATTCATAACTTGAAAAACAGAAACTCTCTACAGAGGACCTGAAATACCTCCATCTTTTCTGATTCTCCAAAAATGAACAGCCATAAAAATCATAGCAACAAACGGTATCGCAATACAGTGCAGAACATAAAACCTAAGCAGTGTTGCTTCGCCTACAAACCTACCGCCCAATAGAGCGAACCTAACATCGGAACCAACATGTACTAGATTGATGTCACCTATAGCTAGCAACGCTGCACCAGGACCTTCATTACCAAGGAACGGCGTGGCTCTGGCCATATTTGACCCTACTGTTACAGCCCATATAGCTAATTGATCCCACGGTAATAGGTATCCTGTAAATGATAATAACATGGTTAGGGTCATCAAAATGACGCCTATACCCCAGTTAAATTCTCTTGGAGGCTTGTATGAACCGGTCATGAAAACTCTAACCATGTGAAGCCATACAATTAAAACCATTGAATGCGCTGCCCAACGGTGCAGCTCGCGCATGATGCCTAAGGGAACTTGCTCTGATAGGTCAATTATATCGGTAAATGCATATTCTACGGTTGGCCTATAATAAAACATGAGCAGTATACCTGTAATAGTGAGGTTCACAAATAAGAAAAATGACAATCCTCCCATACACCATGTGTAACCTACCTTAACAGCATGTTTGGGAAGACGCGCAGGGTGAAGGTGTAGAAAAACGCTTCCTAAAATTGCATGCATACGTTGCCTTCTTGTACGAGGCACACCAGAACGTATGATAGATTTCCAAACTTGGGACTCGCCCATTTTTTCTAAAATAGATTTATTATTTTTCTCACTCATTTCTAAACTTTGAGAAAGGAATCTTTATTTTCCCACTCACCTTTTTCCCATTTATAGCTTTTTGTTTTATCTACCAATACTTGGCCATCATTAGCTAAACCAATTTTAAAACGCTCAAGAGGCCTCGGGGCAGGACCTTCAAAATGAATACCAGTCATTCTAAAACCACTACCATGGCAAGGACATTTAAATTTATTATCTGTAGCTAACCAGTTTGGGGTACACCCTAGATGAGTACATACAGTTGATAAAGCGAATATAGATTCATCATCCCTAACAATCCATGCATTGAATTCTTTTTTGTATCTAATGTCGACAGAGTTTGGAGCAAAATCTTCAGGAAACCCTATTTTAAAAGATTGAGGTGGCTCAAACAACACGTTAGGAAAAAGATACCTGATGATAACTGTAAAAAATCCTCCGGTTGCTGCGGCAAAACCAAGCCAGCCGACAGCAAGCCAACTAAAAAAGCTACGTCTTTCCATCGATGTTTTCCGGCTTTTACTCACCGACCCAACAGCTGCTCTTGGTGCAACTATTTCTTTTTGATCACTCATAATTTATTGGTTCCGTTACTATAATTTTTTTCTAAAGCTTTGATCGCTGCATCTCTAATGCTTAGATCTTTATCATTTTTAGATAAAGAAATTAGGTTATCTTCGAACCTTTTATCAAACAAAATAGATGCTGTTTTTATTGCAACCATTAATACTTTGTTTTGCTCGACGGGGTCAATCTCACTAAACTTATTTAAATAGTCTCTGTCCAATAGGCCTTCAATTATATATGCCCCACTATCATTCCCCATTTTTGCCAATGCAATAGCAGCATCCCATCTGATATTTGCCTCCTCATCTTCTAATAACATAACTAAATGAGGAACAGCAGAATCATCTCCTATCATTCCCAAAGAAATCGTTGCAGATAATCTTTCAGATTCATTATCTGCAGTTTCGATTAATTGACTAATGGGATTAACAGCCGCAGCATATTTTATCATACCAAGTGCCTGGATTGCGGCAATTCTTGTTTCAAGACTTTTATCTTCTAAGCCATTAATTAATGATCTACCAAATGTAGTATCTTGAGTGGCGCCCATAGCCATTGCTAAATAAGATCTAACAAGAGGGTCATCATGGATAGACCTTTCGTATGCTGAAGAAAGTTGATCTTTAAAAGAGGATGACAGAGGGTCTGAGTCAGGATTATTGAGAACCTTGGCAAGTTCAAAGGCTGATTGCCATCTTTTAGATGCAGAGCCAATTTTTACTTGATTTAAAAGCTCTTCAACATCATTTGTCTCATATGTAACAAATTTAAAAAGAAGAAAAAAGACTGCGCCAAATACGGCAATCATAAATGGTATTAGAAAAAAAGAGTAAAAAAGGACATATATCCTACTATTTTCACTTTTTTTCTGTTCGTCAGTTAAATTAATATTTTCCATAGGTATTTAATATTAGCAAGAAAACCTCAAAAAACTCAAAAAGCTAACTTCTTTTTTCCCCTTTAAGAGCGTCTAATTCTTTTTTCATAATGTCTATCTTTTTCACTAGTCTTCTTTGAACTTTTTTTAGTTTAAACACCTCGGTTATCAATAGCATAGAAAACGCCAAAACTAAAATTGATATAATTGGCAACGATCCATTTTCACTAATCATTGGAATCTTCTTCTTCTTTTAGCTGGTAGCCTAACAAAAGTGGAAAAAAGAATAAAACAATAATACCCACAAGTAACAAACCTACAGCCCATTCTAAATTTTGCTGTATCCATGACATTGTTAGCCAATCAAAATTCAATTATTAAAGCACCCAAGTAACCAAAGTAACATATACTATTAACAGAATTGTGCAAACAACCATTGATAAAAGCTGTGAAGTTGACATTGGATTTGGTTTTCTTTCTTCCATTTTATTTGTTTCTTTTCGCTTTTACAATTGCAGCCTTAATCTTGCCTCGAAGTACTTTATTATCAAGGCTATTAATTTCTTCCATATTACCTTTCAAACCTTCGGCAATCAATCTTTCCATAAGCTGTTCCTCAGTTTCAGACTCTTCGCTAATTACAGGTTCATTATTTGGTGCTGATAAGTCTGGCATAGGCGGCGCTTCAGCAGTTCCTCTTTTAATTTTAACTAATAATGCTTTTGCTTTTCCTCTCGCAACTTTATCATCTATAGCATTAACCGCCTCCATGTCACCTTCAACTGCCTTATTAACAGCAATAGCAAAAATCTGCTCTGAAGTAAGTTCTGTTGAGCCAGCAGAGGAATTAGACGAAGGAGCAGAGGGCATCTCTGGCATTGCAGGTCTATCTGCTGCACCTCTTTTAATTTTTACCAGCAGCGCTTTTGCTTTGCCTCTGGTGACTTTATCCTCGATGGCGTTTAATGGATCATTGTCACCGTCCAAAGATTTATTGACCACCAAAGCAATTGTTTGCTCTTGAGTTAGTTCAGCCGCGACAGGAGCTTGTGCAGGAGCTGCAGCTGCTGATAGGTCCGGCATAGGAGGTCTTTCAGCGGAGCCTCTTTTAATCCTCACCAAAAGAGCCTTTGCAATACCTCTAGTCACCTTATCCGGCAAAGCATTTAGTGGGTCATTATCACCATCTAAAGATTTGTTTACAACAAAAGCAACAGTCTGATCTCTGTTCAATTGAGGCTCTCCTGCCCCTTTTACATCTCCGCCTGCAATGTCATCTTCTTTTAACTCAATAGTTGGGGTTATTTCAGCAAGCTTCTGTAAGATTTTTGATTTACTTTTATTCCAATTTAAAAGTGCTAAAAAAGAAAATGGTCCTTTGCTATATCGATTACAAATGACAAAGACACCATTCTTTGATTCTTCAAGTTTAAATGATACATATTCAGTTACAAAAGGCATCATCTGAAAATCAAAGCCGAACTCTTTTTCTTTTTCTACTGTGATAATTCGACAACGAAACCACGGTGCTAAGGTTGCTGGTCTAATTTTGAAAAATGAACCTGGCTTTAGATCTAATTTATCAAAAGAGAATTTATGTACATACCTATCAGAGTCCACATCTGCTATCGCTCTTTGGACGCCATCAAACCAAATATTATAAAGCTCCAATGATGTGATCATGTCCCAAACAATTTCTTTTGAACTAAGAAAATGATGTTCCACTTGACTTTCTGATTCAAATGGAACCCATCTTGCAAAACTGGTTCCAATACCTTCATAGGGTATATCTGGGATACTTAAGCTTGTTTTTGGTCTATCATACCCCTCAAATGATATTTCGTGAGTGGAATAATATTGAAATTCACCTTCTTCATTCTCTACCAGATACTTAGTTGGATAATGAAAAATCCTCTGCAAAGTACCTGATCGTCCAGTTTCCTTTATGATACATGTTGTACCAAGTTCAATTTGATTTAAAGCTTTTGACATAAATGTTAATTAAATATCTATTTTTACGATAAAAACTAGATTCAATATTACCATAAAGGTCAATTAGAAGTCGATAGTAAAAGTAATAAGATTTATTGGGCGTTTGGTTTATAATTTGTCAATCTATTATGAATCGATATTTTAATTTTTCATTACTGTCCATGGTGTTTACATACCTGCTTATTTTTATAGGCGGATTAGTCCGCGTTTCAGGAGCAGGTATGGGGTGTCCTGACTGGCCAAAATGTTTTGGAAGATGGATTCCACCAACTAGCCTTAGTCAACTTCCTGATTACATTGATCCGGAAAAATTTAATCTGGTACTAGCATGGGTTGAGTATCTTAATAGATTATTTGGCGCTTTAGTTGGTTTAATCATTTTAATAACATTCATCCTTGGATATATACATTTTAAAAAATCAAAAAAAGTATTTGTACCAATTACAGCAGCATTTTTTCTAACTCTTTTGGAAGGATGGGTTGGTGCTAAACTTGTTGACACAGTACTTGACCCTGTAACAATTACAATTCATTTATTACTAGCTCTCATAATTATCGGCCTCATTATATATAGCGCTATTCAAGCCTATTATGCAATTGCTGGAAATTTTGAAAGCAAAAGTTCTTACCACCCTCATACTAAACCTATAATACTTGGAATTTTAATATGCATATTCATAGAGATAATAATAGGCACAGAAATACGGGGTGGTTTGGATATGAGCAGAAAGGAGAATCCCTTAATTGAAGGTGTAATACTATTAAAAATGCTTGGTCCGTTTAAATACATGCATACCATTCTAGGATTTACATTATTAGGCCTCACTATCTATTTATGGAAAATAGTTAATGATATTAAATTTATATCTTCTCCATTTATGGTAAATTCTGTGAATTTTATAATGGGACTAATAATTACACAGATAATTTTAGGCGAAGCTTTAGTGTTCTTGGAGGTAAAACCTTTGATGCAATTATTTCATATGTGGTTTTCTTCTCTTTTAGTGGGCTTATCTGTTGCAAGTTTTACATTTTACAAAATCTCAATGGAAAAATGATTAAAAAAAGCTACATAATATCTATCGTCGTCATCGTTAGCTTTCTTGGAATAAGTGCGACATGGGTAATTTCAAAAGCCAATGAATCAATAAATGAACTTCCTGCAGTAATAAAAAAAGTCCCTGACTTTAGCATGACTAGCCATATCGGGGAAAGTTTTAATCAGGATAGCCTATTAAACAAAATTTCAATATTGGACTTTATATTTACCAGTTGCCCTGGTCCATGCCCGATAATGTCAAATAATATGCGTACATTATATAGACAATACAAATTACATCCAGATTTACAATTCATTTCAATATCAGTCGATCCTGAATACGACACTCAAGAAGTTTTAAAAAATTATGCAGATGCTAATGGCGTTAATGACGAACGTTGGAAATTTCTTAGAGCTGATATGGAATCAGTAAAAAAACTAAGCACAGATGGGTTTATGTTCATGTCAGAAAGTTTACCCGCTGGCCATTCTGTAAAATTTGTATTAATTGACGAAAATGGTGATGTAAGGCAATATTACAACGGCACTGATGATGGAAGTATCTCTATTTTAAGAACACACATTAACTCCTTTCTTAAAAATCTTAAAAAAGAATCAGTTTGAAGAGGAAACCTTTACCAGCTAAAAACCAATTTAGTGCGTTTGTTGAACTAACAAAGCCCAGAATCACTTTTCTAATTTTAGTTTCTACAGCCTTGGGCTACTACCTTGGAAACCAAAGTGAAATAGATATTACCATGTTCATTCAAACAATGATTGGAACCTTATTATTATCTGGAGGAGCAGGAACGATCAATCACTTTGTTGAAAAAGACCTAGACAAATTAATGGATAGAACTCAAGCTAGGCCAATACCAGCAGGAATTATATCAAGTAAAAATGCCCTTATTTTTGGGCTTTGTTTATCAATTATTGGACTAATAATATTAATTACATTCGTGAACCAACTTACCGCAGCATTAGGACTAATCACTGTACTGCTTTATATTTTTGTTTACACCCCTTTAAAAAAAATAACATGGTTGAACACAACGATCGGTGCTATACCAGGAGCAATGCCAGCATTAGGTGGGTGGGCGGCATCTGCAAATGAATTAAATCCTAATGCTTGGATATTATTTTCAATTTTATTTCTTTGGCAGCACCCCCATTTTTATGCAATAGCATTGATGTGCAAAGAAGACTATAAAAAAGCGGGATTCCAAATGCTCCCAGTAATTGAAAATGAGTCCAATAGGACGAATAGACAAATATTGTGGCATGCTTTTTTACTCATCCCGGTATCTTTATTTTTTGTTGTAACTGGCATATTAGGTGAAATTTACTTTTGGGGCGCATCTGCTCTAGGATTTGGATATCTCATATCAGGGATTCCTCTCCTGAAAAATACAACTGTTGATAATGCAAAACTCCTACTTAAAACATCAGTCATATATCTCCCCGCACTCCTTATTGTCATTTTTATAGATCTAAATAGTTAAGATTATGGAAAAAGAAAATTTCTGGTTAAAGATTATCTATATTTTATCCGCTGTATTAAGCTTAGCTGTAGGATTTTTGATACTTGGTCCTAGGCCTGAGGGGATTGAAGGGTCGATAGATGTATCAAGCTTACCATTTGTTAATGCGCTTTTAAACTTAGTGACGACAATATTATTGATTACAGGCTACGTTTTAATTAGACAAAAAAAGAGAGAGCAGCATCGAAGTGTTATGCTATCTGCTTTTTTCACATCTGCTTTATTTTTAGTCAGCTATGTTGTATACCATTGGTTTAAAAGTGGACCAAAACCATACGTAGGAGAGCTTGGTTTCATTTATTATCCTGTACTCCTTACTCACATTCTGCTAGCGATGTCAATTTTGCCTTTAGCAATGATAAGCGTTTACAGAGGGATGGTTTTACAAATTCAGCAACACAAAAAAATTGCTAAAATTACATTCCCTATCTGGCTTTACGTTTCAATAACAGGGATTATTATCTTTGTGATGCTCTATTTATAAGTCTCTACCATTCTTATTTGTAAAGACATAAGCAAAACAAAAAAGCCTTATTTCTTCGATAGGAAGAAGCAAGGCTTAATTTAGAGTACCGCGGAAAGGGCTCGAACCTTCACGCACAGAGTGCACCAGATCCTAAATCTGGCGTGTCTACCAATTCCACCACCGCGGCATATATAAAAATTACAAAAAAGGGGCATGATTATCTGCCCCTTTTTAATAACTATTAATATCTAGGGCTATTTCATCAAGACCATCTTTTTTGTAAATACCTTACCACCAGCGGTTAATCTATAAAAATACATTCCAGCACTTAGTGTATTCCCAGTATCATCTCTTCCATACCAAGCTGTAATTTTTCTACCAGCGGTTTCATTTTGGTTTACAATAGTTTTTACTTTTTTACCAACAACATTATATATAGAAAGATCTACAAATCCATCCACCGCTAAATCATAAGTGATAACAGTAGAAGGGTTAAAAGGGTTAGGGAAATTGTCATGCAATTCAAATTTTGCAGGGACATAAGCTTCTGTGGTAGATGAAAGATTTGCGTCAGCAAAAAGTCCCAGCCCTTGAGAAATTGCTGTAATGGAATTTGCTCCTGCATCGCCAGCGCTAACTTCATGAAATAATAACTGAACATTAGGGTTTTGTATATTATTCCCCATTTGAACATTAATTTTTATTACAG
>Ga0208127_1001894_pt1 | contig 10225 bp, 9 predicted proteins | sample ETNtaG_6_FD_185751 | JGI IMG/M metagenome (GOLD analysis project Ga0208127, IMG submission 185751) | Marine microbial and viral communities from oxygen minimum zone, Eastern Pacific Ocean - ETNP201306SV45 (SPAdes) (version 2) | ecosystem: Environmental > Aquatic > Marine > Oceanic ...
AAAAGAAATTAAAACCGCTAACGCTCCTGAGGCAATTGGTCCTTATTCTCAAGGCATAGAGACTGAAAATTTAATTTTTCTTTCTGGGCAGATCCCCCTTGATCCAAAAAGTATGCAGCTAGTTGAAGGACAAGAAAATCAGATACGACAAGTTTTTAAGAATATTGATGCACTTTGTAAAGAAGCTGGTCTTAGTTTAAATCATGTAGTAAAACTCAATGTGTCTCTTCAAGACCTTGCCCTCTTTCAATCAGTAAATGAAATTATGAAAGAGCTTTTTGTAGAACCATATCCTGCTAGGGCTGCTCTCCAGGTGGCAAGACTTCCACTAGATGCATCAATTGAGGTTGAGGCTATTTTGTCTAAAACTATTTAGATGGCTGAAGAGTCTTCAGATCATAACTCAATTCAAAATTTAAAGGGCGTTGGCCCTAAAAGTGCAGCTTCTTTAAATAATTTAGGAATATTTACTATTCCAGATGCAGCCTTCCACCTTCCTTTCCGTTATGAAGACAGAAGCTTCATAACCTCTATTAGCGAAGCAAATTACCAAACACCTGTCCTGATAGAAGGCGAGATCATGAAATCTACCGTTGTTTTTAGAGGAAGGAGAATGCTTTTCTCAGAAATATATGACGGAACTGGCAGATTGACAATGAGGATGTTCAATTTCGCTATGGCTCAGCATAAAGCCTTAGAAGAAGGAAAAATGATTAGATGTTTTGGGACAATAACTCCGGGTCCTAATGGAAAACAAATGATACATCCCCAATATCAAGTTTTTGAAAAAGAGGATTCAATTGAAGTAGAGAAAAACTTAACTCCCATCTACCCAACTACCTCCGGACTTCAACAAAATAAGTTAAAGAAAATAATTGAGAGTTCCCTAGAATTTTGTGATAAAAACAACCTCCTCAAAGAAGAGTCTGAAAATAGGCAATACTCTGAGTATGGAAATCTTTTAGAAACTCTCAAATTTCTACATAAACCTCCAGTAGAAACTAATATGAGCGAATTAATTGAAGGTAAGCATCCTGCTCAACAATCCCTAATTAAAGAAGAGCTAATTGCTCATATGCTTTGCGCGGGTATATTGAAAAATGAGCTTGAGGGAAGAAAAGGTCCGCTTATGAAAGATAATTCCTCTTATCAGGAAACTTTTTTAAGCTCCTTACCATTTAATTTAACCAATGCGCAAAAGAGGGTTTGGGAAGAAATAAGAGAAGACCTTATAGCTGATGTTCCTATGAGGAGATTACTGCAAGGAGACGTAGGATCAGGAAAAACTCTAATTGGCGCTTTGGCTGCCTTACATGCAAAATCTAATAATTGGCAAACTGCCCTCCTGTGCCCAACCGAAATACTTGCTGAGCAACATTTTTCTTCATTTAAGGGGTGGTTTGAAAATATTGGTATTAAAGTTTGCTTACTTACTGGATCAACTAAATCGAAAGAAAGAAAACTGATTATCGAAGATCTTGAAAAGGGAAATATTGATATCCTCATTGGTACACATGCAATTTTCCAACTGGGTATAAAATTTCATAAGCTTGGATTAACAATCATAGATGAGCAACATAGATTTGGCGTTCATCAAAGATTCTCAATGTTGGAGAAAGGTGGTGTGAACAATCAGAGTCCTCATCAATTAATTATGACAGCTACTCCAATTCCTAGAACATTGGCCATGACAGTATATGGCTCTTTGGAAACTTCAATAATTGATGAGTTACCACCAGGTAGGAATCCTGTTCAAACCTCTTCTAGACCAGATTCCTATAGAGATAGGGTTATCAAAAGAGTAGAAGAAGTGTGTTTAACAGGTAAAAGAGCTTATTGGGTATGTACGCTAATTGAAGATTCAGATGAGCTTGAAGCTCAGTCTGCTGAGGAGTTGTATAAGGAAATAAGTGATTCTCTCCCAAAACTTAAAGTTGGATTAGTGCATGGTAGGCTAAAAAAAGACAAAAAGGATTCTGTTATAGAAAAATTCAGAAATGGAGAGATACAGTTATTGGTTTGTACCACTGTAATTGAAGTTGGAGTTGACGTACCTGAAGCCACACTTATGATAATTGAAAATCCAGAAAGGCTAGGGTTATCTCAATTACATCAATTAAGAGGTCGTGTAGGTAGGAAAGCTAATACTGACTCTCATTGCCTTCTGTTACACAAAGAGCCTTTATCGAATTTAGCTGAAGAGAGAATAAAAACAATGGAATCCACTAATGATGGATTTGAAATTGCGGAAAAGGACTTAGAATTAAGAGGGGCAGGCGACATCTATGGCCTAAGGCAATCAGGTTTAATGGATCTGAAAATTGCTAATCCTATAAGAGACTCAGATTTATTGATAGCTGCTCAAAACGAGGCTCTTGAATTAGGTAAAAATGAAAAAGAATTTGCTAAAACACTTGTTGAAAGGTGGATTGGCAATAGAGTTGATTATTCAGATTCCTAAGACTTTTGTCCTAAAAGATAAAATTTTCTAGCTGGTGCAGGATATCCCTCTATAGTTAGTGTTGTATCTTTAGAATCCAGAGCTGATTCAAATGACTTAAATGGCATCCATCTGGTTTTTCTTTGCTCTTCAAAATTTGTGAAAACGGGTTTGGTCTCTCTTATAACTTCTAGATTTAACTTCTCAAACAATTCCTTACATCCAAAATCAGTATGTAGATAATGGACATTGGGCATAGAGGCATAATTTCCTTCAGTTGGCTGTATACCGGATCCAAATTGATCGGGGGCAATAATCGTCTCTATTATTATCTTTCCTCCAGCTGCCAATAAAGAATTAAGTTCATGTAAGTGTTCTATAGGATTCCTTTGGTGATACAGAAGACCCATACTAAAAATAAGGTCAAAATTTGTATTTCTCAATCCACTATTCTCTAGGCGTTCGGGTACCATCCTAATTTTTTTAGAACCTACAAAATGATTAATGGATGCAAATTGAGAAACATGTACGAGATTTGGTTCTAAGCAAAGTACTTGATCAGCTCCATCACCGATCATTCTAAAGGCGTAATACCCATTGCCGGAACCAACATCGAGTATTGTTTTGTCCTGCAAGTCCAACTCTAGCTCTTTAAATCTTATCCACTTCTTACTTGAGTCCCATTCGCTATCAATATTTATATCATTTAATTTGAAAGGTCCTTTTCTCCAAGGAAGTAGTTGTAAGAATAAGTCTTCTATCTCCAGCATGTCTTCACATTGAAAATCAACACTAACTTGATTTTGTAAATTCACATTAACTTCTTTTATTAAAGGCAGTTTGTTCAGGATTGATAGCCAGTTGTCTATTCTTTTATCTTTTTTGGAGCCAAAGGGATTATTCAAATAATCACCAGAAAAAATCTCAACCTCTTCAGAAATAAACACAATTACTTACAAAAAATAAAAGTTCTGAAATTTAAATTAGATAGAACTTTAGTTGAATGAATAAACCCAGTTCGGATGCCTCTTAGGATATGATCTTCTTCAGTTTCTGTAATCAGGACTCCTTCAAGAGAATCTCGCTTACCGGATATTTCCAGATCAGAATAACCATTAGACGACTTAAACTTATGGTGTGTTTCAAAAACCCGATTAGACTCATAGCTATTCTTATAATGTACTTTCTCAGATAGAAGCAATAGCCCTCCTGGCAGAAGGGCTTTATGGATTTTTTTAAAAAGTGTTTCCCGCTGATTTAGGTTTAAAAATTGAATTAAATAATTTACAACAACAAAAGATGCATTATCTAGCTCACTCTCCATAACGTCTTCTTGAATAAAATTTATTGATTTGAATTGAGGAAATTTTTCAAATCTGTTTCTGCATTCTTTGATCATTGCTTCAGAATTATCAATTGCAATTATTTTGGCATCTTGTCTAGCCTGCAATATAGATAGACTTGATGCACCTAATGAGCAGCCTATATCGTAACAATTTGTTTCAGGTTGATAATAATTTTTTGTGTATTGAGTTATTAATCTTAGGCTGGTCTGATAGCCAGGAACAGATCGCAGTATCATATCCTCGAATACTTCTGTTACTTCCTGATTGAAAGTAAAAGGCAAACCACTTAAATTACCGTCTTCAAAAATATTATCCTGCTTTCCCACAGAAGACATTGTAAAATCTAAAGACCAAATATGCCTAATTACTCTTTAAAATCACCCGAAAATACCGATGAATGGGACAGATACCTGTTGTTTAGGTGGGAAATGCTAAGAAAGCCATTAGGAATGTCGATGGAGTCTCTTGCAGATGATATCGAAGATCAAAGTTTTCATTTAATGGGAATTGATCATGATGGCAATGTCATCGCTTCTGGCAGGGTTCACTTTAATTCTGAGCATGAGGCACAAATAAGATATATGGCAGTAGATGACAAATTTAAAAGGCAAGGAATTGGCTCTGAAATAGTAACTGAGTTAGAAAATTACGCCCTTTCAAAGCAGGCAAAAACAATGACCCTCAATGCTAGAGAAAAGGCGATCAGCTTCTATCTAAGTCTGGGGTACAGTGAGGTATGCCCGTATCAATCTGACACAGGCATTCCACATAAAACTATGAAAAAAAGTCTTAGCTATTAGAGTAATGGAGCAATTACTAAACTAACAATTGCCATTACATTAATTAAGATATTCATTGAAGGTCCTGATGTGTCCTTGAAAGGATCTCCAACAGTATCACCAACTACAGCGGCGGAGTGAGTATCTGTTCCTTTTCCACCAAGATTACCTTTTTCAATGTATTTCTTTGCATTATCCCAAGCACCACCAGCGTTAGCCATAAAAAGTGCCATTAACACACAAACTAGAAGACCGCCTGCAAGCATTCCTCCCAACGCCTCAGCTCCAATTCCAAGACCTACTAAAGGAGGTGCTGAGACAGCAATTACTCCAGGCAATAACATTTTTTTAAGCGCAGCTGCTGTTGCTATATCAACACACTTAGCGGTATCAGGCTCAGCATTACCTTCTAAAAGCCCTGGTATTTCCTTAAATTGCCTTCTTATTTCATTAATCATTTCAAAGGCAGCGTCACCAACAGCCGTCATTGTTATTGAAGCAATTAAGAAAGGAATGGCTCCACCAATGAATATACCTATAAGAACTATTGGATTGGACAGAAGTAATTCAAGGGGTTCTGATCGGTTTGCAGAAACTGTCGAAACAAACGCGGAAATGATCGCAAGAGCAGCTAAGGCAGCAGCACCTATTGCAAACCCTTTTCCTATAGCTGCAGTCGTATTACCTTGTTCATCAAGTTCATCAGTAATTACTCTTGTTTCTGATGGCATGCCAGCCATTTCTGCTATACCTCCAGCATTGTCTGCAACTGGACCGTATGCATCTATGGCCATTGTTATTCCAACGGTTGATAGCATTCCAACTGCAGCAATTCCTACACCGTATAAACCTGTAAGTTGTGTGGATATATAAATGATTAGAATAATGCAGGCTATAGGCAAAACAACTGACTGCATTCCTACAGAAAGACCTGTAATCATCACAGTGGCTGAACCTGTTTGTCCAGATTCTGCTATCTTCACTACAGGGCTTGAACCAGTGTAGTATTCAGTAATTAAACCAATTGCAATTCCTCCTACAGATCCGCACACAACGGCAAGCCATACATCAAAACCATTATTACCAACTAACGAACCGGTCAAGAAATACGCAGCGATTATAAATATTAATGGAGCTCCCATTGTTCCCCACCTCATAGCATTCGCAGGAGAAGATTTAGAGAATAATCTGACTATAACAATCCCTAAAATTGAAGAGATAAGGCCTATTGAAGCTAGAGCTAAAGGCAAAAACATCATTCCGTCTTTTTGAGCTTGTGTAAATTCTGAAGTGATTAAATAAGTTGAAGCTATAGCTATGCAGGCCACCATAGAACCACAATAAGATTCAAAAATATCTGAACCCATTCCAGCTATATCCCCTACATTGTCACCAACATTATCAGCTATAACGCCTGGATTTCTCGGGTCATCTTCAGGTATCCCTGCTTCTACTTTTCCAACCAAGTCAGCTCCTACATCGGCGCTCTTAGTGTAGATTCCTCCTCCTACTCTAGAGAAAAGGGCTACTATAGAGGCACCCATTGCAAACCCTTCTATAGAGTGGGCATCTCCACTCAAAATATAAAAGAGACTTCCTAGTCCTATCAAGCCTAAGGAAGCAACGCAAAGACCCATTATAGATCCCCCGTAGAAAGCAACTGATAAAGCAGCTTCAGCGCCCGAATCTGACGCAGCAGTTGCAGTTCTGACATTTGCTTTTGTAGCTGAATACATTCCTATCCATCCAGCTATTGAAGAAGACAAAGCGCCTGCTAAGACGGCAATCGCGGTGCCTTCTCCTAATGAAAACCAAACTAAGACTATGACAACCAAAGCAAAGATACTTAAATACGTATATTCGGTTTTCATAAAGGTCATTGCACCTAAATGAATTTGATCACCAATTTTTTTTACGCTCTCCTCTCCCTCAGGAAATCTTGTAACAACTATATATATTCCTAGGGCTACTAATAAGCCAAAAACACCTAATAATGGTGGTATTGCAAGATAACTCTCTAACATTTTTTCTCCTCAAAAATACTGGAATTCCTAATAATAGCGCGTAGTCTAACGGTATAGTGCGCTAATTAAAATATTATTTTTCTGATTGAAACGTCTCTGCATCAAATTCGTCTTCAGATATTGCTACAACACATGAAACCATTGCATCTCCGCATACATTTACTGCTGTTCTAGTCATATCAAGTAACCTGTCAACACCAATGATTAAGGCTATACCTTCGACAGGCAATCCAACCTGCTCTAAAACCATTGCTAACATTATTAAGCCGACACCAGGCACGCCTGCAGTTCCTATTGAAGCCAATGTAGCGGTGAGAATTACCATCAAGTAATCAACCATACTTAAGTCTATGTTATATGCCTGTGATATAAATACAGTTGCTACTCCCTGCATGATAGCAGTTCCATCCATGTTGATTGTTGCACCCAAAGGAACAGTAAAGGACCCTATAGATGATTTAACTCCCAGTTTATTTTTAACCGTATCAAGGGTAATTGGCATGGTTGCACTGCTGGAAGAAGTACTGAAAGCAAAGACTGCAAGTGATCTGACTTTCATAAAAAACCTTACAGGATTTAATCTAGCTAACAGTGATAAAAGGCTTCCGTACGTTACAAAAGCATGAAAAATTAAGACAAAGACAAGTAAGAAGAAATACTTAGCCAGATCTCCAATCATTCCAAAACCCTGAACAGCAAATAATGAAAAGAGCAAAGCGAAGATACCGTATGGAGCTAGTTCAATAAGCATTTTTACAAGACTTAAGATGACATTATTAATTGTCTCAAATGAATTTTTTAGAGAGTCCCCTGCAGTGCCAAGGCTTTTTAAAGCAATTCCAAATAATAAAGAAAAAACTATTATCTGAAGCATATTCCCTTCTGCCATAGCTGCTATAGGGTTTGTCGGAAAAATATTTACCAACACTTCCTTCAATGAAGGTGCAGTTGAAGATTCAAATGCTGTAGGAAGTGCGAGATCAATGCCTATGCCTGGTTGAAATAATAATGCAAAAGTTAAGGCTATAGATATCGCTATTGCAGTGGTAAGCAAGTAAAGAGATAAGGTCTTTACACTTATGGTCCCAATCCTCGATGTTGATGAGATTGAAACTACCCCACATACAAGCGAAAAGAAAACCAAAGGGACGATGACAAGCCTCAAAGAGGCTATAAATATCTGGCCAACCACATCTAAGAGACCTTCTGTAAAGAAATCTATAAGAATTAATTGTCCAAATGTCCCAAGAAAACCAGAATCATTTACGAACTTAAGAAGAATGCCACCTATCATGGCTAGTAGCATGGACATTATAATTCTAGAAGTCAGAGTCATTATTAATCTATTTCAACCATTTCAAAGTCTTCTTTTCCTACTCCACAGTCAGGACATACCCAATCCTCAGGAACGTCTTCCCATCTCGTTCCGGGTTCAATGCCATCATCAGGCCAACCCTCTTCCTCATCATAAATCAGTCCGCAAACAATACATTCCCACTTTTTCAATGCATTCTCCTAATTCAAAAAAAGCATATTCTAACTCAACTTTATTCTCAACTTAGACTAAAGTATCAATCTTCCGAGTCAGGATTGTTAGTCAATGGTACTAAGAAAAAAAATTTTTAGCTTTATTCAATTAATGAGGGCTGATAAACCTATAGGAACTCTATTACTTCTATGGCCTACTCTTTCTTCATTCTTTATTCTTACCAATGGAAATCCAGACTACTTCCTCATGGGTCTGTTTGTCATTGGAACATTCCTGATGCGGTCAGCAGGTTGTGTGATCAATGATTTTTTTGATAGAGACTTTGATGGTCAAGTAGAGAGAACTAAGTCTAGACCTTTAGTTACTGGAGAAGTTAGTCCTAATGAGGCACTGGGCTTATTTGTTATTTTGATAATTTTATCGGCATCTTTACTGATCTGGATGAATATTTTTACTTTATATATTGCACTTGGAGGTCTTGCACTTGCTAGCCTTTATCCTCTAACTAAAAGATTTTTATCTATTCCACAATTTTTTTTAGGATTAGCATTTTCTTGGGGAATAATGATGGTCTCAGCTGCCGAAACAAATCAAATTAGTAACACAACCTTACTGTTGTTCTTGTCATGCTGGTTGTGGATAGTCGCTTACGATACTGCTTATGCTCTTTGTGATATGAGGGACGACTTGGTATTGGGTATAAACTCCTCAGCAATCACTTTTGGAAAAAATGTAGTAGTTTTCTTTTTGTTACTTCACCTATTTTCTATTTTGCTACTGATCCAAGTAGCAATCTCATTGAATTTTCATTTTATTTTTTACTTTTTTGTTTTGATAAGTGTTCTACTAATCTTCTATCAAACTTACTTGATAAAAGATTTTGACAGTACCCTGTGTTTAAAAGCTTTTAAGAATAATAACTGGCTTGGTTTAAGCATCTTTATTGGTTCTATCCTGGGTGTTTCCTTATGAAAATAGAATTTCTTGATTCAATAGAAAGAATTGATAAAGAAGAATGGGATAGAGCTATAAATAATAAATATCCCTTTCTTAAATATGAATTCCTTAAAGCTTTGGAAATAACTAAATGTGTATCTCCTGAAGAAGGATGGACGCCCTTACATTTAGTTGTATCTGAAATAGACACGATTTTAGCAATTATGCCGTTGTATATTAAAACCGATTCTCAGGGTGAATTTGTCTTTGATTGGTCTTGGGCCGATGCCTTTTATAGAAACGGACTAGACTATTATCCGAAACTCGTTAGTTCTATACCTTTTACACCTGCAAGCGGACCAAGATTAGTGGTTACAGATTCAACTAAGACCGAAGAGATTGTCAAAATAGTTTCAGGTGCATTGAAGCAACTAGCTGAAGAAAATAATTTTTCGAGTGTACACATATTATTAGCTCAGAAAGATGAAATAAATTTATATTCCAACCAAGATTTTAGTCTTAGGACTAGTTACTCATTTCATTGGTTTAATAAAGAATACAAAAATTTCGGAAATTTTTTAGAAGACATGACATCTAGACAGAGAAAAAATATCAAGAAAGAAAGGAGTAAGATTTGTTCTCAAGGAATAGTAATGTCAAAAATAAAAGGTTCAGAAATAACTGATGAAATGCTTGAGATTTTTTATAAGTTCTATCAGGTTACCTATCTAAAGAGAGGAATGAGAGGATATCTCAACTTAGATTTCTTTAAATATATAGTCAACCAAATGCCGGAGTCCATTTTGATGGTTTTAGCTCAAAATAGTTCTAGAGAGTATGTTGCTGGAGCTTTAAATTTTTATGACGAAGAAAAGTTATATGGTCGTTATTGGGGATGCCTTGAAGAGTATGATTCTCTTCACTTTGAAACTTGTTACTACCAAGGTATTGAGTTCTGCATAGAAGAAAAGCTTGATTCCTTTGATCCTGGTGTACAAGGAGAACATAAAATTAAAAGGGGATTTTGTCCTATAGAGACCTTTTCTGCTCACTGGATAAAGGATATTAGATTTAAAGAAGCAATAGACGATTTTTTAAGCAGAGAAAGAGCCCATATACTTGAATACAATCAAGATAGAAAATCACGCTTACCCTTTAGAAAAGAAGTTATATCTGACCTATATGAAAAAATTTAAAACGCTAAACAAAGT
>Ga0208127_1001895_pt1 | contig 10223 bp, 12 predicted proteins | sample ETNtaG_6_FD_185751 | JGI IMG/M metagenome (GOLD analysis project Ga0208127, IMG submission 185751) | Marine microbial and viral communities from oxygen minimum zone, Eastern Pacific Ocean - ETNP201306SV45 (SPAdes) (version 2) | ecosystem: Environmental > Aquatic > Marine > Oceanic ...
CTCAACGCTTTTTGATGACATTGCCTGGAACCTGGACCATTGCCTAGGTAAACCAAAGCGAATTCAGCTAGCAATGACTGTGGGGTTGTTCACCTTTGTGGAGGAATGCAACTTGCACAAAAACGGGTGCAATGTGGTTGAAAAGGGGACTTGGAATGAGCTTGAGTTCAAGGACGTGCAGGAGGCTTTTACTGCAACCTGGCAAAGGGCTGCCAAGACTTACGGCTGGGAGGAGTTTGCAGCATGAATAGCGTTATCGAAAAACAAGCACTGAGACTTTTGCTCAGCCGCAGTGAAGTTGCTGTCATGCGCTCACAGTTGCAGTCTAACTTTGCCGATTCTCAGCCAAGGCGTCAGGACTTGGACATTGCTCTGTGGGACTGTCAGGAGGCCATAAAGAAGCTGAGGCGAGCACTCAGGGCAGACGATTCTTGGAGGGACTGGGAGCTGAAGGAAATGGTGGGCGACTTATGCCACCCAAACTCCTATCCTTACTATCAAGGGGCTTTGTTGTGTGTAGAAAGGGCTGCTGAGGGTTGCAATGCAGAGCAGTCTCACAACTACAACCACCTTATCAAAACACTTAAGAAGGAGAAGGATATTGAGAAAATCATGAAAGCAGCTTTGCCTTGTTTCAGCGTGGTTCGCCAAGTGGTTGGATTTGGGGGCTCATTGTCAGTGTGTGTGGGCTGGCACAAGTGCTCAATTATCAAGGAAAGCTTTAACACCAGCACAGAAGCCGTCAAGGAAGCTGTCAACAAATGCTGGAAGACACATAAATGGGAGAAAGTATGAAGAAACAAGGCCCACCCAAAGGCTCAGCTAACGCCAGAAAAGGCCCTGTGAGTGCCACAGCTCACTTGCATATCCGCTGCACCCCGCAGCAGAAAAAAAGCTGGCAGGAGGCTGCCAAGGCAGCAGGGCAAAAGCTTAGCCAGTGGGTGCTCTCTAGACTACCATTTCTCTAGGGGGCACCCCCACGCCTCAAGCGCTGCCTTGAAACGCAGCACACAACCGCACTGGCTGCAGCGCTCAAACTTGCTCCCCTTGTCCATCAAGTGGGGGCATTCTCTGCATATAGCCAAGCGCCTCTCTTTCTCCTCTCTGCCTGCTGGCATAAAGCCGCCCTGCAGTAGCTGCTTGGCTGACTCAATCAGGCTCTTGGCCATGACTCCAGCGCCTGGGGCCTTGTCTTCTTTGACACGGGTGAGGCCTGGGTTGTTGGCTTTCTTCTTAAAGCTAACAGTGTGGGGCCCCTTAAATCGGGTGCTTGTCATAGTTGAGCGAGTTCCTAAGCTCATGCATTTGCCTGTGGTCATTGCTGATTGCCACGCTGGCTGAGCTGTTGTTGTAGGTAATGGAGGCTGTCACCACTCCGCTTGTCGTCTCAAATTCAGGCGCTAAAAACCCAACCGCTTGCGCGCTTGAAGTGGTTATGTCAGGCATAGTGGCTGTGTCAGTCACACCCGTGGACTCTCCTGCTGAGTCAAAAGCCCTCACTTGGTAATCATACTCTAGTGCACTGCCACCCGCGCTAAAATTGGGCACAAAATCTGTGAAGCTCAAGTCACTGGGGCCACCCTCAAAAACCTTGAGCCATGCTGTGGAGCCTGTGGCAGCCCTGTAAAGTCTGTAGCCATCCGCACTGCTTGAGGTCCATGAGCAGGACACTGAACTCAGTGAGGTTGTCACCGTAAAGCTTGAGGGGTCTGTTGCCATTAGGTTACTAGGGGAACAGTGACAAAAGCCTGGGCGCTGCCTGCATAGATTGAGCGGTTGCTTTCTGCAAAGCTGCCGTTGCCTGTTGCTTCAGTGTCCACGTAGTCACTCATAGGAACAGGGTCTGCAATAATAGTGCCACCATTGGTAACTCTGCATGTGTTGTAGTAGCCCGCGCCAGAGGGGTCGCTTTGGCTTTGCCATTCCCATGTGGTGCTGCCCCCATGATAGTAGTCACTCACACCCCCGTTGCCGCTGTATTGGGTGCCCAAATCGTTGCGTTTTTCATGAATAGTGGTGTTTTCGCCATCAGCCACAGCAAAGCCTACGGAACTTGTGGTTTCAACTAAAGTCCTCAAGTCTGAATTCATGGCCTCATAGGCAAAGTCATTGAGTCCCACAGTAAATTCCAAGTCTTTCCGGACGCACTTAAGAATGCAGTTGCCCGCGTTGTCTGCGTCAATCCTGCAATATTTCTCAGCAACGCCTGAGGGTGTTGAGAACTCAGCCCAAGCACCTGTCCTGTCATGCACCCAGGTTGGGACACTCTCAATGTCATCAGCCCACACTGCCCCGTTGACGCAGTCAATTGTGGCCCCTTGCTTAGCCCTTACCCTGCCCACCAATGACTCAGAGCTTTCATAGAATATGAAGCGCCGCCTGTAGGACAGGGGCAAATAGAGCCGCGCCCTAGTCAGGAGGTTCACTGCCTTGGCTATTTGGTTGAAATGGTCAGCATAAGCCAGCTGCCCAGGCAAGGGCCCGAAAGACTTCACCTGGTCAGTCCTCAAGTCGTTTGTCAGCGCCCTGAAATGTGGAGTAGCTGGAGGCTCTTGGCTGTTTTGAGAGTTGGGCGCTGTGGCCTGCAACATGAGGTTTTCAAAGGTGTAGTCATAAAGCCTCTTGTCATCACATGTAGCCAGGTTTGTAATTGGGTCAGTGCTCTCAAGCTGCTCAACGGTGCTCTTGGAGTCTATAAACCCACCGCAAACAGCTTTCAAAATCGTCTCAGCCCACGTCAGCTCTTCTGTCTTCATGAGCGTGTCTGTGAGGTCATAGACTGAATTGTCATCCTCGTATACTTTGGGCATTAAACGCGTGAAAAAGAATCGAGGCACACAGGCCCCTTCGTAGCTGTTAGAATAGGCCACCCCTGGAGCTACATCCCCAATCCTGTGCCCACACTGGGTGGAGCTGCCATCCACAAACGTCCTGAGGTATTCAATGACGGCATTTTCATCTGAGCGCCAACCCCCATTTGTGGCCCCTGTGTAATCGTTTGACAAATAGGTTGCCCTGCTTGAAGCACTATCAGACACACTTCCAGGCGCGTCCTCGTTGTGTTCCAGGCGCGTGTTCAGTGTTACCTTGAGCCTTGCAAGCTCACCAGAGTTGGCAGGTGGCTCTACTCTCTCAGCGCTCTCAATCTGGTAGTCAGGCCTGTAAATCTTGCAGGCCTTCCAGTGGCTTTTCATCCCTGTGCAGTTGCCCTCATTGCCTTCTGCTTCCAGAGACGGCTGACAGTCTAAGTTGTTTGCCGTGCCGTCCCCATTGGCTTGTCCAATCAGTGTTGATGAGTCATAGCCAGAGCCTGGGGTATGTGTGCCCAAGATGTAACGGTAGCCAGGGGGGCTTTCTGAGGCAATCAAGTTACCTTTGGCACTGCGTTGCACGTGTGCGAAAATCTCACCTTTGCCAGGGGCTGTCCATTCAGGACTCATGAAGGCGCACCTGTCGTGCTTGTAACCTATGATGTCCGTATAGGAGTTGAGCTTGAAAGTGTTTGAGTTGCTGGGTGCATAGCTCATGCTCTCCATGTGCATGAGCCAGCGGTTGTCATAGCCTGCAGGCTCAGCCTCAGCCCGTATGCCTTCATTCTCATACACCTCCTCACTGCCTGCTTTGGTATAGGTGTCCACACCTTCCACAGCCGTGAATGTGGAGCCAGCGTTGACGGTGCTGCCGTTGTAAGTGACAGAGGAGCCGCCCACCACCTTGTAAGTTCTGCCAGCAATCAAGCTGCCTGAGGCAATAGGCTCAAGGCTTGGGCCTATGCCCTCAAAGACATCAGCCTCAACCAGTGCAGGGTTGGCTTGGCGCTTAAAATAGAGCACAGAATTGCCGTCTCCATTGACTTCATAGCCTACAATACTAAGCCTGTCTGCCATTCTCAGGCGCTTTCGAACCTCTTCTGAGACTGCTCGATAAACTGGGTTTGTGTTCAGGTGCACCAAGTCATCAGGCACCTCGCTCACGCTGGCATTGTATACCATGCCATGGTTGAAGTAGTCGTCTGAGATGTCTTTGGGACTGGGTTGCTCCTCACCAATGCGTTGCAAGGAAGCCGTACTGGCGCTGCCCATTCTTAGAAGCAAGTAGATGTCCTCATGGCTGGGCTTCATTTCAAGCAGCTCAGCTGCCTGCACCTCGCAGTCATCGCCAGAGGCCATGGCGTCCAGACATCTGACAGACACAGTGCCGTTGTGTGGCTCTTCAAACCAGGCACTTCTGCTGTCTACACCATTGGGCAAAGTCAGGGTTGTAACTACAGCCCCATTTACAAGCACCTCAAACCGTTTTTCTCCCGTGCCTGAGTGCCGTTTGGCAAGCACACCAGCAAGGCAAAAGTCTGTTGCCGTGGCAAAACTGGTGCTGGAGGTAGCATTGAGAGTGCCCAAAGAGTTGGCTGCTGTGCTGGGGTCAAAGTTGAAGACATTGTAAACTGCGTCTATGCCTCCGCTGGAGTTAGTCACACCCCTTGCTGGTGCTAGGAAGTATTGACTCTTGAAAAACCTGTCAAAATCAAAAGCCTTCTCTTGGACTTTGTAGCCACTGCTAAGCTGGTCAGCAGCTGAGCCCCTGAAAGGCTGCACAAAGTAGTTGAGCGCCCTGCTTAGTTGCTCGCCTGGCGGGTGCTTGAGGAAGGCGTTGTCCTCGTAGGGCCCCTCCACGTAGGTGTCCAATGGTAGCTCAATGATGTTGGAGCCATTGCTTTGCTCCTGCCACATGAGAAGCACGTAGCTTTTGGCTCCTCTGTAGTAGCTGTAGACACCTGTGGCACCAGGACACGTTGAGTAGTAGGTGGTGGTGTGCGGGTTGGTGCTGGTGTTGGTGAATTTTAGTTGGAAGTCATTTAAATCATCATTTGGAGAGCTACACTGGCCAATGTATTGAGGGCCAGCAATGAAACCCCCATAGGTGCGCTCATAGAAAGGGCCAAAACCAAAACGAAGGTGAGCCTGTGCTGCAAAAAGTGCGTTGGCGTAGCTGACATCCCCAGTGTCAGTGGCCAAGACTGCACCGCGTTGCTCCTGTCCTACATTCCACTTTCGTGAGTCCGTTGAAGGGTTGCCTGCCGTGTCATGTAGCAGCACTCCTTGCCCGTCTGCCCCGTCATAATTAAGCCGCCCAGCCTCGCTTTTGATTTCACGGGTAGGGTTGCCAAAAACAAAGCCGTTGAGCGGGTTGGCTAGGCTAGCGCCTTCAGGTTGGCCTGGGCCGCTGGTGGCTGGGTATTGGTAGTCAGCAACGTCTACATGGGAAGTGAATTTCCACCACTCGTCCTCTGGCGTGTAGAGCTGCCCTGATGCGTCAGTGTTGCGAGGGTTGCGAAATAGGCTATGCCAAAACCAGTGCAATCTCCATGAAACATCCCCGATTCCCTGGGCAAGCCTGTCATTTATGGAATCACAAAGTTTATTCCACTGTGAAGAGGTGATTGCCGCGCCCTTGGCAACTGTGGGCGCTCTTGTGTATTCCAGCGCCATGTGTGAGGACTAGACGATGGTGTAGCGCTTGACGACCTGCACCTTGCAGTCAGTGCCACTGGACTCAATGTAGATGTTGCCGTCTGCCTTTTTGTAGCGTGAGTCCACAGGCAAAATGTGCTTTTCACTGGCAGCTACAGACACTGTCTTATTGGTGAAAGCAATACCTAGCTTTTCGTATTCGTTGGGCTCCTCCAGTATAAAGGTGAAAGTTCTAAGGCTGGAGCTGGCATTGTAAAGAATGAGGTAGCCCGCTGAATTGAATTCAAAATAAACACCATTGCCTGAGCCACTTGTCAGGGTCTGGTAGTTTGAGCCATCGTCTAGCTCAAGGCCATTCTGCCCGTAGTAGGGGGCAGAGGTGCTTGCAAAATCTCTGAAGTCTGTTGTGGGTATGAGTGTTGCTGCCATGTCTTAAAGTTTTGCTAAAATGCTTCTGATTAGGGCCCAGGTGCCTGCTGCTTTTTGTTGGGTCTTTAAGTTGCTTAAAATCGTCTCAAGCTTGCCTTTGGCGTTGCTCTTGTTAAGCGCTTGCTTGAGCTCTTGCGCGGCCTCTACGCCGCTCACAGCGGCCTTTTTCCATTGCCGGCCACGGATAGCCGCACCAATGCCCAAAAGCGCTAAGATGGCCTGGCTCGCAATGCCGCCGACAGGTTGCGGTGTTAGTTGGCCGCCGATAGTGATGCCGGTTTTGACATTGGGCTTGGTCACCCAATTGGTGATTGATTGCTCGGTGCCATCTGGCAAAACCTGCGTCGATACTTCAGCTTCATACGCCCAGCCGGTCGCTTTTTCCAAAGCAGAGCATCCACTAAGCGCAAAGATGGCCGCCGCTAAAAATCCAATTTCAATTGCGTTTTTCATTTCGTTTTCTTTTGAATTCAATGATTGCGCTGCCGGCTTTGGCGATGGTGTAAACTAAGGTTGCCGCCGCAATGCCAATGCGCAGCCATTCGTCAATGGTGCTGCCGGTAACCGTAAAACCAATCGCGCCAACAAGCGGCACCTTGAACCATTCGCCCCAAGTGTCGCTCATTGGCTTCACGCATCAGGCGCGGCGGTTTCTTGCTCAGTCTTGAAAGCTTCAAATGCCGCCCTGGTGTCTGCATCCCAAGCACCGTTCGCGACATCGACCACGCGCTGGGGTTGGTCCGTCAAATCAGAGTCTGGGTCTAGGGTGTAGCGATGAAATGATTTGGACGAGGCGGGTTGCCCGTCCTCCTCAAAGTATGTCGCTTCGCGAACTTGAACATGCCATCCGACAACTTCGATTTTATCAACTACTGTGGTTTTGGTAATTGCCATAATTATTATTGTGTTTGTGGTCCGTCCCAGCTAGTCCGGCTGGGGTAAATTGGTTATGCTGTGTGGTAGCTTCCTCCAATAACGATGCCTGTATTTGCCTGAAGAACTGTCGCCGAGGTCTGGCCGTAGCCACTGCTGCCCGTTAGCCTTACGTATGCGAAGCTTTGGTTTTTCTCGACAAACGCAGCTAGTCTGGAACTAGAACTTAAGATTGACGTGTGAATGCTAATCGCGGACCGATTATTGTTCACGTTTTCTGACGCATACGGAAGGCCACTTATTTTAAACTCGCCAGTTGGGGAGCTAACCGAATCAACCACAAGCTCACCCGCTATGTGAACCAAATTGCCGACTTTCCTGTAATATATCGTGTTGTGTGTTGATTTAATCGTCACGGTGCCTCCGTCGGGCACAAATGAAACCGCGGCAGTCCCTTCTTCATAATCTGAAATCGCATTGGCTGCCGCCGTGTCCCCGTTAAATTTAAGACCGTCCCCATCAAGGCGCATCTTCTCCGTAAACGAAGCACCTGTTGTGAAAATCAACCCATCGCTTGTGCCTACATTAATTGCGCCGCGCACTGCGGATGCGTCTTTGAGCTGAACATATGCGCCGCCCCCTTTTTGGAGTATTAGGTTGCCGCCAGAGTCAACCCTAAGTCGCTCGGCTGTTGAAGCCCCAGTGTGAACCTGAAAACTGTGTTTTGCCAATACGGCTAAGCTGCTGCTGGAGTCAGCAGTTGCTGCGATGTAATTGGAGGAGTTGCGTGAAAAACTTGCAGTGTTGCCGTCAGCGGCAATGCTGAAACTCCCATTGGTTCCAGCAACCTCAAGCGGGTGAGATGGGGTGGCAGTGCCCGCACCAAGCTTTTGCGTGGTCGTCAAATCCGTCGTGAAAGCGCCGCTTTGGCTGCCGTCCACGTCCAAGGTTTCGCGGATGTTTTCCTTGTCCGTTGCTGTGACGGGTTCGTTGTCAAGGAAACGTGCAATGCGGACTTTCATCCTCTTAGCGTTGCCCGCTTCGTCAAAGATTAAAATTTTCTCGGTTGCCATGGTTGTCTAAAAATTAGGCAGGGCGGGAGAGTCCAGGCTGAATGCCTAGGGTAGGTGTGTCTCCAAATTTGGACAAAGCCAACATAGAGCCCTTCACAATAGGGCCCCAGTGTGTCACTGCCAGCGGGCTGGCTGGTCTGAGGTGGGTGCAACGCCACCCCCTGATGACTTGGTTGCCCTGTTTGCCCTGATGGTGGTGCCCTTGGGGCTTTGGTTGATGAGGGTGCCTGAGGACTTCATTGGCTGCAGGGCTAGGACTGCGTCTTGCAGCTCCTTAATGGCTTGCAGGACTGCTGAGACGTTGAACTCTCTAATGCGCTTGAAGGTTATCATGCCCGCCCAAAGTAGTTGAAGAGTAGGGAGTCCAGTTCTAGGCGTTTCATGTTCACCCATTCCTGCACTATCTCAAACCTGCCTCCCCTCACTTCATTAATGACAGGAGCTTCTTTGAGCCAATACGTTCCAGCAAAAACCGTGTAGACTTCACCCAGCAAGGCATACTTAGTCACAGAAGGCTCTGCGTTGTCTACTATGTGCGCGTAGAGTTCCCCGTTTGTCCATTGCTTTTCTACGTTACCATGAGCAACTGGAAGGGAGTAAGTGGCTGGCACAATCTTGGTATTTCGGACGACATACTTGGAGGTTTCGTAGGTGTCCTTGCCACTCAACAGAAGACGGGCCAAACTAATGGCAAGCTTCTTCTGGTTTGGCGACATGGCCTTAGGGTTGGGTGTGCTGCTTGCATTGTCGAACTCGTCAATATATTGGCCCAAGTCAAAGACAGTGGCGTCAGCAGCATTGCCCCCCTCTATGTTTGCCTGCAACTTAGACAGGTAAGCGTCCACCGCTGTCCTTATGCGGTACTTGTAGCCTATGTAGGGGCTTGTGGTGTATTCGGCAACTGTCTTGTCGTCCTCGTCCAAGTCGTCAAAGTATTCATGCTCCCAGACGTTTTTCTGCACCTTCATTGGCTGAAAAGTCCACACGTCAGTGTCTTCTGCAAACAGGTCAACAGCTGAGCCGCTTGTCAGCTTTGTGACTTCCAGAACTCCAAGCCCGCCTTTCTCTTGGCGGGCCTCAATGCTGGTGGCATCGCCCACATAAACTGCGTTGGTTTTGTTGGACTCAACCTCTGTCCATGGGCCCTTGTAGCGAAATGTGGACTCCCAGCCTGTGGCCTCAGTCCATGTCCTGGTGACAGACTCCAGGCTTAATGTGTTGCTGCCTTTTAAAATGACACTCATCTGCTCATTTTGCTGACACCGTCAGCAATCGTTTGGAGGTTGTTGCTGTCTGTCTGTTCTCTTGCTTCTTCTTGTGCGCTTTTATTGGCCCCAGCACCAAACATGGAGCCTGTGAACCGTGCAGCGTCCATGAGTCCCCCATAAAGCAATCCAGCTGTGCCATATTTTGTGGAGGCTTGAACAAACCTTGCTCCTTGCGCTTTGGATATGTTTTTAACTTCTCTGACTTGAGCACTTGTCCTGGCCATGTCTTCCAGCTCTTGCCGTGAATAAGTTACAGGCAACGAAGTCAAATCATTGAACAACCCGCGCCTCATTGCTGCAAAAGCCTCATGCCCAGGGTCACTCATCAAGTCATCCATGTCAGCTTGCAAAGCCCTAATAGGCAGCTGACTTTCACTGACTGCTTTGGCTAGTTGTTGAAACATTTCTGCAGGTGTGTTTCTCTTCAAGTCATCCATGGTGAACCCGTATCTGCTCAAGGTTTCCATCCATGTCTTGCTCCCGTTGACTGCGTCATTTTGTTTGACTGACAGGTCCTTAATGGCATCCATAAGCCTGTCCATTGGCATTCTTGCTTTTGACGCTGCTGCTGCCAGTTTCTGGATGTTGTCAGTTGTAGTGTCATAAGTCAGTGCAGCGTCCAGTGTTTCTTCTGCACCCACAAACATCTCGCCAACTCCCCTGGCAATAGACTCAAACGCCATCATGCCTGCAGCTTGTGCTGCAAAGGTTCTGGCTGTGTTTTTGGCCCAGCTAGCTGTGGAAGCTTGAACCTTTTTCATGCTCAAGTCCCAGGCCCTAGTGTCCAGCCCCAGTTTAGCCATTAAGCTCATGACTTGGTGCTCCTTTCAGCTTCTAGCCTTTCAAGCTCAGCAAGGCCCTCGGCTAGTCTGCCGTCTATTATTTTGGCCCCTCCCTGCTGCTCATTTAACGCCAGCACGTCCCACACTAGCTGCATGAAGCCTGCGTCCATGATGTCATTTGGGCTGTAATTAAGCCTGGAAAGCGCCGCTGAGCGTAGGCCCTGCAGAAAATGCGCCCCATGCTTGGCACCACCTGTGCCTCCTTCTGCCTCCATTATTTCTGGGACTTTCATGTTGTTGGCCAGGTATGCATAAGCCTCAGCCATTGTG
>Ga0208127_1001899_pt1 | contig 10204 bp, 10 predicted proteins | sample ETNtaG_6_FD_185751 | JGI IMG/M metagenome (GOLD analysis project Ga0208127, IMG submission 185751) | Marine microbial and viral communities from oxygen minimum zone, Eastern Pacific Ocean - ETNP201306SV45 (SPAdes) (version 2) | ecosystem: Environmental > Aquatic > Marine > Oceanic ...
TCCTTTATGGTATAAGAACCTACATTTTTTCCGACAGATGCTTCGCCAATAGTCACCACATCTATATGAGCTTTGAGACTATTAATCAAAAGTTCACTTGCCGATGCGGTCTGTCCGCTAGTGATGGCATAAATTTTATCCATCCTAAGTTTAATGGGGTTGCTTTCAGGATGTGATTTAAAGCTTACAGAATCGTTCCAATGGGTTAATTTTTCGTTATGAAAAGTTCGTGCAAATATTTCTGTGGTGTCAAACTGACCAGTGACCATAGAAGCAAGGTTGATAGCCGTATTTACAGATCCACCAGGATTGTAACGAAAATCCATAACCAAATGATCAATATTTGCGGCTTGAAATGACCGAAGTGCATTTTCTAACTCAGTTTCTCTAGATGCCAAAAAAGCGTTGTACATCAGGTAACCTACTTTTTGTCCTTGCAATTGAATCACTCGCTCCTTGTGAACTGGATTTTCCTGTACGGTGGCTTTTAGTAATGCCACTTCATTCCCGCTGGGAGTTCCAACAACATCTGTAGCAAAGTTTACTGTAAATTGGTTTTTATTTAACAAGTCTCTGTAATTCGATTTTGTTAGCGCAGTGCCGTCTATCCCCCAAAACAAATCCCCTCTTTTGATGCCTTTGATGTCTGCATCTGTGTTGGGCAGTACATATCGCACATAGAAGATGATTTCCTCAGATCCTGGAGAAATTTCTGAAATCCCAATTTTCATTCCAGAGGTCTTCCCAACTCTGTTTAGCTGGTTCTCTAATTCTACATAATCATCTACGATCCAGCTAAATCGATCTTTAGAAGACATCAGATGGTCAAACAGTGCATCGGGTTTTTCGTCAAATTCACTCAGAAAATTGGCATAGCCCTTGTTGGTGTTAAATCGATTATCAGCTAAGTCCAGCACCTCACCTTGCCAATAATAAAAGGTGTTCAGGCCTTTCCAAACAAAATCTTCTACCTCAAGGTTATAGTCTACAGCAAAAATGTTGTCATCATCATCTTTACATGAAAGTAACAGAACACATGTCAAAAAGATAAATAGTGCTTTTTTCATATTTGCTAGTCTAGAGTTTAAATGTAGTAAGTTTGTGTTAAAGTGTAACAAAAACTTTAGTATCTCGTTAGTTTATTGTTATTCAAAGTCATGAAAAAAAATATATGACAGACGCAGATTTTATATGCTTAATACGTCCAATAGAGGATAAGCTTTATCGGTTGTCTCGTCGTTATTTGATCTCGAATGAAGAAGCCCAAGATGCAGTACAGGAAGTGATGTTAAAAATGTATGCCCACATTCAAAAAGTGAAAATCCTCCATAATTTTGAAGGTTATGCAATGCGAATGGCTCGAAATTACTGTTTAGATCGTCTAAAATCTAAACAAGCAGCTACCTTGCGGTTGGTTCATAGAACAGAAACATCTGACCAAAACAACCTAGACAGAAAGCTTGATAATAACGACAGCTTGGAATGGGTGAAAAAACTCACCCAAAATCTGCCACAGCAGCAGCAAATGATCCTTCAACTTAGAGATGTTGAGGCTTATGAATTTGAAGAAATCGCCAAAATAATGGATATGAGTCCTGGCGCAGTTCGTGTAGCGCTTTCAAGAGCACGAAAAACAATAAGAAAAAAATTGATAGATATACATAATTATGGAATCCAAACAGGTTAAAATCCTCTTAGATAAGTTTTTTGAAGGGAAGTCAACCCTTGAGGAAGAACGTTTGCTCAAAATCTATTTTCAACAAGATGAGATAGCAGACGCTTTTGTGCCTTTTCAGCCATATTTTGTCCATACACGCTCTGTTCAATCAGTCTCTATTGACAAACAGTTTTCTTTACCAGATAAATCATTTTTGTCTGTGATGGGAAAACGCATCGCCTCAATTGCTGCAATAGGTTTGGCGGTTTTTTCCCTTTCAGTTTTTGATTTTAACAAACCAACAGAAGAGGAGCTGGCATTTGCGGCTTTTAAAGAAAATATGTTCCTTGTGTCAAATCAACTCAACCGAGCTCAACATGATGTAACTTATATCAATTACCTTTATAATACTCCCAATCAATCTAAAAAATAATGAAGATGAGAAATGTAGTCGCCATATTTTTATTTTTAACAAGCTCCATTCTGGTAGCTCAATCCGTGTTTGATAAATTCGAAAACCATGAATCGGTATCTTATATGTCGATCAGTCCTCGTCTTTTTCAGATGATGGCTAGTATGAATATTGATAATAATGATCCAGAAGCACAAGAGTTCTTCGAATTGGTCAATAACATCAATTCTTTCAAATTACTACGAACCGATAATCAACAGATTTCAAAGGAATTCATTGTCTGGGTCGATAAACAAGCTAGATCAAACAATCTTGAGGAACTCATGCGTGTGAGAGATGGTGGTAGCAAAGTCAATTTTTATATTAAATCAGCTAAGGACTCCGAACGAGTAGAAGAATTGATGATGTTGGTTTCAGATGCTGAAATACCAGATGTTAATATTGATATCAAACCCCAAACTGTTTTATTGGTTATTAAGGGAGATATTGATTTGGAACGTATCTCTGCTTTGACCAAAAAAATGGATCTTCCAGGTTCCGATGACTTAAAGAAACTCAATGATCATGAAAATAATAAATAGAATCCTCCTACTTTTTTTGTTGCCACTCTTCTTGGGTTGTTCTTCAAATACAAGCTTACAAGAGTATTTTGTCTCTAAATCAGAAGATGGTAATTTTTTAATTGTTAATATCCCTGCATCAACTCTTGGGATTGCTCAAGATAGCTTGTCAGAGACCGATCTAGAGGTTTTGTCCAGCTTTCACAAACTCAACATATTGGCATATAAAGCGGATCCTGCAAATCCTGAGTTTATGGAACAAGAGCTCATAACCATTCGTTCGATTGTCAGCGCATCACCCTATGAAGAATTAATGACGGTCAATGACAGTCGATTTTCTGGAAAAATCATTGTTGTAGGGGAAGATGTCCATCTAGAGGAAGTTGTCTTTTTTGGACAATCCCCCAAAGCTGGGTTTGTATTGGCGCGTGTATTGGGCAATGAGATGACTACCAAAAAAGTAGCAAAGTTGGCCATGCTTATTCAAGAAGAAAACATAGACACTGAGGTGTTTGCAGGCTTGCAATCTTTTTTTTAAATACCGGTGTAGTTTTGTGGGCTTATACCATAAAGCTCATCTTTTACAGCATCTGTCACATCTAGCTGGTCAATAAACAATTTGATGGCTTTTGCGTCGATCACACCATGGGTACGCGTAAGTGCTTTTAATGCCTCATAGGGGTTTTTGTATCCCTCGCGTCTTAAAATGGTTTGAATGGCTTCTGCGACAACCGCCCAATTTTGCTCTAAGTCTTGTTCTATGGCTGTCTTGTTGACTTCTAGTTTCCCGATCCCTTTTAGAATAGATTCTAGTCCGATGAGTGTGTGTCCCATTGGGACTCCAATATTTCTTAACACAGTACTGTCCGTAAGGTCTCGTTGCAGTCTAGAAACAGGTAGTTTACAAGCCAAAAATTCAAAAATTGCATTGGCCATTCCTAAATTGCCTTCTGCATTTTCAAAGTCGATGGGATTAACTTTATGCGGCATTGCAGAGGACCCTACTTCGTTTTCATTTATTTTTTGCTTGAAGTACTCCATTGAGATGTAGGTCCATACATCTCTGCTGAAGTCCACTAAGATGGTGTTGATGCGTTTGAGTGCATCGCAAAGGGCTGCTAAGTGATCATAATGCTCAATTTGAGTCGTGGGAAAAGAATGCTTCAGTCCGAGATTCCCCTCAACAAACTTTTGCCCGAATGCCTTCCAGTCAATGTCAGGATAAGCTACTTTGTGGGCATTGAAGTTTCCTGTAGCACCTCCAAATTTAGCCGCCATAGGTATTTGTTGTAACAATCTTAGTTGCTCATCCAATCGCACTACAAAAACTTCAAATTCCTTCCCCAATCGAGTTGGGGAGGCTGGCTGACCATGTGTTCTCGCAAGCATGGAAACCTGTTGGTTTTGTTGAGCTAAATGACTTAGTGAGTCTTTTACCTCTTCAATTTTCGGAGCCAATACATTGTCAAGCGCTTCTTTGATTGACAACGGAATGGCAGTGTTGTTGATGTCTTGAGAAGTCAAACCAAAGTGGATAAACTCTTTGTAAGCCCCTAAATCAAGCCGATCGAATTCATTTTTTATAAAGTACTCGACTGCTTTCACATCGTGATTGGTGGTTTTTTCAATGTCTTTAATGGCTTTTGCATCCTCTGCTGAAAAATGAATGTATATGGCTCTTAAGTCATCATACAAGCTTTTCTTGAAAGTATTGAGTTGGGGTAATGGGCGCTCACAAAGAGAAATAAAATATTCTATTTCAACTTGAACCCTGTATTTAATAAGCCCTTGCTCTGAAAAATATGGGTGTAAGGACTTGGTTTTTTTACGGTATCTACCGTCAATAGGGGATATGGCGTTGAGGGTGTTGAGAAGCATATAAATATTATCAGCGACAAAGGTAATATTTTACACCATATTATCGTCTGCTTAGGACTTTGTATTCTTCATAACAGCCACTAATTGCTTCTAGAATTTGAAGATCGTTTGCAGATTTAATAAATCCTTCAGAAAAATTACAGTTGCGTAATATTTCTTCTAGGTCAACTTGATCCAATTGCAGCACTTCTTCTAAGGTTTCTCGATCGTATTTAACAGCAAGCAAATCACGAAGTTCATTGTTTTCTTGCATCATTTTTAATTTCCGAAGCTGCTTTGGTTTTTTACCAAATAGATTGTGTAAAAAATCAAATGGGTTAAAAATGGAACCCACTACTCTTGAAAAAGCAGAAGATCCTCGATTCCCTGCTTCGTATCCACTTGAGGGCAGTCCTGGGATGCTGTAGCGGGGATTTCTGTTGATAGGCACATTCTTAGCATCAATATCTAAAAAACCTGTTAGTTGATAAGGTCGTAAGATAACCTCTTCTAAAGCAAGAGCAAGTTGAGTGAGTTTAAAAACAGTTTTAGGATACTTGATTAAGTCGTTGGTTACTTTGACTTTGAGACTTTTAAATCCAAGATAGCTCAATAAAAGTGTATCGTTTACGCTTGCAGGGATTACAAATACACCATCATTATCGGTGATACTCATTTTTACTTTATTGAGGTTGAGTACGTGGACGGTGGACATAGGTTGTTCGCTCTCCTCGTTTTGCACTACACCGATCAACTCTTGAGCCGCCATGGGTGATAGTGTTAAGAACAAACCTATCGTTAAATATTTTGAAATGCGAATCATTTAATGCCCATCAAAAGTACAAACTAAACCCATTCTTTTTCATTGCCAAACCATTTTGCGAAATTTTAACAATTTCATCTAGCGCCTTGAAGATATTGCACAAGTTTCTGAACCGCTAAACCTCTATGGCTAATCTTGTTTTTGACTTCAGGAGGTAGCTCTGCGAATGACTGATTAAATCCGTCTGGCACAAAAATGGGATCATAGCCGAACCCACCGATTCCTACAGCTTTTTCTGAAATGGTTCCTTTTACAATTCCTTCAAAATAAAGCGTCTTTTCACTGGTCAATAGGCAAATGACTGTTCTGAACTGTGCCTTTCTGTTTTTCTCTCCCTTGAGTGTTTCCAGTAATTTTTCAAGATTTTTCGTATCATTTTTGGGCTCCCCAGCATAGCGTGCCGATCGAACACCCGGAGCGCCATCAAGCGCATTGACCTCCAGTCCGGTATCGTCTGCAATCACCGTTCCACCAAACAGATCATAAATTTCCTGAGCTTTAATTAAGGCATTCCCTCTCAAGTCAGAAGCGGTCTCTGCGATCTCATCCTGATGATTTAGGTCGAGCAACGATTTAATATCAAGCTGAGGCAACATGACCTTTAATTCCTCAGCCTTATGAGAGTTATGTGTAGCAAAAATAAAATGGCTCATGAGTTGTGATAGGGTTCGTTTTTGATGATGGTCATCGCTCGATAGATTTGTTCAATGGCGAAAACACGGATCATCTGATGTGAAAATGTCATATTTGATAACGAAATAAAGCCATTGGCACGTTGACGAACTTTTTCGGAGAATCCATAAGCACCCCCGACACAAAAGACCAAACTTTTTGTGGATTGTAGTGCTTGTTGTTCAATAAATTTTGAAAAAGCAACGGAAGTATAACTCTTACCACGCTCATCCAATAGAATCAGCACATCATCGGGCGACACGGAATTCAGAAGGTGGATTCCTTCTTGATTTTTGATGAATTCTGGGTTGTTCTTATTGGTTTTTTTAGCATCTTTTACAACAACCCACTCAAAAGTCATATACCGTCTGATTCGTTTGATGTAATTGTCAATCCAGTCTGCCAAATCTGGTCGGTTTGTTTTTCCAACGACCAACAATTTAATTTTCATAAGCACAAAGATAATGTCTAATAGATGTTCCACGGGTCATATTTCTTAAATTAGCCCTCATGGATGACCACAACAACTTTCAATTACGACAAATTCCATTAGTGGGTCGTATGGTCTCCTTTCTCAAATCAATTCACTTACACAAAAACCATCATTTTTCTGTCTATGACTTGATGGATATGTATATCACAGGTATTTTTAAGGGAGCCCTGACCACAAGGGCTGGTAGCGTTGCATTTAGTTTTTTTATGGCGCTTTTTCCTTTTTTGGTTTTTGTGCTAAACCTTATTCCTTTGATGCCCATCCCAGGTTTTGAAGAAACGTTTAAACTTTTTTTAGAGTCCTTATTGCCTGTTGATTCACACACCATTTTCGAATCTATTTACGAAGGTATCTACGATAAACCAAGGGGTGGATTGTTGTCATCGGCGTTCTTGTTATCCATTTTATTTATGGGCAATGGCATTTATGCCATTTTTGGAGGGTTTGAAGAATCGTATCATGTGGAGATAACACGTCATTTTTTCAAACAATACCTTTATGCTTTAACTGTAGGCTTGTTATTGTCATTTGTTTTATTGCTCGCTGTGGCAGGTTTTATTTTCTTTGAAGTATATGTGGTAAGTTCAACTACAGGCGGAGGCTTTGACCATACGATATTGAGTGTTCCTGCACTCCAGTATGTTTTTTTTGTAATCATATCTTACGTTAGCAGCGCTTGTTTATACTACTTTGGCACCGCTGAGGTCAATACCTTGCGCTTTTTTTCACCTGGAGCTTTTATGAGTTGTGTGCTGATTGTCTTGACTACCTATTTATTTGGTTTGTATATTGAATATTTTTCTTCCTACAATAAGCTATATGGTTCCATAGGTGCTTTGTTGATTTTGATGCTGTACATTTGGCTCAATGCAATCATTTTATTGTTGGGTTTTGAGCTCAATGCGGTCCTTAATAAATTCAATAAAAAACAATGAGGTCCTATTTTGTAGATGTCATATTGCCTTTGCCCTTGCCAAAGCCATTCACGTATCAAATTACAGAGGCAGAACACGCATTTATATCTACAGGTGTCCGTTTGGTGGTTCCCTTTGGCAACAAAAAAAAGTATGCAGCACTTGCCTTAAAAACGCATACCCAAGTTCCTGCATACCAGGCAAAGTCTATTGAGTACATCATAGACGAGCGCTCTTTGATAACCTCTTCTCAACTTAAACTTTGGCAATGGATTTCTGATTATTATATGTGTCCAATGGGACTGGTGATGCGCGCGGCCATCCCTAGTATGTTATTGTTAGAAAGCGAAACCGAGTTGGTGCATTTGCAAGCTCCGGTTTCAAGTTTACAAATCAGCAACCAAGCTCGTTTGTTGTGGGAAAAATTGGCTACCGTTGAAAAGATTCCTTTATCTCAAATTTCTGATTTTGTCTCTGTAGACAATCCTTTAAAACTAGTGCAAGAATTGCTCCGACATAAGCTGATAGCCACCCGAGAAGAAGTCTATGGACGCTATGCTCCCAAAGAAGAAGTTCGGTTGGCTTTATCTCAAGAATTCACAAAGGATAATCGCCTTTTAGAATTGTTGACCTCTCTTCAAAAACATGAGTCACAGCGCCAAACCTTGCTGCAAATGGTACAACAGAAGCAACCCATAACACGGACCAATTTTTACAAGTTGGAAGGAGTTTCTAAATCTTCTGTTCAAACCTTGCTCAAAAAAGAAGTTTTTGTAGCTACCACTTACAAGGTAGATCGGTTGCCTATTAAAACAGACGCTGAATCTCCTTTGTCTCCGCTGACACAAGCACAAAAAAAGGTAAGGGATCAAATACAAAACAACAACAGTCCCACCACACATCTCTTGCATGGGGTTACTGCTTCAGGAAAGACAGAGGTTTATATGCATCTTATTCAAGATGTATTGCAGGCGGGAAAGCAAGTGTTGTTTTTGGTTCCTGAAATCGCATTGACAGCCCAGCTGATACAACGCCTGCACTTACATTTTGGAAAAAAGATGGCAGTATACCATTCTCGCTATTCACAAAGTGAACGGGTAGAGGTATGGAACGCCCTGCTTGAAAACAAACCTTCTGCCCAACTTATTGTAGGCGCTCGATCTGCAGTTCTTCTGCCATTCTCTGACCTAGGGTTGATCGTTGTTGATGAGTCACACGAATATGCCTACAAACAATTTGAGGCTGCTCCGCGCTACCATGCCCGAGATGCGGCTGTTGTCCTTGGTCAGATTCTCAAAGCGCCTGTGGTTCTGGGTTCAGCCACCCCCTCCATTGAGTCATACCACAATGCCACAAATGGCAAATATCATTTGAATTCTCTTAACGAACGTTTTCAAGGTTTTCAACTACCTACCATAGAACTAGTAGATTTAAAAACAGCTCAAAAAAAGCGAAAAATGCAGGGTGTTTTCTCTGTCGATATGATCGAGGCTATTACTCAAACCCTTGAAAAAGGGGATCAGATCATATTGTTTCAAAACCGACGCGGTTATGCGCCCTTTATAAGTTGTATGGCTTGTGGTCATGTGCCTCAGTGTACCAACTGCGATGTCAGCCTGACTTACCATAGTCATAGCCAACAACTCAAGTGTCATTATTGTGATTACGCCACACCTGTACACAGTCATTGTACAGCCTGTGGCACGCCACATCCCCGTACCATAGGTTTGGGAACCCAACAAGTAGAGGAGGAAGTGGTTAAGCTGTTCCCTGAGGCTCGTGTGGCTCGTATGGACACCGATACCACTAAAGGCAAAAACAGCCATCAGCTACTGATCGATCGTTTTCAGAATAGAGAGTTGGACATTCTGGTAGGAACCCAAATGCTTACCAAAGGATTGGATTTTGGTGGGGTATCGCTGGTGGGTGTGGTGCAGGCCGATGGTTTGTTAAACTTCCCCAATTTTAGAGCCCACGAACGTGCTTTTCAGATGTTGTTGCAAGTTGCTGGGCGTGCGGGTCGTTCGGGTCAACAAGGAAGGGTTTTGGTGCAGACTTACGATGTGAATCATCCGGTCTTAAAACAACTCTTGGAAGCGGACTACAACGCCATGGTCTCTACTCAATTGAACCAACGCAGTCAGTTTAAATACCCTCCTTTTAAACGTTTGATACGTTTTGAGTGTAAGCACAAAAGTTTTGCCGTATTGCAAGAAGCTGCCAACTGGTTTGCCAAGGCACTCAAAGGCAACTTCACTGATGTTTTGGGTCCTCAATCCCCACCAGTTGGTCGCATTCGCAATCAGTATGTATTGCATATCTTACTCAAGCTCCCTGCAGACAAATCTACCACAGCGCCCAAAACACAAATCAAACGTGTTGTAAACCGTATGGAACAAATTGCTGCTTTTCGTTCGGTTCGTCTTAATATTGACGTGGATCCGATCTAATAAATAAGGTTTACTTTTAAAGATGTTGGCTGGAGGTTTGTTTAATACAAACAAAAATGATAATTTCGCTGCCCAATTTAGAATTATGAATCATTACGAAACTGTTTTCATTTTAAATCCCGTTTTATCTGACGATCAGGTAAAGGAAGCAGTTCAGAAGTATGCTGATTTCATCACCTCCAATGGAGGTACGCTTGTCCATCAAGAAGACTGGGGTCTGAAAAAATTTGCTTACCCCATTCAAAACAAAAAAAGTGGCTTTTACCACCTTTTTGATTTTCAGATAAGCTCAGATGCCATCAATGCTTTCGAACTGGAATTTAGGAGAGATGAGCGCGTGATGCGCTACCTCACGGTCAAGCTCGA
>Ga0208127_1001903_pt1 | contig 10200 bp, 8 predicted proteins | sample ETNtaG_6_FD_185751 | JGI IMG/M metagenome (GOLD analysis project Ga0208127, IMG submission 185751) | Marine microbial and viral communities from oxygen minimum zone, Eastern Pacific Ocean - ETNP201306SV45 (SPAdes) (version 2) | ecosystem: Environmental > Aquatic > Marine > Oceanic ...
GAATCATGCTAAATGGATCTAAAATTTTCTCTAATTCTTCATTACTTAAAATCTTATCTTCAATACAAACTTCTCTAACTGTTTTATCATTTTTAAAAGCTTTTTTTGCTATACTAGCTGCTTTATCATAACCAATAATAGGAGCTAATGATGTACACATTGCTAAACTATCTTCAATATAGCCATTACATTTATTTTTATTTGCAGTCAAATCATTTAGTAATTTTTCTCTAAACATTTTCATACCATTTGAAAGTATATTGATTGATTCTAAAATATTTGAGCCAATTAAAGGTAACATTAGATTTAATTCAAACACTCCTCCCATACCTCCAAGTGCTATAGCACTATCATAGCCAACAACTTGAGAAGTCACTTGTATTAATGATTCACAAATTACAGGATTGACTTTTCCAGGCATAATTGAAGAACCTGGTTGAACTGGAGGAAGAACAAGTTCTCCTAATCCTGATCTTGGGCCAGACCCTAACCATCTAATATCATTTGCTATTTTGTAAAGAGACACCGAAAGTGTTTTTAAAGAACCAGATAAATGTACAACACTATCTTGAGTTGCTTGTGATTCAAAATGGTTATCAGATTCAGTAAAATTTAAACCTGTAATTACAGATAATTCATGTGCAATGAGCTTACCAAAATCTTTATGTGTGTTAATACCAGTACCAACTGCTGTACCACCTTGAGCTAATTTCAATAAAAATGGTAAATCATTTTTGATTCTTTGAATAGAATTTTCAATCATTTTAGAATAACCAGAAAACTCTTGACCAAGCGTTATTGGTGTAGCATCTTGAAGGTGTGTTCTTCCAATCTTAATTATATCTTTAAATTCATCAGTTTTTTTATCAATGGAAATTTTTAAATGCTCAAGTTCTGGTAATAACCTTTTATCTATTTCTAGAGATGTTGCTATGTGAATTGATGTTGGTATTACATCATTACTTGATTGGCCATAATTAACATGATCGTTTGGATGAACTAATTTTTTATCTCCCTTATTTCCTCCTAAAATTTCACATGCTCTATTAGCAATTACTTCATTTGCATTCATATTAGATGAAGTGCCTGACCCAGTCTGATATATATCTACTATAAATTGATCATCAAATTTACCTTGAATAACCTCATCACAAGCTTTAACTATTGCATCTTTAATTTTTGTATCAATAAAATTTAAATTATTATTGACTATAGCAGCAGACCTTTTAATCATTGCTATAGCAGCAATCATTGATCTTGGAATTTTTGTAGAACTTATTTGAAAATTATCAAAAGCGCGTTGTGTTTGGGCTCCATAGTAACATTCATCCGGGAGCGAAATTTCTCCCATTGTATCTTTTTCGATTCTCATTTATTTTCTCCTGAAAAAGGAAATGAAATTAGCTTATTTCCCAGGTATTATTTGTATAAATCAAATCTTCTAATTTACCTGAACCTTTTGATTTAGTTTGTTCATCTATCTGATTAGTAAACAATTCATCATATGTAGGTTTGGACTCAACATAAAAAACACCAAAAGGTGTAGGCAACAATTCATCATATGTCATTTCACATATTAGCATAGCTAAGTTTTTATCATACTTATCATGTACAAGCAGATCATCTTTTGAATAATCATCTAAACTAACAACTTTTAATTTAAATCCATCCAAAATAATTCCTTTTGGTGCATCTTTGAATCCAAAAACCATTGGTTCATCATGATTCAAATATATCACATTGTCTAATTTTGTATCTCTGTTTGTTAAAATAGAAAAAGCACCATCATTAAATATGTTACAATTTTGATATACTTCTATGAATGAAGAGCCTTTATGTTCATGACTTTCTTTATAAATCACACCTTGGCCTTTAATATCTTTATCGATAGTACGAGCAATAAATGTGGCCCCAGCTCCAAGAGCTAAGCTAGGAGGATTAAATGGGTAATCCAAAGATCCTACAGGAGTGGATTTAGTTAATTTTCCAACTTCAGAGGTTGGCGAATATTGCCCTTTTGTTAATCCGTAAATTCTATTGTTAAACATTAAAATATTTAAATCTACATTTCTTCTCAAAATATGAATAAAGTGATTTCCTCCAATGCTCATGGCATCTCCATCACCAGTAATTAACCAAACAGATAAATTTGGATTTGCTAATTTAGCTCCAGTTGCTACTGCAGGAGCTCTACCATGAATAGAATGAAATCCATAAGTATTCATATAATATGGAAATCTACTTGAGCATCCTATACCTGAAACAACTAAAAAATCTTCCCTGGCTACTCCTAAATCAGGAAATGTTTTTTGTACTGAATTTAAAATTGAATAGTCACCACAACCTGGACACCATTTTATATCCTGATCTGAAATAAAATCTTTTTTAGTTAATTTGTCTTTAATCTCAGGCATAATATTAATTTCCTTCTATAATTTGTTCAATTTTTTCAAAAATATCAGATGTTGTAAAAGGTTTACCTGAAACTCTATTGAAATTTATTGTATCAATCAGAAATTTGCTTCGAACAATTGTTGATAGCTGACCTAAATTTATTTCTGGAATTAAAACTTTGTTAAACTTTAATAATATCTCAGCTAAATTTTTTGGGAACGGGTTGATATGTTTTAAATTTACATGAGATACAGAAATACCGTTTTTTATAGCTTTTTCAACAGCAGCTCTACATGCTCCATAAGTTCCTCCCCAGCTTAAAACTAATAATTCACCTTTAGTTTCACCATAAACTTTTAGGTCAGGTATAAAATCTGCAATGACATCTATCTTTTGCTGTCTTAATTTAACCATATAATCATGGTTATCTGCATCATAACTAACATTTCCAGTATTTGCTGCTTTTTCTAGCCCACCAATTCTATGCTCTAAACCAGGAGTTCCAGGTAACGCCCAGTCTCTAGCTAAAGTTTCATCATTTCTCTTGTATGGAGCAAATTTTTCATCAGATGTTTTTTTAACAATTCTTGTATTAATTTTAGGAAGTTCATCTAAATTAGGTAACCTCCATGGCTCTGATCCATTTGCAATATAACCATCAGATAGTAAAACAACTGGAACCATAAATTCTAATGCTATTTTACATGCTTCGTAAGCAGTATCAAAGCAATCAGAAGGTGATTGTGCTGCTATAACTACTGCAGGACATTCACCATTTCTTCCAAACATCGCTTGATTTAAATCTGATTGTTCTGTTTTTGTTGGTAGACCTGTTGAAGGACCACCTCTTTGAATATTAATTACAACTATTGGTAATTCAGTAATTATACCTAAACCCATAGCTTCACCCTTCAGAGCTATTCCTGGACCACTACTAGCTGTTACAGATAAATCACCTACAAATGCTGCTCCTAGCGCACTACAAATTCCAGCAATTTCATCTTCAGCTTGAAAAGTTTTAATACCATAATTTTTATATTTTGATAAAATATGTAGAATATCACTTGCAGGTGTAATTGGATACCCTCCAAAAAATAAATCTAAATTAGATTTATTAGCTGCAGCTATTAGCCCTAAAGTTAAACATTCATTACCCATTATATTTCTGTAGGTACCTTTTTTAAGAGTTGCTTTAGATACTTTAAAAGTTGTTCTAATAGCCTCAATAGTTTCACCATAATTAAGACCTGTTTTTAACGCTTTAACATTAGCTTTAACTATTTCTGGCTTACTTTTGAATTTGGTTTCTAAAAATTGAATAGTCGAATCAATGTTTCTTTCATAAAGCCAATACAATAAACCAAGCGCAAACATATTTGTACTTCTAGATTTCATCTTGGATGGTAAATCAATATCCTCTAATGCTTTGTTAACCAAATCATTCATGTCAACCTTGATTAATTTAAATTCATCTAAGGAGCCATCTTCTAATGGATCTGTTTCATAACCAGCTAATGTAAAATTTTTCTTATTGTAATTGGCAGTATTAGCTATAATCATTCCATTTGTTTTTAAGTCAGCTAAATTAACTTTCAAAGCAGCTGGGTTCATTGCTACTAGAACATCTAATTTATCTCCAGGAGTATGAATATCCTGATTACTAAATTGTAACTGGAATGAACTTACACCAGCCAATGTGCCTTGAGGTGCTCTAATTTCAGCTGGGAAATCTGGAAGTGTTGCAATGTCATTTCCAAATAATGCGGAATTTGTAGTGAACTGGTTACCAGTAAGCTGCATACCATCACCTGAATCTCCAGCAAATCTTATGGTGATTAAATCAACTTCTTTAGAATTTATTTCTCTTTTTGCCATTAAATTATATAATTATTTAGATATCATAATTTACCTATATTCTTTTAAATAAGACAAAAATTATTTTATATATTTAAGCATTATTTTTAGATTATTTTTATTATTTTAAAATTATGAACAATATTAAGTTAACATCTTATAGCTCTGGGGCTGGTTGAGCTTGCAAAATAAACCCAAAAGATCTCGGTGAGATTTTAGATAAACTTAGTCAAACTGAACTGCCATTAGAAGTTAATGTAAAAGGATACCAAACTTCAGATGATTGTTCAGTTTTTCCTATTGATGATGAAAATTTTATTATTCAAAGTCTAGACTTTTTTACTCCAATAGTTGATGATCCTTATGACTTTGGTAGAATTGCAGCTGAAAATTCATTTTCTGATATTTATGCTATGGGTGGAAAACCTATTTTTGCATTGAATATAACATGTTTTCCAACTGATGATTTGCCATTAGATGTCCTTCATCAAATCCTCAAGGGGGGGCAAACAGTTGCTAACCAAGCTAATACACCAATTTTAGGTGGACATAGCATAAAAGACAAAGAACCCAAATATGGAATGGTAGTTACTGGATTAGTTAAAAAAGAAAATTTGGTAAGAAATGATAATGCAAAAATTGGAGATGTTTTAGTTCTAACAAAACCAATAGGGACGGGTATAATATCTACAGCAATTAAAAGAGGTAATGCTAAAAATGCTGACGTAGATTCCATTATCTCTGTTATGACCGATTCAAACTCTAAAGGTTCTAATGCAATGAACTCTACGGGAGTTAATGCATGCACAGATATTACTGGGTATGGTTTGGTTGGCCATTTAAAAGAAATGTGTGAATCTAGTAATGTCTCTGCAGAAATTTTTGGCAATGATATCCCATTAATTGATAATGTAGAATTTTATGCTTCAAATGACTCTAACATACCTGGAGGAACCAAAAGAAATTTTGACTGCTTTAATTCATATGTAAATTATAAAAATAATGAAAAGAATCAATTCTTATTTTATGATGCGCAAACTTCAGGTGGGTTACTAATAGCAGTACATGAAAAAAAATTATCACAACTAATTAGTCAACTGAAATCACATAATAGTTTATCTCATACAGTTATTGGAAAAATAACAGAAAAAAAATCAGATTTAATTACTATAAATTAATGCAAAAAATAATTTATTTAGATAATCAAGCTACTACACCAATTGATCCTAAAGTTTTAAAATCAATGCAACCATATATGAGTGAATCTTTTGGTAACCCAGCAAGTTCAAATCATATACTTGGATGGCAGGCTGATGAAGCGGTAGAAATTGCAAGAGAGAAAATTTCAAAATGCATCAACTCTAATTCTAATGAAATAATATTTACAAGTGGTGCAACAGAATCTATCAATTTAGCACTTAAAGGTTTATTAGGACATCATCTCAAAGATGGTGATCACATTATTACATCGAACATTGAACATAAAGTTGCGGTAGATGTGCTAAACCATTTGACAAAATATAATATTAAAATTTCTTATGTACCAGTTGGTAGCAACGGCATCATTGATGTAAACAAAATAAAGAAATTAATATCAAATAAAACAAAACTATGCTCAATCATGCATGCAAATAATGAAATAGGAACAATTCAGCCCATTTCTGAAATTGGACTTCTTTGTAAAGAAAAAGAAATTTTATTTCATGTTGATGCTGCACAAACACTTGGAAAAAAAATCATTGATGTAAATGATTTTCATATAGATTTACTATCTGTTTCTGGTCATAAAATTTATGCACCTAAAGGTATAGGAGCTTTGTTTATAAAAAGAAAGAACCCACGAATTCAGCTAAATCCTATTTTACATGGGGGTGGACATGAAAATGGATACCGTCCAGGAACACTTCCAGTGCATAATATAGTCGGGTTTGGAAAAGCTTGTGAAATAGCAAATGAAAATTATATCAGTGATAATCAATATATAAAAAATTTAAGCAATATATTACTTACAGGATTAAAAAAAGTCTTCCCTTATTTAATACTTAATGGTGATAAAGATAATCGTTTAGAAGGGAATCTTAATATAACTTTTCCTAAATATAGCGCTGAAAAAATAATGATGAAACTTAGTCAAATTGCATGTTCAACTGGTTCAGCATGTTCTTCTTCAACACCTACCCCATCTCATGTTTTACAGGCACTAAATCTGAATAAACAACAGATAAATAATACAATAAGATTTGGAATAGGAAAATTCAATACAGAAGAAGAAATGAAAGAAGTTGTTAAAATGTTTGAAAAAAAATTAAAGGATAGTTAAATGAATACAATAAATAAAGAAAAAATAATTTCTATTTTAAAAGAATGCTATGACCCTGAAATACCAATAGATTTATGGAATCTTGGTTTGATTTACGATATAAAAATAACTGAAGATGAAGTTAATATTGTAATGTCATTAACCACACCAGGATGTACAATGGGACAATTTATGGCTGATGATATAAAATCTAAAATTATTAGCAAAACAACAATTGAAACAGTAAATGTAGATGTGGTTTTTGATCCACCTTGGGAACCAGAAATGATGACAGAAGAAGGTAGACAAAAACTTGGATTTTCACCATCAAAAAATATTAATGAGAATCAATCAGAAGATAAACGTTGGGAATAAAATGGAAATTATAGTTTTAGATGATTTTTTAAAAGATGGTATACTAAAAGAAAAAAATTTTAGACAAGAAATTAATGGTATTGATTGGGCTCAATATGTTAATTGTAATGTTTTAATAAAAGGTTGCAGTCAAGCAACCATCCCAACTTGGGCATATCTAATTATTACAGCAAGATTAACTAAATATGCTAAAAATGTTTATTATGGTGATGTAAGGAGTGCCATAAAAGTATCATAATTAGACTAGTCGGTCGGTTTTTCTTGCATCTAAAAATAAAACTTGAGTAAATTAGACTAGTTAGTCGGTTTTTAATTTAAGGTAAATAATTTATGAAAATATGCGTTTTAGTTAAACAGGTGCCTGATAAAAATGATGAGATAAAGCTTGATCAAAATCATAAATCAGTTGATAAAAATAATTTTAATTTTGTTACAAACGAAAGTGATAATTATGCAGTTGAAGAAGCTCTCTTAATCAAGGAGAAACTTGGCGGTGAAGTTACTGTTTGTACATATGGGTCTGAATCATCTATACAAGTAGTAAAAGATGCGCTTTCTAAGGGTGCTGACAGAGGAATATTTATTGAAAACGATCAAAATTTAGATTATGATATATTAAATATATCAAAAATATTTAAATCTGCATTTAAAGATGAAAATTTTGATTTAATCCTTAGCGGACTTCAATCTGATGATATCGGCAATGGTCAGTTAGGCGTACTTATTGCTGAGCATTTACAAATGAGTCACGGTTCATTAGTTATGGAGACTGAAACTTCAGACAATACTAAGATAAAAGTTAAACGTGAATTAGAAAATGGTTGGTTTCAATGGTCTGAACTTGACCTACCTGCATCATTGACAATACAATCTGGAATAAATAAGCCTAGGTACGCATCATTAAGAGGTATCATGATGATGAAGAAAAAACCAATCCAAACAATAAAACTTTCTGAGCTAGAAACTAATGCTCAAAGCATAGACAATTTAAAGGCAATGTATATACCTCAAAAAACAAAAGAAACCGTTAAAGTAGAGGGTACTCCTGATGAAATTGCTGAAAAATTACATAACATATTAAAAAATGATTTAGGATTATTATGAAAATATTAGTTTTTATTCAAGTCGATGATAACAAAATAAACAAAATGTCTCTTGAAACATTAAGATGTGCACAGATTATTTCAAATGAAGTGTCAGCTGTTACATTTGATGAATCTGCAGCCAATGAGCTAACAACTTACAATTTGAACGAAGTAATTTTTGCGAAAAATAGTAGTTTATCAAATTATAACCCACTTTATTTTGCCAATGCTTTTGAAAAAATAATTGATTCCAGCTTTAATGCCATTTTGTTTGCTCATACATATGAAACTAGAGATTGGGTTCCAAGATTAAGCGCTAGATTAGATTATCCTTTTATTTCAGACTGTGTAGATTTAAAAAATGATAATGGTAGCTTAATTGCTACCAGACAAACTTATCAAGGAAAATTAAATAATGATTTTGAAATAAAATCTAATGTTTTTTGTTCTATACAATCTGGTTCATTTAAATCTGACGATTTAGAATCAGGTAGCTGTTCATTAAATACAATTGATGTAGCCTTTGATGATGTAGAAAATACAATTAGAGCAGAAGAAAAATTTAAAGAACAAAAAGGTGGTGTTGATTTAACAGCCGCAGACTTGATCGTCTCAGTGGGAAGAGGTATAGCAAAAGAAGAAAATATTCCTATGGCAGAAGAATTAACAGCATTATTAAATGCAGAAATGGGTTCTTCAAGACCTATTGTAGATTACGGTTGGCTACCACATGATAGACAAATTGGATCATCTGGTCAAGTTGTAAGTCCTAAACTCTATTTTTCGCTAGGTGTTTCTGGAGCTATACAACATCAAGTTGGTATGAAAGGTTCAGATAAAATTATGGCCATAAATAAAGATGAAAATGCACCTATATTTGAAATTTCAGATTATTCAGTTGTAGGTGATTTGCTTGAAATTGTACCTAAATTAATTGAGAGAATTAAGGAAAATTAATTAGCCTCTTTTATTGTTATAATTTTATTGTTAACTTTCTTATATGTTATAGTACAGTGAAATTTAGAGAGAAATTTAATGATTGAAGGTCATCAATACGAATATACCCCACCACACAGTGTCCCTATTGCATTTTATTTAGTAGCACTTGTTGCCCTAATTTATTTAATATATAATTTAAGAAGATTATTTACTATAGAAATTGGTAAAGAAGAACTTCACAAAACTAATTTCATATCTCAAGTTTATAATGGTTTAACATTTGGTATAGGTCAGAAAAAAGTCTATTCAAAAAGGTTTACATATGCATCAATCATGCACTTCTTAATTGGTTGGGGTTTTATGGAACTGGTGTTTGCAACAACAGTTGATTTTTTTGCTTCACAAGGCTGGTTTTTAAAATATTTGCCTGAATTTGATACGCCTTGGTTTGCTTTTTTAAATGATACAGGAGGATTAATGCTAACTGTGGGTTTAATTATGGCAATTATGAGGAGAAAATATATTAAACCTGAAGCTTTACCAAATTCTTCATCAACAAGCAGAGGCAATCTATTTGGTGATACTGGAATACTTTGGTTTTTACTCTTATTATGTTTGGGTGGTTTTTTATCTGAAGCGGCAAGATTAGCAGTTGATAAGCCAATAACAGCTCATTTTTCATATGTGGGATATACCATTTCACACATGCTGTCTGATTCAATTTGGGCTTCAGTTGAAGGTAAAATATGGTGGTTTCATGCTATAACGTCTTTGTTATTTTTAGCTCTTTTGCCTGCTACAAAGATGTTTCATGTAATTGCTTCTGTAACTAATATATATTATACAAATCTCTCCAAAAGAGGGCAAATCAGACCCATGCATGTGTCGAGCATACTTGAAGATCCTGATGCGGATATAGAAAATGTATCTTTAGGAGCAAATAATTTAAGTGATTTTTCTTGGAAACAGCTTCTTGATTCAGTCTCTTGTACAGAATGTGCAAGATGCACTACAGTTTGTCCTGCTTCTAGAACAGGTAAACCATTGTCACCTATGAAAATTATTACAGATATAAGACACAAATTATATGCTGATACTTTAAATTTAAATAATTATGATGGAGCTCTTGTAGGTGGACTTATCTCTGAAACTGAACTATGGTCATGTACTACATGTGGAGCATGCATGGAAGAGTGTCCTGTGCTTATCGAGCATGTACCAACAATTACAGATATGAGAAGGCATCTAGTTTTA
>Ga0208127_1001904_pt1 | contig 10199 bp, 6 predicted proteins | sample ETNtaG_6_FD_185751 | JGI IMG/M metagenome (GOLD analysis project Ga0208127, IMG submission 185751) | Marine microbial and viral communities from oxygen minimum zone, Eastern Pacific Ocean - ETNP201306SV45 (SPAdes) (version 2) | ecosystem: Environmental > Aquatic > Marine > Oceanic ...
GTAAAATATAAACGGGTTTAGCTCAGTTGGTAGAGCACTGGTCTCCAAAACCAGGTGTCGGGAGTTCGAGTCTCTCAACCCGTGCACAAATAAAGATGATGTCGATTATAAACTTTATAAAGGAATCTGTAACAGAACTGAGGGATAACGTCAAATGGACACCCCGTTCAGAATTGTTAAACCTATCTGCTTTAGTGATAGTTTTTTCAGTGATTTTCTCATTAGTAATATGGGGCGCTGACTCAATTCTCTCTAGAGTAGTTAAACTTTATTTCAATTTAATAGGATAGATGGTGGAAGTAGCAGAAAAAAAATGGTATGTAATAAGAGTCGTGACTGGTCAAGAAGTTAAGATAAAGGACTACATCATGACTGAGGTTTCCAGAGTTTCTCTTGATAAACAAATTGAAGAAATGCTAGTTCCTACCGAGAAAGTAGTTCAAATTAGAAAGGGAAAAAAGATTTCAAAGGAAAAAACTTATTTTCCTGGATATATAATGATGAAGGCAGATATTTCTGGAGAAATTTTACATGTAATTAAATCAGTCTCGAATGTTCTAGGTTTTCTAGGAGAGACTAAAGGAGGTGAGCCAATTCCACTTAGACAGTCGGAAGTCAATAGAATGTTAGGAAAAGTTGATGAATTAGCTATTTCAGGTGAACAAATTAATATTCCATTTACTATCGGCGAAAGTGTAAAAGTTATAGACGGTCCTTTTAATGGATTTACAGGATCAATTGACAATGTTAACGAAGAGAAAAGAAAACTTGAAGTAATGGTTAAAATATTTGGGAGAAAAACTCCACTAGAATTAAGTTACATGCAAGTTGAAAAATTATAATTATGGCAAAGGAAGTAGATAAAGTACTAAAATTACAAATTAGAGGAGGAGCAGCTAACCCTTCTCCACCGGTAGGACCTGCGCTGGGTGCAGCAGGTGTTAACATAATGGAATTTTGTAAACAATTTAATTCCAGAAGTCAAGATAAACCAGGTAAAGTTTTACCTGTTGTTATAAGTGTTTTTAAGGATAAAAGTTTTGATTTTATTATTAAGACTCCCCCTGCAGCTGTTCAATTATTAGAAGCAGCAAAAAAGAAGAAAGGTTCAGGTGAGCCTAATAGAGAAAAGGTTGCTACTGTTTCATGGGACCAAGTAAAAAAAATAGCTGAAGATAAGATGGTTGATTTAAATGCATTTACTGTAGAATCTGCAATGCTAATGGTGGCGGGTACAGCTAGATCAATGGGTATTAAAGTAAACGGAGGAGAACCTCCAGTTAAATAATTATGGCAAAATTAACTAAAAATAGAAAGATTTCAATCGAAAAGGTAGACTCTGAAAAAGCTTATAGTGTTGAAGAAGCTTCTTCTCTTGTAAAAGAAATTACTACTACGAAATTTGATTCTTCTGTAGACTTAGCTGTTAGACTTGGTGTTGATCCAAAAAAAGCAAATGAAATGGTTAGAGGTGTAGTATCACTTCCTCATGGAACTGGTAAATCACTTAAGCTTTTAGCGCTTGTAACTCCTGACAAAGAAGATGAAGCAAAAAAAGCTGGTGCTGATCTCGTTGGATTAGATGACTACATTGAAAAAATTAAAAAAGGTTGGGTAGATGTTGATGTTATTGTAACAATGCCTAGTGTTATGGGTAAGCTGGGTCCATTAGGTAAAGTTTTAGGTCCTAGAGGTTTGATGCCAAATCCAAAGACTGGAACTGTAACTATGGACATTGCAAAAGCAGTTACTGATATCAAAGGAGGTAAGATTGATTTTAAAGTAGATAAAACTGGGATTATCCATGCATCTGTTGGTAAAGTTTCTTTTACAGCTGATAAGATTAAAGATAATGCTAACGAACTCATTAAGACAATCATTAAGCTCAAACCATCAGGATCTAAGGGTACATATATAAAGAGTATTTCTATGTCAAGTACAATGAGTCCTGGTATTGCTATCGAATCAAAATTTGAATAATTATTAAAGATGAATAAAGAAGAAAAAGTTAAAGTTGTAGAGGAGTTAAAAGGCCAACTTAATGATTATAAGTCAATTTATTTGACTGATATAGCTGGTCTTGATTCTGTTAAAACAAGTAAGCTTCGAAGAGAGTGTTTTAATTCTAATGTAAAGCTTTCAGTTGTTAAGAATACTTTTCTTGAAAGAGCTATGAACGAATCTGAAGGTGATTTTGGTGAGCTTAAAGATTTATTAAAAGGTAATACAACGATAATGCTTTCTGATGTTGGAAATAGTCCTGCAAAAGTTATCAAGAAATTTAGAAAGGACGGTGATAAGCCTATATTAAAAGGAGCATTTGTTGATGAGGCGATTTATATCGGGGATGAACATATAGATGCATTATTTAAATTAAAATCAAAAGAAGAAGTTATTGGAGAGATTATATCAATTCTTCAATCCCCAGCTAAGAATGTTATTTCTGCATTAAAATCTAGTAGCGGAAAAATTGCTGGGCTTGTCAAGACACTAAGTGAGAAACCTGCAGAGGAACCAGTTGCAGAGGAGGCAAAAGCAGAGGAACCAGTTGCAGAGGAGGCAAAAGCAGAGGAACCAGTTGCAGAGGAGGCAAAAGCAGAGGAACCAGTTGCAGAGGAGGCAAAAGCTGAAGATGAAAAAAATAACGCAGAGGAACAAACCTCTGAGGATGAGTCAAAAGATGAATCTGAATAAAAGTTAAGTATAATAATAATTAATAATTAAAAACTCTAATAATGGCAGATCTAAAAAAAGTCGCAGAACAGTTAGTTGGTTTAACGGTAAAAGAAGTTAACGAATTAGCTGATATTCTTAAAGATGAATATGGTATCGAACCTGCAGCAGCAGCAGCAGTGGCGGTAGCAGCAGGTCCTGGTGCTGGTGGAGATGACGCAGCTGAAGCAAAATCAGAATTTGATGTTGTTTTAAAATCAGCTGGAGGCTCAAAACTTGCAGTAGTTAAATTGGTCAAGGAGTTAACTGGATTAGGGCTTAAGGAAGCTAAAGATCTAGTTGATAATACTCCTAGTTCAATTAAGGAAGCAGTATCAAAAGACGATGCTGAAGGACTAAAGAAATCACTTGAAGAAGCTGGAGCTGAGGTTGAACTTAAGTAAGTTAAAATAACTTCATTTTTTTAGGCTTTTAGAAATTATATCTAAAGGCCTATGCTTGTTTGAATAAAACTCTAAAATATGACTAACAATAAATTGAGAACAAATTTTTCTAACACCAAAACTGTAAATGTTGAAACTGATTTTTTAGATATTCAGATTAAATCATTTCAAGATTTCTTCCAACTCGAGACAAAGTCTGATGAAAGAGTAGAGGAGGGTTTATTTAACACATTCAAAGAAAACTTTCCCATAACTGATGCAAGAAATCAGTTTGTGCTTGAGTTTTTAGATTATTTTGTTGATCCACCGAGGTACTCAATGCATGAGTGTATTCAAAGAGGTTTAAGTTATTCTGTTCCTTTAAAAGCAAGGTTAAAACTTTATTGTACAGATGTTGAACATGAAGATTTTGAAACGATAGTACAAGATGTATTCTTAGGTTCTATCCCTTATATGACTCCAAGTGGAACTTTTATTATTAATGGTGCTGAAAGAGTTGTAGTTTCTCAACTTCATAGATCACCAGGAGTATTCTTTGGACAGTCTTTCCACGCTAATGGAACCAAGCTTTACTCTGCAAGAGTGATACCTTTCAAAGGTTCATGGATTGAGTTCGCTACAGATATCAATAATGTGATGTATGCATACATTGATAGAAAGAAAAAATTACCTGTTACTACATTATTTAGAGCTATTGGATATCAGGGTGATAAGGAGATATTAGAAATTTTTGATCTAGCTGAAGAGATTAAGGTAACAAAAGCTGGTCTAAAGAAAGCATTAAACAGAAAATTAGCTGCTAGAGTTCTAAGAACTTGGCATGAAGATTTCGTTGATGAAGATACTGGAGAAGTTATTTCAATTGAAAGAAATGAAATTATAATTGACAGAGATACTGTTATAGAAAAAGATCATATTGAGCAGATACTAGATGCAGATGTCAAAACTATATTGATTCACAAAGAAGATGCCCAAAATTCAGATTATGCTATTATATATAATACTCTTCAAAAGGATCAAACAAACACAGAAAAAGAAGCAGTTGAATATATATACAGACAATTAAGAAATGCGGAGCCACCAGATGAGGAAACTGCTAGAGGTATAATTGATAAATTATTCTTCTCCGACCAAAGATATAATCTTGGAGAAGTAGGTAGATACAGAATGAATAAAAAGTTAAACCTTGATGTTGATATGGAAGAGAGGACTTTAACAAGATTAGACATCACTACCATCATTAAATATCTTATAGAGTTAATAAATTCTAAAGCAGAAATCGATGATATTGACCACCTTTCAAACAGAAGGGTTAGAACTGTAGGTGAACAACTTTCATCTCAATTTGGTGTTGGGCTTGCAAGAATGGCAAGAACTATTAGAGAGAGAATGAATGTTAGAGATAATGAAGTATTTACGCCAATTGATCTGATTAATGCTAAAACTTTATCTTCTGTGATAAATACTTTTTTTGGTACAAATCAACTTTCTCAGTTTATGGATCAAACAAATCCACTTGCTGAGATTACTCATAAGAGAAGACTTTCTGCTCTTGGTCCTGGAGGATTATCAAGGGAAAGAGCTGGATTTGAGGTAAGAGATGTCCACTATACACATTATGGTAGACTATGTCCAATTGAGACTCCTGAAGGTCCAAACATTGGTCTTATTTCATCTTTATCTGTTTATGCAAGAGTTAATAATCTTGGGTTTATTGAGACACCATACAGACAAGTTAAAAATGGTAAGATTGATCTTAAAAATATAACTTATCTATCTGCAGAAGAAGAAGAGAATAAGTTAATTGCTCAAGCAAACATCAACTACGATAACTCTGGTAAAATAAAAGCTGAGAAAGTTATTGCAAGAGATCAAGCAGACTTTCCTGTTGTCACACCCGACAATATCAATTATACTGATGTAGCTCCAAATCAAATTGCATCAATATCTGCTTCATTAATTCCTTTCTTAGAACATGATGATGCTAACCGTGCATTAATGGGATCAAATATGATGCGTCAAGCTGTGCCTCTTTTAAAACCTGAATCTCCAATAGTAGGAACAGGACTTGAGAAATCAGTAGCTACTGATTCAAGAGTATTAATAAATGCCGAGAGAGATGGTGTAGTTGATTATGTAGATGCAAACAAAATTGTAATTAAATATAAACTTTCAAGTGATGAGAAGTTACTTAGCTTTGATGATGATACTAAAGTATATGATCTTATTAAATTTCAAAAAACAAATCAAGGCTCATGTATAAATCTAAAACCAATCGTAAGCAAAGGTGATCAAGTATCAAAGGGTCAAGTGCTTTGTGAGGGTTATGCTACCCAAAAAGGTGAACTTGCTCTTGGAAGAAACCTTAAAGTTGCATTTATGCCTTGGAAAGGTTACAACTTCGAGGATGCTATTGTTATATCAGAGAAAGTTGTAAGAGAAGATATCTTTACATCAATACACATAGACGAATATTCATTGGATGTGAGAGATACTAAGCTAGGTACAGAAGAGCTTACTGATGATATTCCAAATGTTAGTGAAGAAGCCACTAAAGAGCTTGATGAAAATGGTATGATCAGAGTAGGTGCTGACGTTACACCTGGTGACATTCTTATTGGTAAAATAACTCCAAAAGGTGAATCAGATCCAACACCAGAAGAAAAATTATTAAGAGCAATATTTGGAGATAAAGCAGGAGACGTTAAAGATGCTTCATTAAAAGCTCCTCCATCGCTTAATGGAATTGTTATTGACAAGAAATTATTTGTAAGATCTTTCAAAGATAAAAGAAGGAGGTCTCAAGATAAAGTTGATTTAGAATTGTTAGAAACAAAATATGATAAAATTCTTGAGGATTTAAGGCTAAAACTTGTTGATAAACTTTCATCAGTTGTAAATGGTAAGACTTGTCAAGGAGTATTCAACGATCTTGGTGATGAAGTGCTAGTTAAAGGAAAAAAATTCTCTAATAAGATGTTAGCAAATGTTGAAGATTATACACATCTTACAAAGGGAGTTTGGACTACTTCTGATGATTTAAATGCTACTATATCAACTCTTCTTCACAACTATAGAATACAAGAAAATGATATTCAAGGTTCTCTTAGAAGAGAAAAATTTACAATTAGTGTAGGAGATGAACTACCTCCTGGAATTAAAAAACTTGCTAAGGTTTACATTGCAAAGAAAAGAAAACTTAAAGTTGGTGATAAGATGGCTGGTAGACATGGTAACAAGGGTATTGTTGCAAGAATTGTTAGACAAGAAGATATGCCTTTCCTTGAAGATGGAACGCCAGTTGATATTGTTTTAAATCCATTAGGTGTACCTTCTAGGATGAATATTGGTCAAATCTATGAAACTGTTCTTGGATGGGCAGGAAAGGAACTTGGTAGAAAGTTTTCGACACCAATTTTTGATGGAGCTACACTTGATGAAATAAATGAGCTTACTGATGAAGCAGGAGTTCCTCGATTTGGTCACACTTATCTTTATGATGGTGGTACTGGGGAAAAATTTGATCAAGCTGCTACTGTAGGAGTTATTTACATGTTAAAACTTGGACATATGGTTGATGATAAAATGCACTCTAGATCTATTGGTCCATACAGTTTAATAACTCAGCAACCTCTTGGAGGGAAAGCTCAGTTTGGTGGTCAAAGATTTGGTGAGATGGAGGTTTGGGCTCTTGAAGCATATGGAGCATCAAGTGCACTTCAAGAAATTTTAACTATAAAATCAGATGATGTTATAGGTAGGGCAAAAGCTTATGAATCAATTGTGAAAGGTGAAAATCTTCCTGAAGCTGGGCTCCCGGAATCATTCAATGTATTAATGCATGAATTAAAAGGTCTTGGTTTAGACATTAGATTAGAAGAAAAATAAATTACAAAATAAAAAATGGCAAAAAATAACGAATTATTGACACAAAAGAAGTTTAATACGATTTCAATCGGTCTATCATCTCCAGAGGTTATCCTCGGTAATTCTAGAGGAGAGGTTCTTAAGCCTGAGACAATAAATTATAGAACACATAAACCTGAAAGAGATGGTTTGTTTTGTGAGAGAATCTTTGGGCCTGTCAAAGATTATGAATGTGCATGTGGTAAATATAAAAGAATTAGATATAAAGGTATAGTCTGTGACAGATGTGGTGTTGAGGTAACTGAAAAGAAAGTAAGAAGAGACAGAGTAGGTCATATTAATTTGGTAGTACCAGTTGCTCACATTTGGTATTTTAAATCCTTACCCAATAAAATAGGATATCTTTTAGGACTTCCTTCTAAGAAACTTGACATGATTATCTATTATGAAAGATATGTTGTTATTCAACCGGGTGAAGCAAAGAACGCCGAGGGTGAGCCTGTTAATAAGATGGACTTTTTAACAGAGGAAGAATATCTAACAATTATGGAGTCTCTCCCTGCTGATAATCAGTTTTTAGATGATGCTGATGAAAGGAAATTTATTGCAAAAATGGGTGCTGAATGTCTGATTGAATTGCTTTCACGAATTGATTTAGAAGAACTTTCATATGAGCTAAGACACAAAGCAAATAATGAAACTTCAAAACAAAGAAAAACTGAAGCTTTAAAAAGACTTCAGGTTGTTGAATCGTTTAGAGAGGGAAATGAAAGAAAAGAAAACCTACCTGAGTGGATGGTAGTTAAGGTAATTCCTGTTATTCCACCTGAATTACGACCTCTTGTTCCACTAGATGGAGGAAGATTTGCTACTTCTGACCTTAATGATCTTTATAGAAGAGTAATCATTAGAAATAATAGATTAAAGAGATTAGTTGAAATTAAAGCTCCTGAAGTAATATTAAGAAATGAAAAAAGGATGCTTCAAGAGTCTGTAGATTCTTTATTTGATAATACAAGAAAATCTTCAGCAGTTAAGACAGAATCTAATAGACCATTGAAATCATTATCTGACTCATTAAAAGGAAAACAAGGACGTTTCAGACAAAACCTTCTTGGAAAGAGAGTGGACTATTCGGCTAGGTCAGTAATTGTTGTTGGTCCAGAATTAAAATTATACGAATGTGGTTTGCCTAAAGATATGGCTGCAGAGTTATACAAACCTTTTATAATTAGAAAACTTATTGAAAGGGGAATAGTAAAAACAGTTAAATCTGCGAAAAAAATTATCGATAGAAGAGAACCTGTTGTCTGGGATATATTAGAGAATGTGTTAAAAGGTCACCCTGTTTTACTTAATAGGGCTCCTACTCTTCATAGACTTGGTATACAGGCATTTCAACCGAAACTTATTGAAGGAAAAGCTATTCAATTACACCCATTAACATGTACTGCGTTCAATGCTGACTTTGATGGTGATCAAATGGCTGTTCACCTTCCATTGGGACCAGAAGCTATTTTAGAGGCTCAGCTTCTTATGCTTGGTTCACATAATATATTGAATCCAGCAAATGGTTCTCCAATTACAGTTCCATCTCAGGATATGGTTTTAGGTCTTTATTATATGACAAAATCAAGAAAATCCTCTGAATCATTAAAATTAAAGGGTGAAGGATTGACTTTCTATTCTCCTGAAGAGGTTAATATGGCATATAACGAAAAAATTGTTGATTTAAATGCTTTGATTAAATGTAAGATTAAGACAACTGAATCTGATGATTCTTATGAAATTATAGAGACTACTCCAGGAAGAATTTTCTTTAATGAAGTAGTTCCAGAAAGAGCAGGTTTCTTTAATGAAGTTCTTACTAAGAAAAACCTTAGAGAAATTATTGGACAAATTCTCCACGTTACATCTGTCCCTGAAACAGCAGAATTTTTAGATAAGATTAAGGATCTTGGATATACATTTGCGTTTAGAGGAGGGCTATCGTTTAGTTTAGGGGATATTATCATACCTGAACAGAAACAACATCTTATTGATGATGCTAATAATCAGGTTGATGGAATTATTGGCAACTATAATATGGGTCTTATCACAAATAATGAAAGATATAATCAGGTTATTGATGTTTGGACATCTGCTAATGCTACACTTACTGAGCTTGCTATGAAACAGATTAGCGAAGATCAGCAAGGGTTTAACTCAGTTTATATGATGCTTGATTCTGGAGCTAGAGGTTCAAAAGAACAAATAAGACAGCTAACTGGGATGAGAGGATTAATGGCAAAACCAAAAAAATCAAATATTGGTGGTGGTGAAATTATTGAAAATCCTATTTTATCTAATTTTAAAGAGGGTCTATCAATTTTAGAATACTTTATCTCTACTCACGGTGCTAGAAAAGGTTTAGCTGATACTGCACTGAAAACTGCTGATGCAGGATACTTAACTAGAAGACTTGTTGATGTATCCCAGGATGTAATTGTCAATGAATTTGATTGTGGTACACTCAGAGGAATTGAGGTCACTGCTCTTAAAAAGAACGAAGAGGTTGTAGAGACACTAGGTGAAAGAATTCTTGGAAGAGTTGCACTTAATGATATAATTGATCCTTCGACTAATGAACTATTAATAGAAGGTGGAAAATTAATAGAAGAAGATACTGTAAGTAAAATAGAAAATACTCTTATTACATCTGTTGAAGTTAGATCAGCATTAACATGTGAAACTAAAAAGGGAATTTGTGCTAGTTGTTATGGAAGAAACCTTGCAACTGGAAAACCTGTTCAAATTGGTGAGGCAGTAGGTGTTGTTGCTGCTCAGTCTATCGGTGAGCCAGGAACTCAATTAACTCTAAGAACTTTCCATGTTGGAGGTGTTGCTGGTAATATTTCTGAAGAGAATTCCTTAATATCAAGATTTGATGGAGTTGCTGAAATCGAAGACTTAAAAGTTGTCAAGACTAAAGATAACGAGGGTAATTCTTCTAATATTGTTATATCTAGAACTACAGAGATTAAGATTTTAGATTCTAAAACAAAAAATGTTTTAAGTACTAATAACATACCTTATGGTTCATATCTTAATATAAAAAATGGACAAAAGTTATCGAAAGGTGATATCGTATGTCAGTGGGATCCATTCAATGGTGTAATTGTTTCTGAATTTTCAGGAAAAATTGTTTACGAAAATATTGAAGTTGGTAAAACTTAT
>Ga0208127_1001906_pt1 | contig 10194 bp, 5 predicted proteins | sample ETNtaG_6_FD_185751 | JGI IMG/M metagenome (GOLD analysis project Ga0208127, IMG submission 185751) | Marine microbial and viral communities from oxygen minimum zone, Eastern Pacific Ocean - ETNP201306SV45 (SPAdes) (version 2) | ecosystem: Environmental > Aquatic > Marine > Oceanic ...
GCACCGCCAAAAAAATGGCCAGCCTGCCCGGGTTCTGCCCTCGCTCTGAGAGTTTCTGAGCTTTCCCACAGCCAGACTCATATTGCGGTGCTGGCATCCTCAGTTCGAGAGCTCGAACTTTTGGCTGACGAGCTTCGGTTTTTCCTGGGACCGAACAGCGACCGGGTCTGCATCCTGCCTGGCTGGGAATGCCTGCCTTACGATCGATACTCGCCGCATCCGGAGATCACATCTCAACGAATTCGCACCTTAGGACAATTGTGTCAAAGCGACCCGTTTATTCTTCTTGTTTGCGCCGAACAGCTGCTGTTCCGCTTGCCCAAAAGAGAATTCATCTCTGGGGCGAGTTTCAATCTTTCGGTGGGCGATGTCATCGACCCGCTCCGTCTAAGAGATCAGCTTTCGGATGCCGGCTATCTGGGCGTCTCCCAAGTCCAGGCTGAGGGTGAGTTTGCCGTGCGTGGCGGGATTATTGACGTATTTCCCATGGGGGCAGCGGCGCCATTTCGGCTGGATTTATTTGGGGATGAAATAGAGCAAATTCGTTTTTTCGACCCCGAAAGCCAAAAGTCGACCGGAGAGACCGGAGCCCTTGATGTTCTCCCGGCAAGGGAGTTCCCGACCGACAAGGCCGCGATCGAACAGTTCCGCAAGTCTTTCCGGCAGCAAATGCCGGGCGACCCTCAGTCGTCAATTATCTATCGTGAGGTATCGGAGGGGCGGTTTCCGGCCGGCATAGAATTCTATCTTCCTCTGTTTTTTGATTCTGCCAGCACCATTTTTGATTATCTTCCGGCGGATATTCAGTGGATGGTTCCCAAAGAGTGGCGCTCTCAAATTCAAACGGAAATCGCGAACGTTCAGGATCGCTTCGCCTCTGCTCGCCTCGACTCTGAGCGGCAACCCCTCCCCCCCGACGTGCTGTGCCTCACGGGAGAGGCCGCGGCCGAGCAGATATCACACTCAGGGGTGATCGAGGTCGGTCATTCCAAGGTAACCCAATCCCATCCTGGAATTTGCGACTCTCCGCCAGGATACCCCGTCGATCACAAATCCAACTCGCCTTTTTCGGGCCTTGTCGAACGGCTCTTTGAGGACTCCAAGCCGCGGGTGCTCTTGAGCGCGGAGACACCCGGGCGAGTCCAGTCGCTGGTCGAACTTCTCGCCGGACATGACCTGTATCCAACGCCTGTCGAAAGCTGGGACGCTTTCCTGAACTCCCCTCCAGATACCCCCGCGATAGTCACCTCGGTTCTCGACAGGGGGCTTGTTGCCGCCCAACCGTTCGTTGAGATCATCGTGGAGTCTCAACTTTACGGAGAGAGGGTACACCGACGAAAGCGAGGAAGAAGCCAGGATCCCGAAGCCATCATCCGGTCAATCGCAGAACTCCATACCGGTGACCCTGTCGTTCACTTAGAACACGGGATCGGGCGATTCGGGGGGCTTCAGTGGCTGGAGGTCAACAACCAAAAGAATGAGTTCCTCGTAATCCACTATGCCGAAGAGGGAAAACTCTACATCCCCGCAGTAAATATTAATGTCCTGTCTCGCTATATCGGTGGAGATCCCGAGCACGCCCCGCTGCATCGTCTCGGGAGTGACCAATGGAAGAAAGCGCAAGCCCGGGCGAAAAAACGTGCTCACGATGCTGCCGCGGAGCTATTAAAGACACAGGCCCTGCGCACACTTCGATCAGGGCGCTGTTATTCCGTGCCGCATACAGAGTACGCCGCGTTTCGGTCAGGATTTCCGTACGACGAGACGCCCGATCAGGAACATGCGATCGAGGAGGTAGTTGCGGATCTAAAGGCTTCCACGCCGATGGATCGACTGGTTTGCGGCGATGTGGGGTTCGGAAAGACAGAAGTCGCCTTACGCGCCGCCTTCGTCGTGGCGCAGAGCGGACATCAGGTCGCGGTGCTGACCCCGACCACGCTACTGGCACACCAACACCACAACACCTTTGCCGAACGTTTCGCCGATTACCCGATCAGAATAGAGGAGTTATCGCGCTTTAAGTCCCCAACCGCCAGCGCCCAGTTAGTGCAGGATATTGGCGGTGGTTCAGTAGATATCGTGATCGGTACCCATCGATTACTCCAACAGGACATCAATTTTCACCAACTCGGGCTGGTGATTATCGACGAGGAGCATCGCTTTGGCGTTCGCCAAAAAGAACGTCTCAAGCAACTTCGAGAAGAAGTAGACGTCCTCACGCTTACGGCTACGCCGATTCCAAGAACGCTCAATATCGCGTTGTCCGGATTACGTTCTATCTCGTTGATTGGATCCCCCCCGCCGGGACGGGTCTCAATAAAGACAACAGTGCAGCGCTACTCGACGCATCTCATCCGCGAGGCCTGCCTGCGCGAAATGCACCGCGGGGGACAGGTATATTTTCTTCACAACGAAGTGAGAACAATCGACCGGGTCGCGGCCGACCTTAGAGATCTGATCCCCGAGGCCTCGATTGAGATTGCACACGGTCAAATGCCAAAAAGCGATCTAGAGTCAGTCATGCGTGACTTCTATCACCAGCGGTTTGATGTTCTGGTTTGCAGCACCATCATAGAAAGCGGGATCGATATCCCAACTGCCAATACCATCATCATGAACCGCGCTGACCGGTTCGGTCTCGCACAACTGCACCAGCTACGGGGTCGGGTTGGCCGTTCGCGTCACCAGGCCTACGCATTTTTGCTGGTTCCAGATCCGGAATTTATATCCGAAACCGCCAAGAAACGTCTCGCAGCGCTGGAAGCCCTGACAGAACTTGGTGCCGGATTCGCCCTCGCGAATCATGACCTCGAAATCAGAGGGGCGGGCGAACTGCTCGGCGAAGGCCAAAGCGGCGTGATCGAGGAGATTGGGTTTTCTATGTACACGGACTACTTGAATCGCGCTATCCGGGACCTTTCCGGAGAACCCACTGAGTCGTCACTAAAACTGGACTCAGTCTGTGAGATTGACCTTGACGCAAGTGCTTTTATTCCTGACGACTATATCCCCGACGTCCATACCCGGCTGGTACTCTATCAGCGCATCGCGGATTGCGAAGACAGCGCCGCGCTTTATGATCTCAAACTTGAGTTGGTTGATCGTTTCGGCTTGCTCCCTGCCGAAACCAAGATGCTTTTCCAGATAACCGGAGTGCGGATCAAAGGAGAAGCGGCGGGAATCAAGAAATTGAGATATAGCGCCCGAGGGGGACGCGTGGGCTTTCATCCTGATGCCACCGTGTCGGCTCCTCGATTTGCCAGTCTGTTGGCAGAGCATTCGGATTTGTTCTCCATGAACGGTCCTCTGGAGCTCGCCCTGCCCGCTGGTCTTGAGGATCCAGAGCTGCGCGCTATCCTGACAGATTGGCTATTGGAGATACTCGATGAATCCAACGAGATCAAGCCGCTTCCATCGGAAATCAAGGATAACCTCGCGAATGCCTCGTAGCCGCCTTCCTGCCAATGGGGCCCCATTGCGCCGGGCGATAGGGGCAGGCATTTTTATTGCACTCTACTGCGCCTTAATCTCATCCTCAGGAGCGAGCGAAAAACTCTTTTTGGAATACCTTGTTTTTACTCACCAGCAGGCTGGAAACGTTTTGCCCGAGCGCGATACCTCGCACAACCGACTGCTTGCGGTGAGCGCTCTCTCCAGTAACGATACTCATGCCCAAAGCCGTCACTCGCTTATCTCCGGCTCGGGACTGCTGCAACAGCACAACGTACGATTAAAAGAGAGCCCGTTTTACCGCGTCACTCTTCATGCGAAAACGGAGTTCACCAAAACAGGCGACACGTCTCCCGTTCGTTTCCGTATTAAACGCGCGGCGACTCAGGACACCTCAGATATTCGCGTCCACTTTCAGTACGGCGGTTCGCGAAACCAACAGTTAACAACAAATGTGGTCTATGCTCCTTTCCCAGAGGTGGTAACGACCCCGGATGAGGAACGCCCTGAAGGGTTTCCAGGTGCGCGCCCTGAACCCTGGATTCTCCGAGACTCACGCCGCCTTAAGTTCGGAGAAGTCCACTATCTCGATCACCCGGCGTTCGGGATACTCCTGGTCGTGGCTGAAAAGAACTGAATCAGGCTCACGCTGCCTGATTTGGAGACTCCGTTGTGCTGCTTTCTTCGCCTTCCCGATACTCCGGGACCAGCCCGATAGCGATTTGCCGCGCACGCTCGTGATCGTAGCATTCGACAGACTCACGCAGCATATGCAATTCACTCTCAAAGTGCGTCTCGTCAAGGCTTCGGCTCTGCGCCAGTAAAATCTTCTCGTAAGAGGTTGGAGCAAGGTCTTCGTCAGGATGAAAAAGTTCTTCGGTCAGTTTCTCTCCTGGCCGAAGCCCTGTATACCGGATCTTGATTTCTTCATCAGGGACCTTTCCTGATAAACGAATCATCTGTCGGGCAAGATAGTCGATCTTGACCGGCTCGCCCATATTCAGCACAAATATCTCGCCTCCCCGCCCGATGGCACAGGCTTGCAGAATCAACTGGCAGGCCTCTGAGATAGTCATGAAGTAACGCGTCATCATTGGATCCGTCACCGTCACCGGACCCCCTCCCCGAATCTGTCTTTCAAAGAGAGGCACAACGCTTCCAGCCGATCCAAGAACATTGCCGAATCGAACGGTGATAAAAGCGGTGGTGGATTTCGCATTGTTAAATTGCGCTACCATTTCCGCGATACGCTTGCTTACGCCCATCATGCTGGTCGGGTTGACCGCCTTGTCTGTCGAGATCAGGATGAATTTCTCCACCCCGCTCTCTGCCGCAGCGCGAGCCGCGACCATGGTGCCCACTGTGTTGTTGCGAATTGTCTCCCGTAATTGCGCCTGGAGCATCGGGACGTGTTTGTAGGCGGCCGCATGAAAGACCACCTGTGGCCGATATTGGGAGAACACAAACCTTACCGCCTCCGGGTCGCAAACATCCCCCAATAAACGCCTGAAACGGATGCCAGGAAACTGCTCTTCGAGTTCCATAGCCAAGGAGTACAAGCTGAATTCGTTTTGCTCGAATAAGGTCACTTCTTCAGGATCAAGGCGCGCCACCTGTCGACACAACTCACTGCCAATTGAGCCCGCGCCACCAGTGATCAAGACCCGCCGGTTTTTTATCATCTCGCCCATCGCCTCCCAGTCGAGGCTGACAGGATCGCGGCCCAGAAGATCATCCAGCTCGACGGATCGCAGATCCGCGCTGGAAGCCGATCCATCCAGGATGTCCTGGACCTTCGGAAGCGTCCGAAACGGCGTCTGCGCCCTTTCGCAATAGTCCACGATCGCACGCATCTCTTCGGCATTCGCGCTGGGTACGGCGATCAGGATCAACTCAACCCTGAGCAGGCGCGCCAACTGCGGCAGCGCGGAGCAGCGGTCCAGTACCCGAACGCCTTGGATTTCGCGCCCCTTTTTTGCCTGATCGTCATCGATGAAGCCCACGACGTCATAGTGAATCTCATGATTGCGCCCAAGATCCTTAAGCAGCATATCCCCTGCTGCTCCCGCTCCTACAATCAGCACCCGTTTGCCCTCTCCCCGACTGATCTGTCGATCCCGGAAAAGGCGGTAAAGAATTCGGGTTCCAATCAAAAGACCAACCAAAAAGACCCCATGGAGCGGGAATACTGACCTCGGGACCGCGACAAGGCGGGTGGCCAGAAAGATTGAGAAAGCCACGACCGCCGTTCCCACAATCACGGATTTCAGAATCACCGCAAGATCGTGCGTAGAGGTGAAACGCCAGGCGCCCCGGTGCACACCGAAAACTACGAAGAACACGAGATGCCAGAAAACCACCAGCGGAAGCACGGCAAGCGCCTGATCGAGGAATACGTCGGGAATTTCGTCGAGGTTAAACCGAAACCAATACGCGCCCAGCCAGGCGAGGCAGGCAGCGACCGCATCATGCAGCAATACCGGCCAGCGGCCAAAAAGATACTGGAGCGCGGCCCTCATCCGGTCAAGCCAAGATCGTTCCATACTGATGTCAGTTCTCTACCCTTTTCGGGATTCGTGCGCTCGTGCGCATTACAAAAATTGCGAATCCGAGAAGCATAGCAAGCGCCATCACAAAGAACCATAGCCCTCGATCCGGTCGCCAGACCGTGAGCGTCGCCAGAAACGCTGCGACAAGAGCCATTACTCCGACGAGGACAGAAACTTTGCCGTGACTGAAGCCCGCCAGAATCAATTTTTGATAAAGATGCTCCCGGTGCGCCTGCGTAATGCGCTTTCCCTGGAACAATCGCCGAAACAGCGTCAGTGTTGCATCAAACACAAACACCCCGAGCAGTGTCAGCAACGCTTCAAGCGGAAGACCGAACCGCGTCACCCCAATCAGGCTCATCACCCCGAACCACGCCCCTAACGCCAGGCTTCCAACGTCACCCATAAAAACCCTGGCGGGAGACCAGTTGAACCAAAGAAATCCGAGGCAAGCTCCCGCCAGTGCTGAATTAACCAACGCTAGGAACTCTTGACCCTCGGACGCGAACCAAAAAGCCAGTACGGCGCTCGCAACGAGACTCTGGACACCTGCGACGCCGTCTGCTCCATCCATAAAATTGAACAAGTTCATTAACCAGAAGATGCCCAAAGCCCCGACTGCAACGAGCACGCCAGACGACAGGTTGTACTCCTGCCCAAAAATCAGAACAGGTTGATCGCCAAGGGAACCCGCCGCAAGCAAAGCGGTCAACGCAAAACCTGCCAAAAAACGACCGCTGACACTCAGATTGAAGCGGTCATCAAGAAAACCCATTGCAGCAACCCCAGTTAACGAGGCAAACGTAACCAATGTGAATTCAGCATCTCTTATTCCATGAAGATGCCCCAGTGCTGCAAGGAGGGTGACCACACCAAAAATCGCCAAGCCGCCGCCCCTTGGCACTACGCGCTGATGGAGGCCCCGCGAGGAAGGCATGTCTTTGGCCAACAGAACACTGTCGTTCCGCAGTAACCAGAAAAGGATTGCGGCTGTCAGCGCTGCCGCCGTTAGGGCGATCAGGAAACTTTCGCTCATCGTCGAACTTGCTCTACGTCACCTGGCCAATGAACCCTAAGGGTAGAAACGCCTGAAAACCTGAGATTGCAAGGAGATCGCTTCCTCATTGGAAAAAAGAAAGTCCTGTTCGAGGCGGCTCACGAAATCTCCCGGAACCTCCCTAAACCAGGGCAACCAATGGACGAGGGAAAAAAGCAGTTCAGCGACGCCTCGCCGACAATGCAGTTTGATCCCGCCCGCACATACTGTTCCTTGCGTGCGGTTCACCATCTCCGCGAAAGACACGGCTTCGCCTCCGGCCACATCAACGCGAATGGGCCGGGTGCTGATAATTGTCGCACGCTTTGTTGCGTGTTGGTCTGCGTCCTGATTCACTTCCCTCTGATTCACGGGCCCCAGCAACAACAACGATGTCGCCCACTCTGCAACGTCATCGCAGTGAATCGGCTGGCGGCCGCCTCGAGCGAAATCGATATTGATCTTTATTCTCAGTATTGATGTTATTTGTCTGATTTTATTGATGTTTCGATTTCTTCGCCCCCCATAAATTAGGGTGGGCCGGACAATCGTTGTCGAGCCCTCAGCGTCGGATCGCATCCGAACGACCCCATCCTCCCCCGCACAAAGCTTCGATGCGATTGCCTGCGAGGCTCTCTCAGCAGACTCCTGTTTTGTGACGGCGCTCGTGGAACTCAATACCACCCAGGGAGCTTCCCGGCATGATGGGTTGGTCAAAAAATCGGCATACCGTGGGAGTTCCCAAATTGGGCAGACGCTAACTAACCCCACTACCTTGAGACGTGCGCCGACGCGGTTTCGAACCAGCAAGTCTGGGTGGACCGTGATCGCGCCTGGAGGTGTACGGACTCCCGCAGGGCTTCGAGACACATTTACGGTATTCTGGCCACAAGCACTGAGTCGGGCGTTAAACGCATCCCCAAGATCACTTCTCGCGCCGAAGAGCATCACCACAGGGAGTTGGCCCGAAAGCATCTGACCCACCTTGATCAACTCATTGTCGCTAACTGGCGCCGAACCGATTCGACCGGTAAGATTTTTTAACCGAACACCCCAAGGGGCGGCCCTTACAGCCAACTTAAGCGCCGCCAGGACCAGCATCCTGACCACTCCGGACACATTCCCCTGGGAGCCGAATTTGTCGAGATATCGTGCGAGGCCTGCATGCTTGTGCTGCAACAAGCGGTCCTCGGTTATGAGCCCGGAAGCTCCTTGATAGTGAAAAACAGGCGCATCGGGCACAAATCCGACGTTCCACCCTATATCTCGCGCCCTTCTGCAGTAGTCAAGATCTTCAAAGTGCAGGAAAAATCCTTCATCAAAGCCGTCAATGTCCTGATGCACCTGCCGGCGAACCATCATACAGGCGCCCGAAATCGCATCAACTTGAACCGACGTGCTTGGCAGTGGCTCATCATGGCGGTCGAAAGTTGGAAACATGCGCGTCGGCACAATCGAACGAACCGCTTTGCCCCAGGATCGCAGCAATGTCGGATCGTAACGCCTGCTTCCGGCTTGCTCTTTTCCCTGAAAATCCAGCAACAAGGCGCCACACAACCCGCTCTCAGGATGAGTCGCCAGGTAATCTGCCATTCTTTGAAGTGTCCCGTCCGGCACAAACGCATCGGGGTTCAGGAAGACAATTAACTCGTTTCTGGCCTTGGCCGCGCCGATGTTGGCGGCAGCCCCAAAACCAACGTTTCTCTCTAACTGGACAAAAATTATCCCATCATGATCACGAAGCGGCGCTGTACTTGAATCAGAAGAGTCGTTATCCACGACGATGAGTTCTGAGCCCGGCGGCAAAGAAGCAAGGAGCGCGGAGGTGGTTGCCTCAAGAAATGCGCCAGAGTTGAAATTAACAACAACTACCGAGAGATGGGACACCCTACCGCTTACGACCCATGCGCCTCGATCTTCATCCATTTAGACACACGCTTTTCCGTTAGGACTCGCGGCCTCCATAGGTGTGTCGGATCTCGTAAATCGGTTTGTCCTGAGACTCGTGATAGGTCCTTGCCTGCAGCTCGGCAAGCAAACCCACCGTAATAAATTGAAGGCCTACCAAGGTCAGAACAATACCTGCCAGCACCGCAGGACGACCCGCTAGAGCAACCCCGAGAAACGCACGTTCAATAAAAAGCCAGCCCAGGATCCCGCCACCGGCAAACGTGCAGGCCATTCCAATACTGCCAAAGAACTGGATGGGTCGGGCAGAATAACCCATCAGAAATTTAACCGTCAGCAGGTCAAGCAAGACCCGGAACGTACGGGATAATCCGTACTTCGATACGCCGGCAGTTCGCGGATGATGCCGCACTTTTACCTCGCTCATCCGAACGCCATACCAACTTGCAATGGCGGGAATGAAACGATGCATCTCTCCATAAAGCCGCAGGCTCTTCGCAACATCCCGACGCATGGCCTTTAGCGTGCAGCCGTAATCATGAAGTTTGACATCCGTCGTAGTGGAAATAAGCCAGTTAGCCGCTCGTGAGGGAAGCAAACGCAGCCATAATCCGTCTTTACGGTCATGACGCCAGCCACATACGAGGTCCATACCCCGATCAATCTCCTGCACCAGCATCGGGATGTCTCTTGGATCGTTTTGTCGATCCGCATCCATCGTGACGATAATCTCCCCGTTGGCGGCACGTAGCCCGGCCGCGAGGGCCGCGGTCTGCCCGAAATTACGCCGAAACTCGATGACCACCACCGACGGATGCGCTTTTTGCAGAGCGGTAAGCACATTCAGAGATTGATCCGTGCTGCCATCATCTACGAAAATGATCTCGTACGTTCTGCCGGTCTCCTCTAGCGCCGCGATAATATCCTGGGTAAGCGGCTCCAAATTGTCCGCTTCATTGAACACTGGCAGGATGACGGATACGGCAGTTGTGGGCATGATATAAGTTTCCCTAAGGGGCGAAAATCAAGGCGCGGCTAAGTCTCATTTAGCGGGCGAGCCAAAACTTCCTCAGTGTCCAGGCGAAAACACCGATTGTAGTACGGGTCACCTTGGGTGAGAGCCTCGCTGTGGCGTTTTCTGAACGCATCAACCTCTTTGTTGAATCGGGCTTTCTTTTCCGGCGTGTCTTCATAACCCCGGCTGACAGATTCGTGGTGATAGGCCCTCGCATAAGGCGTAAAAATATTCAG
>Ga0208127_1001910_pt1 | contig 10167 bp, 4 predicted proteins | sample ETNtaG_6_FD_185751 | JGI IMG/M metagenome (GOLD analysis project Ga0208127, IMG submission 185751) | Marine microbial and viral communities from oxygen minimum zone, Eastern Pacific Ocean - ETNP201306SV45 (SPAdes) (version 2) | ecosystem: Environmental > Aquatic > Marine > Oceanic ...
AGCAAACAGTAATACATTCTTATTACTAAATAATTCCTCAGAATCTATTTTTGAGGGCTGATCATCTTTCATTATATTGAATATGCCTTCAGGCATCGTATCTCCAATTTTAATAGTCATCTTTTTTTCTCATTATGTTTAGTATTCGTTTTCAGCAATATGAACAACAAGACCATCCAAATCATCATTAACTTCAATCTGGCATGTCAATCTACTGTTATCCTTTCTTTCATAGGCTGCATCAAGCATGCTATCTTCCATATCATCCATTTCCGGAATTTTGTCTATCCACGAATGATCTATGTAGGCATGACAAGTTGCACAGGCGCATGCACCTCCACACTCAGCAGGAATTCCATCAATATCATTATTTACCGCACCTTCCATTACGGTATATCCATTATCGACTTCTGCTTCGTGCTTTTCTTGGTCTTTTGTAATGTATATTATTTTTGCCATATTAATAGTTTACCTTTCATCTTCTAAGGTAGATTAAATTTTAAGGTTGTTACTAGAGAAGCTAACTAATTACTATATTCTAGCCGATTGCTCTCTTCGTTTTTTTAGATCTTCTAGTTGTTTCTTTGCGGCTGCTTCTGCAAGCTCTATTTGCCTATTACGCTCAATATCACTCTCTATTACAGATATCCATTGACCAGATATCCTTCTTGATCTATTGGTTTTACTCGCAGCTTTGAAAGCGTCAATCGCATCTTCATATTCTTTTTCGTTATATAGGCACATACCCAGAGAGATTTGTGCGTTATCTGGACTTTTGATTTTACCTTTTTTTAAACCTGCTCTTACAGATTTGACACAATCACCGTACATTGCAAGGTTTAGGTATGCATTGCCCAGACGAAGATCCATTTCACCTTCATCTGAGAGTTTTGCAGCTTCCTTTAATGCAGGAATAGCTTTTTCATCTTCTGATGCCAATGTGAAAGCTTGTGATAATAGACGATAATTTTTTTCATTTTTATCAACACGTCCATTCTTAATTTCTTGATCAAGAAGAGTGGCAGCTTTGTATGGAACCTCAGCTTGCATGTATAGCTGAGCCATTGTTACGAATTCAGCAGACTTTTCTAGCATTTTTTGAGTATGAGCTGCATCGTATGCATAAATTAATTTCTCATCTTCTCCAAGTTCAGTATAAGCACCAGCCAATGAAAACCAGTACCGTTTTTTGGGATAATGCATCAATAACGTTTTTTGAATATCTCTTACTTTACTGAAATTCTCTTGTTGAAAATAAGCAAAATTTAAGAGGACATACCAATCTTCTTTGATTAGTGGCTCTGTATTTGCCCTTTTAGTGGCTTTCTCAAGTTCTGCTCGAGCCGCAGGAATTTCCTCTTCACCCCTAGCTCTTTTAAATGCATCTTGTGCTTTTTCTAAAGCTATTTGTCTCGCTGCTTTTTGTCGTCTAATATCATTCACCATTGCTGTTTCAATTGGTGGAATCATTTCTTTATAACGCTCAAGTTGATAAAGATTTTGTGCATACAAGATGTGAGCGGCAGGTGGCGGATTAGTTTCCAAGCGAAAGTATTGCTCAATCAATGATATTGATTTTGTATAGTTTTCCTCCATTGTATTCAGCTGAGCAAGCGTAAATGTTGTAGTTTTTGCCATTTGTTCTTCAATGGATGGGATTCTGAGCATATCTTCGTAGGCTCTCATTGCTCGAGGATAGTCTTCCATGTTGTAATAAACAAAACCAAGATAGTTCAGTACATTTTGTTGTTCGTATTCAGATAATTTGGAGCTAGATCTTAATGCCGTTAAAATTTTTAAAGCGCCCTCATTGTCTCCTGCCTCCATAATCTCTTGCGCTCTCGTAATTTTTTCGTAAACACTTTTACTTACTGCTTGAGATTTTTTAGTTCTTTGTCCATCGCGTTTATTTCTCTCTTCTCTCGCTCTATCTGCTTCAGTTTGAGCAGATGATTGAGCAAATGACTGCTTCTCAGCAATTGGAGCAATCAATACTAATGATAAAGATATTAAGACAGTGTTTTTTAGAATATTTCTAATCAATCTCATTACAAAATCCTCATTAATAATGTTTTGATTGTCTAAAATATTACTACCAAATGTTAAAATTATATTTTGATTTGGATTTAATGTAACCTCAGTAATATTGTTATCAATCTGATTATTTGTAGATAAACTGATATTATATATTTTAGAATTTTCAGGATGATGAATTGGCGTTACAATCAGCTCTGTTTCATAGCTACCTAAACTATCATCATTAACAATATTTAATTCCACACTATAAGTTTGCTTATAATCACCATTATTTAAGAGACTTACATTAAAAAATTCATCATTTAAATTAATATCATACAGAGCATCATTCATTTGAGGGAATGTAACACTGTAAGCAATAGGAAAAATTCCAGGTATTCTCATAGCTCTGTAAACCAATCCGTCTGGAATCTGTAGATTATAATTTGCTTCCCATATTTGATCTCCATTTTGATTGACTTCAAGGCTGGTTCCGCCACTTCCAATTGTAGTTGATAGATAATTGCCATTGTCAAGTTTTTGTGTGTTACCTGATAGATAGCCATATAAGTTTTCTGGTAAAATATATTCCCAAGCTAGTAGTGCTTCACAACCATTTTCTGTTTCAGTAACATCTATTTCTATTGAGCGTGATGTTTTATTGTCCTGGTTTAAAAATATCTCACTAAGGTTACCATTATCAAACGTTAGAATATTTCCATTATCTAACTTTTGAATACTGTGTTGAAAACTAAATCCTAAATCTTGGCCACAATCAATATCTCCTGATCCTAATTCATATCCTAAGTTCCAGATCACATCACCGCTTGGATAATTTATTTTTGTTATTCTATTTAAATGTCTTGATGATAGATATATAGCACTATCTTCTTCATCAAACCATATGGCATTTGCATGAGTCCAATCAAATCTATTTGTATTGTATGCTTCATACCATATTCCACCATAGGTATCATAATCTAACATATTAAAATGATCAAAAACATTCCAGGTCCATACTTCTTCTTTTGTTTCAGCATCCCATTCAATAATTTTATCACCCATCCAATCAAATTCAATTGTTTCTCCATCAGCCTCAAAACCTAAACCCTGAAATAATGGTGTCCATGGACCTATTGGAATGGGTCCTTCCCCATAAGATGTGCCTAAGCCAATGTAATTTCCATTTGGTAATTGAAATATATCATGATGAATGAAATTATCACCAGGTTCTTGCCATAAAATGCCATCTTCAAAGTTAAATTTTATACCTGGATAATTATTTTCTTCATTATTACCTATAAACTCAGCACCGAAAAATCTTCCGTATTTATCTGTATTATAAAAAATCAAATTTTTATCACTAGAATTCCAAATTTCTCTTCCATTTTCATCAATTATTGCAGAATAATAATCAAAAAATGAACCAAAAATAGTTAAACCATCTTGTGAGTTAAGTTCATATGATGTAGTTGTTGTATTTGATAGTGATTGTCCTATTGAAAAGGTATCAGAATGGAAGCCTAAAATTTCACCATTAATATTTAAGTAATTTATTTGCCAAAAATAAGTATTATTCCAATCTAAATTATCTTTTTCAATAAAGATTAATGAGTTTGAATTAACTTGATCTCCACAAATGATACATTCATTGACAATATCACTAGAATTAGAAATATATATTTCATAATGATTAGCTTGAGGATTTTCTAACCATTCAAATTTAACATGGGTTTGATAAAGAGTTGATTCAGAAACTGGATGAACAAGTTGTGCATCAATCTTTACAAGAAATAAAAGTATGATAACATATCTAAGCATTGAATTAACCTAAAATTGAATTGATTAACAAAACAACATCAGACACATTAACTAACCCATCACTATTCATATCTGCTGTATTTAAATTTATTTCTGCTTCTCCAAGTATCATATTAACCATTATGATAACATCTAAAACGTTAATATTTGTGTCACCATTTGTATCACCAAGTAAACTACCATTAACATCCATTATCACTGGTATGGAGACACTACCACCATTTGATGTAATATTTATAAAAGCACTATAAATTCCATCAATATCATCACTTTCACTTGTAATTGTGATTGTTTGATTTTGATTATCTAATAATGTACCTTGATTTGGATTGGTAGTTAACCATTCTGGCGCTGATTCAAAAGTTATATTGAAATTATTAGATAAGCCATCTGCGCCAAAAATAACCTGGGATCCAACATTTGAATTTTTCTGAATTCCTACTGAAGCATCATAATTGCCATCAATATTCCTATAGTTTATGTCTACTTTTCCGGTTGGATAAATAACAATTTGAAAATCATAAAAGGTATTTTCAAAATAGGTCCACCAATGAGCGACCTCATTAAACCAAATCACAAAACGTTCAGAATTTGAATGATAATAAACATTGCCAGAACAATATTGATTACAGTTTTCATTTACTGGATTTAAATCATCCCATAGGCCAAAAATAGCTGCACCGCTGATTTGATTTGTTGGAATACCTGTGTTATCCCAAGCTGCTACGTCATTATCAAAACCAACCCATCCGTTAGGGTTAATGAACAATTCATTGTAAGAATTATTAGAAAAATCATCAACATAAAATGGAAAATTAAAGTCTAGAGTAAGTACTTCTCCTGCTTGATCATTAGTAGGGAATGTATAGATGTTTCCAATATCACTTATATCAATCCATTCATATTCAGTGTTGCTATCAATATCTGAGTTTGTCCAAAAATAATTTCCGTCATCCGGACCATCGCCAGCCACATTAAATGGTGATGAATTTATTGTATAGTTTAACTCTGAATCAGGTTCTCCAACATTTGATATATTAACTATATCTGTTTGAGTTTCATTGAAATTCATATCAAAGAATAGTTCTTCTGTATCATACGCAAGTTCAGGATCTGGTAAATCAATTGCATCCATACCATCTAATACAGTTATGCCAGTATTGTCAGGATCTAAATAATTTTTCAAACCTAGATTCCATGAGGAGCTAACTTTACCGTAAGTATCGTAAGTAATTGATGTACATGATGCGGTTCCTCCATAAAGTTGTCCAACTATTCTATGCGTATTTCCATCAAACAGTGGAGATCCAGATGACCCTGGTTCGGTTGTACCATCTTCCCAATTATTTACATCCCAGTAATTACCTGCATTTGAAGCATTATTATAATCAAATGATATTTTTTTAATGTCTCCGCTTGGATGATGAATACCTACAGGCGTTGATGGTGTGCTTCCAGAGGCATCCCATCCTGCAAAATGTACTTCATAAGTATCCGGAATTTCTTCCTCTAATCTAAGAATAGCATAATCTGAACTAGATGAATTATCTAGTAAGGTTGAACCTTGAACTGTCATATATGTTGGACCATTTTGATTATTACATCCAGGACTTTCATAATTAAACATGAATATCCAATTAGACTCACCTCCTAAACAGTGATTTGCTGTTAAGAAATATGGTGTCAAGTCTTGTCTTACATTATTAACAAGTGAGCCTGTACAAAGTCTAAATCCTCCACCACTTAGAATCATCGCTACTGAGCGAATTTCTGCTTCCCAATCAACAAATTCAGGGCAATTTACATTATTGTTACATGAACCCGAATCTCCATAATCTCTTGATTCATTCGGATAGAAAACATCTTTGTATGCATGTACAACTCTTCCAATTTGAATAACCCCATTAAACTCTACATTATGAGGTTCAAAATATTCGATTATAGTGACATCGCCTTTTGTTGGTGCTGTTGAAAAAGTTTCATAAGATTTATTATTTCTATCTGTAAATGCACCAAGTACTGTAGAATTTTCTTTATCATAAACATGCAATTCAGCACCTTTTGGAATTATAAATTTATCATATAATAAATTTATAGAATAAGCATGTTTGCTTGTTATAGACAATCTCCAAATTCTTCCCTCACTTACTTCTTCCCACATACCTGAATTATCTAGATTTAGATTAACATCTATAGGACTACCAAACCTGTATGGCATATTTTTGTCCATTTCTTCTAAATCTTCTAATAATAACATATCATGATCAAGTTCAGGTAATGTGATATTTGGTATGTTATTACTTAGATTTAAACTAATAGATTTTGGAGTTGTTTTTATACTTACTTGTGTTAAAACAACATTTAAACTAAACAAAATTAAACATATATTTCTAAAAAGATTTTTCATGCTTATTTCCTCTTTATTTCAATTATGGACATTTTGTGAATTTACAAAAACAGATAGTTCAATTACATTACAAATTGTAACTAATTAAATAAAAATTATTTTGTGGAGGCGGTGGGAATCGAACCCACGTCCGAATAAAGCTTTCTAATAGCGTCTACATGTTTAGTTTATTTTAGGTTTTAATCTAAATTTTATAAACAAACAAACTTATTTAGACGATTCTGCGTATCTACCGAAATAGATGATTTAATCTAGTAACAGCAGAAAAATTGCTAGACGAGTGTGTTAAAGATGACACCTCTAAAATAGTTTCACACACAAAAACTAAAAGAGATGGCTACTGACTAATTAAGCAGCAGCTGCGTAACCGTAATCGGCACTTATTAGTTTTCCCTAGATGATTTGCGAGGTTACTAGAGTCCCTCGACATGCAACTAAAAGTTAACAATTTATCCGTCGAAGCCATGTCGCCCCCAATAAATAATTTTAAAAAGCGGATGAAAATATAAGAAATTAATTAAATAAAAAAATATACTTATTTATTTAGAAAAAGTTTGTTCTATTTTTTTTAATTTTTAAATTTAGGGCGCGTTAGTTGTTTCAATTAACAGAAAAAGAATTAGTTTAAGACCCAGTAGCTCAGCTGGTAGAGCAGTGCCCTTTTAAGGCATTGGCCGAAGGTTCGAATCCTTCCTGGGTCACTAATCTAATTTTGATCTTTACTTAATATCTTATCAACTTCTTCTTCAATTTTTTTCAAATCATCGTCTGAAGGTTCAAAATTTAGAGTATTATAATTTTTTTCATTTATATTTATAGTTGGGTACCTCATAATTACTCCTTCCTTATTTAAAAAACAAAGTTGCTTAAGCTCAATATTATAATAATAAATCTTAAAATATTATTTTGTGATTTTAATCACCTCGACGACAAAAAATAATAATTTGTTAAATAATGTAAAAAAACGTGCAAATCGCTCATTTTTGTATTAAATTAAAGTGTTATAAAAATTAGTTAAAAGACAAAGAGGTCAATTATGAGTAGGTTAGTTCAGTTAGTATTATTTTTTACGTTATCAACTTTTGGATTTACAAATATCGTTATTAATGAAATTCATTATAATCCTTCGCTTCATTTAGGTTTTGAAGATGCAGATTATGAATTTGTAGAATTATATAATAATAGTGATGAAGATATAGACATTTCACATTGGTCATTTTCATCTGCAAACATTCATTATCAATTTGATGAATATGTTTTGGGTGCTAGAGATTATGTTCTTTTATGCAGAAACTCACATACTTATGATGGATGTATTGATCATCATGGCGGCTCACTGTTAAATGATGGCGATGAATTAATCTTATTAGATGCGCATCATAATTATATTGACTATGTGTCCTATGATGATGGTCAAGATTCTCATGATACCTTCCCATCAGGTGGAGATGCAGAAGGTCCATCTATTGAATTAATTGATCCTTATTTTAGTAACAATTATGGTAATAATTGGCAAGCAAGCTCCCAAATAAATGGTACTCCTGGCTATGAAAATTCTAGTGGAATTGAAGTAGAGGCGGTACTTATAGGTTTTGGAACTGTAGGTCCTGAATACATTGAGATTACAATGGATACTCCATTTGATGTTGCTGGATTTCAAATGGATATCACAGGCGTATCTCTTGGAGAGGCCTCAGGTGGCTTAGCTTCAGATGCAGACTTTACTGTATCTACTGGTTCATTATCTACAATTATTGGATTTTCATTAACCGGAGATTTTATACCCGCCGGAAGTAGCGGTGTTTTAACTAATGTCGAATATGTTGCTCAAAATGAAAATGCGTGCATAACTAATGTAATATTATCTGATCGTGATGGAAATTCTCTTGATTCTAATATTGGTGATTGTGTTTCGCTTGATATAATATGTGATGACAATCAGGCTTGTAATTTTGGTTCTTATGGAGAATGTCAATATCCAGAAGAAAACTTTGACTGTGATGGGAACTGTACTGTTGATGTTGATTGTAATGGTGAATGTGGCGGTGGTGCTGTGGTAGATGATTGTGGAGTTTGCGAAGGAAACAATGCAGACAAAGATTGTAATGGAGACTGTTTCGGAGATGCTGTGATAGATGATTGTGGTGAATGTGGTGGTGGAGTCAGTTCCTGCACAGCCAATATAGGTTTAGGTCAAGTTGATGGAGATACTTTAGAAATTACTATATACACTCCTGTAGATATTGGCGGATTTCAATTGAATTTACTTTGGGTTGATTTATTTGAGGCCTCAGGAGGTTTAGCAGAAGAAGCAGGATTTAGCGTTTCAACAGGAGATGCAGATCCTGAATTTGGAACTACTATAATAGGATTTTCATTTGAGGGTGGATTTATACCGGCTGGAAGTCAGGGGGTTTTAACAAATGTTGATTTTTCTCTTTTAAGTGATAATAATCCATACACTTGTATTTATAATCCAATTTTATCTGATAGAAGTGGAAATCCAATAAACATTGATGGATTTGCAGATGATGGATGGGTTGAGGATGACTTGGATTATTCTGAATATCCATGTATTGAAATTAATATCTCGTGTGTAGATGAGGATAATGACGGAATTTGTGATGATGCTGATGCTTGTATAGGTGAATACGATGAATGTGGTGTTTGTAATGGAGATGGATCAAGTTGTATTGATGACACATTAACTTATTTTACAAATTTACCTAATTCAACAGGATTAAATCATTTAGTTATCATTGAGGATATTATTGGTTTAGAGCCAGGTGATGAGATTGGCTTATTTGATGCAAATGCTTTATTGAGTTCTGATGATTGCTCAAATAGTTATGATGAACTTTTAGTCGGCGCAGGTGTTTATGACGGCTCACAAATGAATATTGTCGGTGTAGGATCACTTGATTTTTGTGATTTCCCAGATGGATATCAGTTGTCAGGCTGGGTAGAAGACAACCCAATCATGATTAAGATATGGGATGCTTCTCAAGATTATGAGTATGTAGCTACACAGTACATGTTTGAATCTGGTGGAGCGTGGAATGAACTATTCTCAACCATTATGGAACTTGATGCAAACATTTATGGTTGTACAGATCCAGAAGCAGGAAATTATAATGAGTATGCAACTATTGATGATAATTCTTGTGTATACATTGTGACACAACAACTTGAAATGGATGGGGTCATTTTAAATAACATATCACTTAATGTTCAACCAGGAAATCCAGATGTTGAAGCATTATTTTCTAACCATGATGTGATGTTTGTTGCTAATGCCGATGGTGAGTTTTACATCCCTGAAAATGATGTTAACACGATTGGTGACTGGAATTTAAGTAAAGGATATCAAGTACTATTAAATGGATTTGATAACCAAATGTTACAAGTTGAAGGCTATCCTGTTGATTTAGAAAATACTACTATAACATTAAATCCATTTACTCTAAACAACATCTCATTCCCATTACATCAACCTATATCAGCTGCCGATTTAGTAGAAGGCTTACCTGTGATCTTCTGCACGGACGATCAAGGTCATTATTATATTCCTGGTACAGGTTTCAATACTATTGATGAATCAGGTGGTATGTTACCAGGGAAGGGATATCAAGTTTTGATTGGCGGTTCAGAAACTTTAGAATTTACTTACAGTGAGCCTAGTAGTGATAATTTAGGCAGAAACCTTGCGGTTGTAGGTGCTTCTGAAAACTATGAGATTACAAGAACAGGTGTATCACATCCAATGGTAATCAATCAGATTACTGGTACGGTATCTGAAGGTGATGAGCTAGTAGCTTATGCTAATGGAATTCCAGTAGGTGTTGCTCCAGTAGATGTTGATGGTTCAACACTATTAGTAGCATGGAAATCATTGTATGAGTATGGTTTAGATACAGATGGTT
>Ga0208127_1001911_pt1 | contig 10167 bp, 10 predicted proteins | sample ETNtaG_6_FD_185751 | JGI IMG/M metagenome (GOLD analysis project Ga0208127, IMG submission 185751) | Marine microbial and viral communities from oxygen minimum zone, Eastern Pacific Ocean - ETNP201306SV45 (SPAdes) (version 2) | ecosystem: Environmental > Aquatic > Marine > Oceanic ...
TTTTTAATAATTCATCTGAAAAAACAATTAATTTTCTTGTTACCGATGATGGTATAGCTACAATTTCTGATTTTTTAAATTACCCAAATCCATTTAGTAATGGTACTGATTTTTATTTTCAAAATAATCAAGCTGGTCAAGTAATGGATATTAATATTCAAATATACACTGTTACTGGAAGGCTTGTAAAAACCATTAATGAATCGTTTTATAATGATGGTTTTAGAGTTGGGCCAATAAGTTGGGATGGTAAAAGTAGTAATGGAGAAAATCTAAGTGCAGGACTCTACATTGCTAATTTAAATATCAATTTAGAAAATGGAAAGTTTGAGACTAAATCAATACGAATTGCAATAACTCCATAAAAATTGCGTTATCGCTTCTAATAAAAGAACTACATTTGCAAAGTAAATTATCAATTATGAATAAAATTATTTCACTAGTCTTAATTACAATTTTTTCATTTAATGTCTATTCTCAAGACGTTTCAGGAATTGATGAGATTGGTAGAAATAATCTAAATACTATTACAACAGCTGTGCCTTTTTTGTTAATATCTCCTGATTCAAGAGCTGGAGGTATGGGGGATGTTGGTGTTGCTACATCTGCAGATGCAAATTCTATGCATTGGAATCCAGCAAAATATTCATTTATTGACCAAGAGGTTGGTTTTGCAGTTTCTTATGTTCCTTGGCTAAGAGAATTAGTCCCTGATATTAATTTGTCTTACATATCTGGATACAAAAAGTTAAATAAGAATGATGTAATTGCTATGGAATTAAGATATTTTACTTTAGGAGATATCACATTTACTGATGTAATAGGAAATAATTTAGGTCAATATAAACCAAATGAGTTTGCAATTGGCTCATCATATTCTAGAAAACTTTCTGATCAATTTTCTCTTGCAATATCAGGTCGGTATATTTATTCTAATCTTACAGGAGGTCAATCTGCTGGTGGAATTGCTACTAATGCAGGTCAATCAATAGCTGCTGATGTAGCTGGATATTACGTTAGAGATATTAGAATAGCAAAAAATGATATGCAACTTGCTTTTGGAGCTAATATTTCTAATATTGGAAATAAAATTTCTTATACAGAAACCTCTACTCGAGACTTTATTCCAATAAATTTAAGATTAGGTACAGCTCTTAATGCAGATTTGGATGAGTATAATAAAATTAGTTTTGCTTTTGATATCAATAAACTATTAGTTCCTACACCTCCTATTTACAATGATTCAATACCTGATCAAATAGATTTTGGTAAAGACCCAAATGTATCTGTTGTTAGTGGAATTTTTCAATCTTTTGGTGATGCTCCAGGTGGTTTTAATGAGGAAATGAGAGAGATTAATTTTTCATTAGGAACGGAATATTGGTATAATAATCAATTTGCAATTAGAGCGGGGTATTTTAATGAGCATAATACTAAGGGGGGAAGAAAGTTTTTTACTTTTGGTTCAGGAGTAAAGTATAATGTTTTTGCTCTAGACTTTTCATATTTAATTAATGCAAGTAGAGCTATTAATGGAAATAATCCTCTTGCAAATACAATGAGATTTACTCTTACATTTGATTTTGGTCAAATGCAAAATGTAATATAAATGAACTACAGAATAGGATTTGGTTATGATGTTCATCAGCTAGTTTCTGGAAGAGATTTTTGGCTTGGAGGAATCAAGATTCCATTTGACAAAGGTGGTTTAGGTCACTCTGATGCCGATGTTTTAGTTCATGTGATTTGTGATGCTTTACTTGGGGCCGCTAATATGGGAGATATTGGTAAACATTTTCCAGATAGTTCTGAAGAATTTAAAGACATTGATAGTAAAATTCTTCTTAAAAATGTTGTTGAGCTAATTAGAAAAAATAATTTTGAAATTGTAAATATTGACTCAACAGTGTGTTTACAGTTACCCAAATTAGCACCATTTATTGATACAATGAAATTAGAGTTATCTAATTGTATGGGTATTGATGTTAATGATATTTCAATTAAAGCAACTACTACTGAAAGATTAGGGTTTGTAGGTCAAGAGAAGGGCATATCTGCATACGCAACTGTATTAATTAATAAAATTAGGATCTCTTAAATAGACATTGATCATTGCTTTAGCACATACATTGTTTTCATTATCAATAGCTTGAACTTCATTACATATCTCATACTTTCCATTATTTTTTAGACCCGTTTTTATTTCTTCAATCTGTTCATTTGTTATTTTAAAATTTAAGTAAAGATTTGAAGTTGCTGGATTTAAATATTGTATATCTGCATTTTTTACCCATAATATTAATTTTTTCTCTTTGAAAATATGATAATACATTATTGGAAAATATGGGTCGCAAGCTGAAAAAATACTACCTCCAAAAATACTCTTGTTATAATTGATATTAAGAAAGGATTTTTTTAAAACCACATCCATTTGTTTATAATCTGGAGATATTTTTTTTACACAAATTCTATTAAAAAAAAGCGGAGGGTATAAATTTAAAGCAAGTCTTAGAAAAAACCTTCTAAAATCCATATATAGTGGAAGTTATTATTTAACAGGGCAGAATTCACCCTTTTCTTCAAAATATTGTAATGCATCAACCATCCTAAGTGCTTCGTCAATATTTCTTACAAGGGTAAAATGATTGACTAGTTGATGCTGAATAATTCCTTGTTTATCTATAAGAAATAAACCTCTATAGGGAATCATTGGTCCAGTTGCTATCAGTTGCCCTTCTTCATCTAATTCATAATCGCCAGCAAGAGTTCCATAATTAGCATTAATAGTTTTTGTAAAATCTGAAATTAAGGTGTAGGTTATTCCCTCAATTCCACCTTTTACTTTTGGAAGATCTAGCCATGCTAAATGAGATTCTTCTGAGTCTGTTGAGCAGCCAACAACTTCAACATTTTTGGATTTAAATTGATTTAGTCTATCTTGGAAATCATGAAGTTCAGATGGACAAATACCTGAAAAATCTTTGGTGTAAAAAAATAAAAGAACATATTTTTTACCAATAAATTGTTCGATGTTGTAATTTCTTTCAACCGATTTTCCATTAACAACTGCTGTTGCAGAAAATTTCGGGGCTTTTTTACCTACTAGTATAGACATATTTTTTTTTACAAATTTACCGTAAATCTATTTTAAAATCTATCCAAATTCATAATTTTCTTCCAAACATTTATAAAGTCTTCAACAAATTTATCTTTTGAATCACTACATGCATATGATTCAGCTATAGCTCTTAGTTGAGAATTTGAACCAAATATTAAATCCGCTCTAGTGGCTGTCCATTTTATATCATTAGTTTCTCTATCTATTCCTTCAAACATATTTGTGTTTTCTATTGCCTTCCATTCAGTGCTCATATCCAATAAATTCAAAAAGAAATCATTTGTTAACGAGCCAGGACTATTAGTTAGTACACCATGTTTTGAATTACCATAATTTACATCCAGTACTCTCATTCCTCCAAGCAATACAGTCATTTCTGGAGCAGTTAAGGAAAGTAGATGTGATTTGTCAAGTAATAATTCTTCATCTTTTATGTGATTACTTGAGGAGTAGTTTCTAAATCCATCTGCTTTAGATTCTAGAACAGCAAAAGATTCAGTATCTGTTTGATCTTGTGAGGCATCATTTCTTCCTGGTACGAATTCAATATTTTTTTCTATGCCAGAAATTCTAGATGCATTTTCAATTCCAACATAACCAGCTAATACTATTAGGTCAGCAAGAGAGATTTTATTTGTATTAGAATTATTAAAAGAATCTTTAATCTTTTTTAGTTGATCAAGTACTTTTTTAAGTTTTTTTGGCTGATTAACTTCCCAGTTAATTTGAGGTTCTAGAGCAATTCTAGCTCCATTTGCACCTCCTCTTTTGTCTGTACATCTAAAAGTTGAGGCTGATGCCCAAGCTGTAGAAATCAGTTCAGAATTACTTAAGCCAGACTCAATAATACCTTTTTTAAGTGATTCAATATCATTTTTGTTTACAAGATTATAATCTACTTTTGGAATAGGATCTTGCCAGATTAATTCTTTTGTTGGGACTTCTGGTCCCAGATATCTTGAGATGGGTCCCATATCCCTATGAGTTAATTTATACCATGCTCTTGCAAAAGCATCTTCAAATTCATTTAGATTTTGATGAAATCTTTTAGAAATTTTAAGATACTCAGGGTCTTTAATTAGTGCAAGATCAGTTGTAGCCATCATAGGAGCATGAGTCATGTTTGGATCGTGAGCATCAGGAACAGTATCAGTTGCTTCACCATTTTTTGGAGCCCATTGTTGAGCACCTGCAGGACTTTTTACTAATTCCCATTCATACCCAAATAATGTGTCAAAATAACTATTGTCCCATTTAATTGGTGTATGAGTCCAAGCACCCTCCAATCCACTTGTAATTGTGTCAACACCTTTTCCTGATTTATATGAGTTTTTCCAGCCAAACCCCATTTCTTCAATGGATGCACCTTCCGGTTCTGCTCCAACATGAGCAGGGTCTCCTGCACCATGAGCTTTACCAAAAGTATGACCTCCGGCAATTAAGGCTACAGTTTCTTCATCATTCATAGCCATTCTTGCAAAAGTTTCTCTAATATCTCTTGCTGATGCTAGAGGATCTGGTTTGCCATTTGGTCCTTCAGGATTAACATATATTAATCCCATTTGAACTGCCCCAAGTGGATTGTCTAGTTCTCTATCTCCAGTATATCTTTTATCTTCTAACCATTCAGTTTCTGGTCCCCAATAAATATCTCCTTCGGGTTCCCAAATATCTTCACGTCCACCACCAAAACCATAAGTTTTGAAACCCATAGATTCTAAAGCACAGTTTCCTGTAAGTATCATTAGATCTGCCCAAGAAATTTTCTTGCCATATTTTTGTTTAATTGGCCACAATAATCTTCTTGCTTTATCAAGATTCCCGTTATCTGGCCAACTGTTTAATGGAGCAAATCTTAAAGTTCCAGAACATGCTCCACCACGTCCATCTCCAACTCTGTAAGTTCCAGCGCTATGCCAAGCCATTCTAATGAAAAATGGTCCATAATGTCCATAATCTGCAGGCCACCAATCTTTTGAATCCGTCATTAAATCATAAAGATCATTTTTTAATTCATTTAGATCTAGACTTTTAAATTCTTTGGCATAATCAAAATCATCATTCATTGGATTAGTCAACGAAGAGTTTTGGTGAAGAATTTTTAAATTTAGTTGATTAGGCCACCATGTAGAATTATTTCTAGAACCTGCTTTTGTATGTTTTGGCTTATCAAAGCCATATGGGCATTTCCCTTTTCCGTTAGAATCTTCTTGCATTTGTTTATTATTTATAGTTATAAAAATATTGATTTTTTAAAAAAAAATCATGCTTTTAAATCTTAAAATCATTCTAAATTATAATTGAGAAAAAGTGTTTATTTTTTTTGAGATAGTATAATTAATCTGTCAGAATTTTGAGCATTAAATTCATTTAAAGAATAGTTTCCAAATAAATTTATGATATTCATATTTGCGTTTTTAATCATAAGGTTGAAATCATAAAGTGTCAAAGCCCTAACTTTTTCCTGAAAATTTAATATTGTTTTTTGATCTTCAACTTTAATTTTTTTGATAATATAATTGCCGTCGTATTTTCTTTCTATTGTAAATTTAATATTATCAATTTCTTTTATTTCAAATTTAACTAGTGAATTAATAACTTTTTTTACGTTCATAAAATCAATTAATAGTAACCCCTCTCTTTTTAAATTATTTGACATCGAATTAATTGCAATTTGTTCATCATTTAAGTCTTCAAAATATCCAAATGAAGTAAAAAGATTTGTAACTAAATCAAAATGATGTTTTTTAAAAACTGAACGCATATCGTGAACGAAAAAATCTAATTTTTCATTGCTATAATTTTTGGCAAATTCAATACTTTTTTGTGATAAATCAGTTCCTATTACCTCAAAACCTAGTTCATTAAAGTATTTGGCATGTCTACCTTTTCCACAGGCAACATCTAAAATTTTACCATCTTTAAATTTTAGTTGATTAATTATATTTCTTAAGAAAAAAATTGCTTCACTTGTGTCTCTGTTCTTGTAAAGAATATGATAGTATTTTGAATTAAACCAATCTTCAAACCACTCCATTACAAATTTCTTTGCCTTATTGCTTCATATGTAATTACACCTGCAGCTACAGATACGTTTAAAGAAGAAATTTTTCCATTTATTGGTATTTTAACCTTTTTATCACACATTTTTAGGAACTCAGATGAAATACCATCTTCTTCAGATCCTAATATTATAGCTGTTGGAATATTGAAATTGGCATCGTATAATTCATTTTGTGTTTTTTCTGTACATGCTAATACTTGTATTCCTGAATCTTTTATGAATTGTAGGCTGAGCTTTAGGTTCCATGTTCTACATATTGGAATTTTGTGTAATGCTCCAGATGATGTTTTGACTGCATCTGCGTTTAGAGCAGCACTATTTTGTTCTGGAACTAATATAGTATGAACTCCAGCACATTCAGCTGTTCTTGCAATCGCACCAAAATTTCTTACATCAGTAATTCTGTCAAGTACCAGAATTAGTGGAACTTCTCCATTTTCATAAATTTGAGGAATAATATCTTCTATTTTGTGCAGATCAATTGGAGAAATAAAAGCAAAAACTCCTTGATGATTTTTTTTTGTTAGTCTATTTATTTTCTCAATTGGAACATGCTTGTAATTTATTCTTCTCATTCTCACTAGTTTCCACAGTTGAGCAAAAGAATCGTTATGTAAACCTTTCTGAATAAAAAGTTTATCAATAGTTTTACCTGCTTCTATGGCCTCAATAATTGCATGAATACCAAAGATGAAGTTTTTTTCACTGTTATTCATTCAATTGGGGAGTATCTAAAATGTCTTCTTCAAAACCAATGCTGTTTTTGCCAGAAGATATTTTAATTATGTCTTTGTCAATTTTATTAAATTCTTTTGATGATTTATTAAAATGATTTACAACTGTCCTAATAGTTTTTCCTAAACTATCGTGTGCATCTTTATATGCATTCATATGGTTAGACAATTTTTCTATGTTTTTTTGAATATCTTCAATTGATCTTTCAACTTTCATGTTGTGTAATGCTTTAACAGTAATTTGTAGCATTGGAAATAAGCTCATTGGAGAAACAATCATCACTTTTTTTGTATAAGCATATGAAACTAAATCTTTAGAGTTAATTTTTAATGTACCAACTCGACTATTTAATAAATCTTGATATAGACCATCTGCTGGAATAAACATATATGCATAATCGGTAGTTTTCTCATTTGGTCGTATATATTTTGAAGTTTCATCAATTCTTTTTTTAATATCTTCTTTAAAAGATTTTTCAAGATTTTCAATCTCCATTTTATCTTCACTCTCAATCATTTTGTTATAGTTGTCCAATGAGAATTTTGCATCAATTGGAATTATAAAATCACCAACTTTAACAATAGCATCCACAGCTTCTCCACTGTTAAAGCTATATTGCATACTAAAAAGTTCTGGCGGCAAAACATTTGATAAAAGATTTTCAAGTTGTATTTCACCTAAAATTCCTCTTTGTTTTTGATTGCTTAATATTTTTTCGAGAGTTTTCATTTGGTTTGCAAAACCCAATACTTGTTCATTGGTGCCTTTAATTTTTTCGAGCTCAGAAGTAACTTCTTTAATTACTTTATTTGATGATTCAAATTGCTTTTGCATATCTTCTTTAGAGTTTTCTTGATATGCATATATGCCTTTATTTATGTCCGTAAGTTTTTTTTCAATTTCTTGTCTGCTTTTTTCTGAGTTTTCACCAACTTCTTTTCTAATTTCTTGAATTTCTTGTCTTAGTGAATTATTTAACTGAATTAATAGCTCTTGTGATGTATTGTCTTTTTCTTTTTTTTTGAAAAAAAGTAGTGCAAATCCAATTATAAGTATTAGGAGTATTATAATTTCCATAGGCTATAAAATTAATACGAAAGTACCAATTGCTACTTCGTTAAACAAGTCAATTACATCTTTATTTTTCATTCTTACACATCCATGCGAGGAAGGAATACCTATTCTTCCTTCTTCAGAAGTTCCGTGAATGTATATATATCTTTTATAAGAATCAATGTTATCTCCTTTATTGATTCCATTTTCTAAACCTTCTAGCCATAAAATTCTTGAAGTTATATCATCAGTTTTGCTTGTTGTAGTGTCAGAAAAAATTTTTGCAATTTGACCATAAAATACTCTTCCGATCATTCTTCCATTAACAGGGGTTTTGTGTCCGTATTTAGAATTTATTTTGTGTAAACCAGTTGGGGTTTTGTTACTTCCCATTTGATTTCCAATTCCGTATTTAGATGTTGATATATCGTATGTTTCAATTATATCTTTTGATTGAATTCTATACATCTTTTGATTTTCAATAGAAACAAATAACAAGTTGTCATATTTTATATTCTTGTTTAAGTAGTTATCGATCTTAGTTATAATTTCTGTCTGACTGTATGAGTTCAAACAAAGTAAAAACGTAAATGAAAAAATATATTTTAGACCCATATAATTTCTTCTTTTTTTAATTCTCTTAAAATTTTGTTAGTCTTTGAAAAGTGCTTGCATCCAAAAAATCCACGATATGAAGAAAGAGGAGACGGATGCGATGATTTTAGAACAAAATGATTTTTTAAATCAATGTTTTTCAATTTTTCTTCAGCATATTTCCCCCAAAGTATAAAAACAAGATTACTTTTTCTTTTAACTAATTCAGTAATTATTTTAGTTGTGAATATTTCCCACCCCTGGTTTTTATGAGATGATGGCATATTCTCTCTTACTGTTAAAATAGAATTAAGAAGTAGAACTCCTTGATTTGCCCAGTTTTTAAGGTCTACATTATCGGTTTTTACATTTAGATCATTAGAAAGTTCCTTTAGAATATTTATTAATGAAGGTGGTTTCTGAGTTTTGTCATCCACTGAAAATGCAATTCCATTTGCTTGATTTTTTCCATGATAAGGATCTTGACCTATAATTATAACTTTCAAATTATTGTACTCAACTTTGTTTATGGCTTCAAAAACTTGTTTTTTATTGGGATATATTTTGTGATTTTTATATTCTGAATCTAAAAAACAAATCAGGTCTTTAAAGTAATTTTTATCAAATTCTGTTCTTAGAATATTCTGCCATTTTTTAGAAAAAATTAAATTTAAATCCATCTTTGCTTTTATCAACATCAAATATATATAACTATGACTTTTAATATTTATTTTTAGAAAACAAAACCGTATTTTTGCAAAAAAAACATGAAAAAAATACTATTTATTTTTAGTTTGTTTACAATTATAGCACTACTAAGTTCATGTGGCATGTACAAAGAGCCGTGTGAAGGGGTTAGTAGTATTGAAATTAAATCTGATAAAAAAATCTAAAATTGGGTTCAAAGGAAGTATTAAAAAAATGGTCAAGTGTAAGCTTGGATAACGGAAAAAGTAAATTAGATAAATCTGATTTATCACAAAATGATAAAAGAAGAAAGCCTAAGTGGTTAAAAGTAAAATTACCAACTGGAGAAGCTTTCAAGAAGGTAAGAGAAATCACAAAATCTAGAAATCTTCATACTATATGTGAAAGTGGTAACTGTCCAAATATGGGAGAATGTTGGGGAGCTGGTACTGCAACCTTTATGATACTTGGAAACATCTGCACTCGTTCATGTGGATTTTGTAATGTCAAAACTGGTCGTCCACTAGCAGTTGATACTTTAGAGCCTCTTAAAGTTGCGAGATCTATAAAATTAATGAAGGTTAAACATGCTGTTATTACTTCTGTGGATAGAGATGATTTAAAAGATGGAGGGGCAAGTATATGGGTTGAAACAATTAATACAATAAGAAAAGTTAATCCAAATACCACTATGGAAACATTAATTCCTGATTTTAAAGGAAAATTAAAAGACATTCAGCCAATAATTGATGCAAAACCTGAAGTTGTATCACATAATTTAGAAACAGTGAGAAGTTTAACTAGAAAGGTTAGAATACAAGCTAAATATGATAGAAGTCTTGATACATTAAGATATTTATATGAGGGAGGTATTCGTACTAAATCTGGAATTATGTTGGGTCTTGGGGAAACTGAA
>Ga0208127_1001914_pt1 | contig 10158 bp, 9 predicted proteins | sample ETNtaG_6_FD_185751 | JGI IMG/M metagenome (GOLD analysis project Ga0208127, IMG submission 185751) | Marine microbial and viral communities from oxygen minimum zone, Eastern Pacific Ocean - ETNP201306SV45 (SPAdes) (version 2) | ecosystem: Environmental > Aquatic > Marine > Oceanic ...
ACTTTAGTCCATAGTATCCTGGGATGGATTTTTTTAATTGTTACCCCCTGGGGGTTGATCATGCTGGGAACCATTTTCGTCTGGCATGCTCTGATGCCAAACATCTCCCAAAGAGCAAAAAGATTCAGGAAAGGTGCTTAATAACTTGGGGATCTCAAATCCAGCAACAAAGTGGTTTTTTTATCAAAAACAAACTACTCAATTTTTTGATGAGATAATTAGTTTACCCTGTTAAAAAGAAGTAAAAGTATTAAATCTCATTCAAAATTTTCCCTAGATATCCGTGATGATGATTCAGGAAATTTCGAGCCGTTTCCTGATCTAACTGTTTCCTCGCCATAACAATCGCGACCTTAACATCATTGCCTGAGTCTTTAAGATATTTCTTAGCTTCTGCTTCACCAACATCCGTCAATTTCATCACTATATTTTTGGCTCTATTGAGAAGTTTTCTGTTTTTGGGTTTAACATCGACCATCAGGTTTTGATAGACCTTTCCAAGTTGTACCATTGAAGCCGTGCTGAGCATGTTAAGAACCATCTTTTGTGCTGTACCCGCCTTCAAACGGGTCGAGCCTTCGAGCACTTCGGGGCCAACAGGAAGCCCAATGGGAATATCAACCTTTTCCAATAAATTAGAAGGAACTGTGCAGGCGATACCGACTGTATTTGATCCAACTGAATTTGCATAAGAAATGGAGCCTATCACAAAAGGCGTTTCTCCACTGGCAGCTAAACCCACTACAACATCATCAGGTGTCAGGTTTTTGGTTTTGAGAATTTTTTCTCCATCCTCAAAATAATCTTCCGCGTCTTCTTTCGCCTGTTCAGCCGCCTCTGAACCTCCTGCAATGATTCCCTGTACACTCTCTGGCTCTGTCCCAAATGTAGGAACACACTCAGCCGCATCCATCACTCCAAGACGTCCACTGGTCCCAGCTCCTAAATAAAATAAACGTCCACCTAGATTGATTTTTTTTGAAATAAGATCCACTGCCCGGGCAATTTCAGGTAAAGCACCTTGAACGACTTCTGCAATGGTCGAATCCTGTTCATTCATTAATTCCACGATTTCCAATGAAGACATCGCATGAAGATGATTCGTTAATTCATCTGACACCTCATACCCCCTTCGGATGAAGAGTGCCCCCTGAAACTGGTTTAGAAACACCAGTGGTGGACGGCAATGAAAGCGGAAGTCCTTTGACACTTCTCACAGCAAGATAGGCGAATGCCTGAGATTCAAGATAATCCCCCTCCCAACCGAATTCCTCAGTAGTACTGACTTTTGTTTCCAATCTTTTCTCAAGTTCTCGAATGATCGCCTTATTCTTTCTTCCCCCTCCAGAAACCGCACAAAGACTTGGGGAGTTTTGAAAATGGGAAATACTTTTTCTCACTGCTTCAGCAGTAAACGCGCACAGAGTCGCAGCAGCATCTGCATCAGAAAGTTCAAACACAGGGCTTGAATCAAAGTGATTTCTATCGAGAGATTTGGGCCCCTTCATTTCAAAAAAAGGATTTTCCATTAATGTATTGAGGACCTTTGAATTAACCTTTCCTGATAATGCCAAGTACCCATTCTGATCCATTCTGCTTCCGGTTCTCTGATACATGAAATCATCGATTAAGGCATTGCCAGGTCCTGAATCAAATGCAGAAACTTCATCCATTTCATCCACCCAGCTAACATTTGCAACCCCTCCCACATTAAGAATCATGAAGGGTTTAGGAAGGTCCCCTATGATTGCTTGGTGAAAAAGAGGGACCAGAGGGGCACCCTGGCCACCGTTGAGCACATCATTTGAGCGAAAATCGTTCACCACATCTATATCACAAAGTTTTGCTAATAAATCCCCATCTCCCATCTGGATTGTAATTTGATTATCAGGATCATGGTGAATCGTTTGGCCATGAAAACCGATTAGATCAATCTGACTTTTGATCAAATTTTCTTTTTCAATCAATTTTGAAACTGCATCCGCATGGAATTGAGTGAGTTTCAATTCCGTTTGAGAGGATATTTTCTTGTTAGAAATATTTTCAATCAATTCCAACTTGAAGGATTCTTCATAAGGTACATTCAAGGAACCTTTTATTTTTATTAGAGATTCACCATCTGTTTCAATCAGGGAAGCATCCACACCATCCATAGAGGTCCCACTCATTAATCCGATAACTGTTTTCATGAAATGATTTTATTCCGTTGATTCAAGAAAATAATTGTGAATTGTCTCTCTGAAATTCCTGATAGAACCATCCGTTTCAAGGCGAGTGGGATGAACTCTATTATTCAAAACAATAATTGAAGTATTCTTTACCGGATCAAACCATAGACTTGTACCCGTGTATCCCGTGTGACCGAATGCTCCTTCGTAATTACCTACTCCTGAAAATTCAAGACTTGGAGCTATTCTCCAACCCAAGGTAAAATTAGGAAGGTTTTGGTTGTCCCCCTTTATTTCAATTATTCTATGAACCTCTTCTTCCAGGCCTAATTCTCCCAGATAATCACACCAGGCATCCATGTATTTCGTGAGATCTTCAATCGTCGAAAATAGTCCTGCATGGCCTGAAATTCCTCCCATTGCATAAGCATTCTCATCATGAACGGTTCCCTGCATTATTTTTTTCCTCCAACCACAATCTTCAGTCGCAACGCAATCATCAGACTTGTATCTATTCAAAGGATTGAAACATGTGTGGTTCATGCCAAGGGGATTCAATACCCATTCGTTCAGTAAAACATCAAGGGTTGTACCAGATATTCGTTCAATTAAGTGTCCCAAAAGAATCATGCCTAAATCACTGTAACAACGGACTCCATTTTTAACTAAAGAAGTCTGCAGCACATTGGCCCTGAGGACTTCAGGGTCTTTTGAAATGGAAAAGAGAGGTTTCCAGGCAGGCAAACCACTGGTGTGACTGAGCAAATCTGAAATCGTCACATCTCCCAGGGAAGGATCCTGGAACCATCCTGCGCTGGAGACATAAAATTTTAATGTTTTTTCTAGATCAAATTGCTTTTCCTTTATCAGGATCAAACAAAGTGGAAGGGTGCAAACCACTTTGGTGAGTGATGCCAGATCAAATAAGGAATTGTTGGTGATCGGGTTTCCACCATTTCGATGGCTTCCATGTGAATAGGTAACCCACCTGCCTTGACTTCTAAAGGCTGCAGAATAGCAAGATCCCGGATAATGGTCGGTTTTAAATGGTTTCAATGGTTTGAATGAAAAATATCCCCTTCCTTCATTTTCAGATCGGGATTAATCAGCATATTGACAATAGCTTGAGAGGATTCTTCTCGAAATCCATAGGCACAAAGAGTGGTGAAAGGATGATTGAGGTTTAAGTTAAATGTATCTCTCATTGCAACAAAGGTAATATTCTTTTGAAATTCAGATTTAAAATGGTTTTTTATTGTTTCAATGACTTCTTCATCTCTGTTGTTTCCAAAATCAACTCCAGGCAGAGTATAATTTTCAAACACAACAATTAAATGATCCTGAACCCTATCTAGATTCTGGAAACCATCCACCACGTTCACATCAAAATGGTTTTTTAAGGATTCTTTCAAAGAATCAAAGGATGATTGTTGAGGGTTCGGACCGATCCCTCTGGTTTTCAAAACGATTTCATAAGATGAAGAGGGAGCAGCACGAAGAAGATTTAATCTCTGTTTCGCTTCTGGACGTTTCCAATTGTCCGTTTTTTGAAGAAACCGAATGGCCTTTGCTGCGGATTCCCGACTGCTGGACACCCAAGTTGAATCCTCAAACCTTGGATTTTCAACTTTTTTGATTTTCCCTTTCAGCATACGAACACGGGAGATCGCGTCAACAATCCGATTTTCCGGAATTTTCCCGTCTCGAAATGCCTTTTGAACTCCCTCGATCAATCTTCTTTGACGCATCTGGTACTGACTATCATGATCATAATGCTCTTCGGCAAGCATGATCAGGTCTACCCCCGAACACAAAGCCTCAACTGCCGCATCAACTGAGTCATAGTTTTTTTGTAACGAATGCATATTCATCGAGTCTGAAACCACAACTCCATCAAAACCCAATTCCTCTCTGAGTAGATTGTTCAAAATCAGACTGGAGAATGTTGCAGGTTTATTGGGATCTAAGGCCTCAAAACAAATATGAGAAGTCATGACGAGATCCACTCCGGCATTGATCCCCTGTGCAAATGGGAAAAGATCGATTTCACGAACCTCTTTTTCATTCCTGCTGACCGTTGGAAGGGCTCGGTGAGAATCAATGAAGGTGTCGCCATGTCCCGGAAAATGTTTCAATGTTGAAAAGGTTCCGCTTTCCTTCAGCCCCTCAACAGCCGCAACAACTTGCGCTCCAACTTTTTGCGGATCAGTTCCAAAAGAACGCATACCGATGATTGCATTGGAAGGATTCGTATTCACATCAGAACAAGGCGCAAAGACCAGATTCATTCCGCAAGCATTTAATTCCTCTCCTAAATGGAAGTAACGTTTTCTGGTAAGCTCAGGATCATCCGCAGCACCAAGAGCCAAATTTCCGGGACCTGGATTCGAATCCTCAGCCATCACTGACCATGTCCCTTCCTGGTCTACTCCCAATAATAAAGGAAGGAACTGACCATTCTTTTTATTTTCTTCCTGAAGAATCCGGGAAAGGTCTTGTGCCGTTTTTCGGTCAGGTACATTGTCATTGCTAAGATAAAATCCGGAAATTCCGTAATCCCGAATCATGGTCAAAGCAGGTTCAGGATCCAAACCTCCATATGCCATGAGAAAAAGTTCGCCTATCGATTCTGATGGATTCTTGATGGATTCATTCATTTCACTGCTCCAAGGGTCATCCCTCTGATTAAAAATCGTTGAAAAAACAAAGCGATCAAAAATGGAGGCAACATGGTGACAACTGCGGCTGCCGCCATATCTTCCCATGCCACCTCATATTGTCCAACAAACATCGAAAGCACAACGGTGAGCATTTGTGAATCAGGACTGCGGGTAAAAATCAATGGCAGCAAAAAATTATTCCAAACGGTTAATATTGAAATGAGGAATACTGCCGCCATCCCGGCTTTGGATAAGGGGTAAACAATCCAATACATTAATTGCCAGCGGTTACACCCATCGATCATCGCTGCTTCCTCGATTTCAATATTGATGTCCCGGACAAAGGTCGCCATCAGCCAGATTCCCAGAGGAAGGATAAACACGACAAAAAGAATCACCATTCCTGTCAGGGAATCAATCAGACCAGCTTTGCTGATGAGAAAGAATAAGGTGATGATCGAGACCCATAACGGCAAGGGCATCAACATCATCAAAAAATAAAAAACAGCGTTCTTACCCCGAAATTTCATCCTCGCAAAAACATAACCTGCATTGGTCGACAAAAAAGTAATGAATGCTCCTGAGACGATTGAAATGATTAGTGTGTTGATTAAACCTGACCACATCAAACCTTCCGTTGGACTGACATCTCCTCCTCGATATTGCCCTCCTCCTTGAAATAATCGGTAATACGCTTCAAGGGTTGGCTCTGAAGGAAACCAGACTTTTTCGGGCGCCGAGTAAAGCTCCATTCTTGTCGAAATGGAGGAAACGACGACCCAGTAGATCGGTCCTACTGCCCACAAAAGGGCAATGATACTAAAAAAATAAATCAGAATGTTTTTAGACCATTTGCTATGAAAGAATTGATTCATTTCTTGGAAATCATTGAATGGACTGGTTGTAAAGCCGTTTAACAAAAACGATGGCGACACCAAGTGAAATAATTAAAATCAGAAATGACAATGCTGCTCCCTGACCAATTCGCAGGTCTCTGAAAACAATCTCGTAATTATAGAGCATGAGCGTCTTGGTGAATGGATTGATGGCCCCGCCAGACGAACCTCCGGAAGTCAAGGTCCAGATTACATCAAAAATCTGAAAAGACGCTATGAACTCTATGGTTAGCGCTACGGTGAAGCTTGGGATCAACAAAGGCAGGGTTATGTGCCTGAAACGTTGAAAAACCGAAGCACCGTCTACTTTAGCGGAGTCCAATAGATCGGTAGGGATAGACTGGAGTCCTGCTAGAATAATGATCGTCGGAAACGCAAATCGGGTCCAGGTTTGAACAACCACCACCCAAAGAATCTGAGTATCAGGATTTTTCAACCATGTGATGTATTCATCGATCCAACCAAATTGATATAATAAACCGTTTAAAGCCCCATATTCTCCATTTAGAACCCAACCCCAGAGAAACCCGTTTACGATTGGCGGCAGCATCCATGGGAGCAGGACGAGTGTTCTAACCAATGCTCTTCCCGGAAAAACCTCAGTCAGCAACAACGCAATCCCAAGAGAAATCATCAATTCCAGAGGGAGGGTCAACACCACCACAGCTATTGTCCTCAAAGTCACATTCCAGAACTCAGACCCGGAAAGGAGTTTAATATAATTCTTGAAGCCAATAATCTTTGGAGGGATTCTTATCCGGAGATTTTCATTGGTGAAGGAGGTATAAAAAGAATCCACTGCAGGCAAATAGATGAGGATGCCCACGAGTAGAACAAGGGGGACAATGATCAATCCTATGAACAAGAGATCACTTCGTGAATTCCTGCCCATAGGATGATTTCACTTCATTACTGTGATTGAATAACTTATGAAAATACGTGACGTCAACTTAAGCCATCATTCATATTCTGATTTAAGTTCGTTCCAATGATCTGCAATTTTATCGATGGTTGCATCGGCATCCGCATTGGTCTGAACTGCTGTCAGCACTTCCTCAGAAACTTTTGCCGTAAAAGGTCCCCACCACAGGGTATATCTCGGCAACTCGTTGACTTTCGCCGCCTGAGCAAGAATCTCAGGATAGCCGTCAACCGCACCCTGACGATTCAAATCATCTGCAACTGAGGCTCTGGACGGATAAAGTCCAAATGCGTTGTAGATGGCTTTCTGATTTTCAATCCCCGTATACCAGCGGATGAATTTCCATGACGCATCAAGGTTTTTTGAATATCTGGCAATTCCAATCGCGGCCGGGAAACTCCAGGTTGAACCAACTTCCGGAAGGACCATGTAGGCGACATTTGGCGCCTGTTTTGACTTGTCTGCGTTATTTCCTACTCGGATCGATCCCTGCCACCCTTGATGGAAAGTACCGACTCCGCTCCAGAAAATGGAATGCTGGTTAACCGTTCCCGCAACAATCTCAGGACTGATCAATTCTTCCCGGAAAAACTCTAAAAGCATCTTCATCGCCTCCCTGGCTTTCGAACCGGGATTTGCAAAAACAGGCTCCAGGTCTCCATCAAACATCGGATCTCCCATAGAGAGTGCCATCAGGTACCAGGACCAGTCACTTGCTTTCATCGCGATAGGGTGTTTATCAATCCCTTTGGATTTGATCTGGTAAGATGCTTTCCGCAGTTCATCCCATGTTCCCGGAGGGCTGTTGAACCCTGCATCGGCAAGACGTTTTTTGTTGTAATCCATCATCACCAGTTGTGCATAAACAGGCACACCATACTGCTCGCCATCGATGTTCCAGAATTCTTGACCGAGAAGATCGGATTCCAAAGGATCCTTCGAAGCCAGGTCATTCAACGATCTCATCATTCCAACAGCAACCAGGTTGGAAGGCGCTTCCTGGGTGAGAAAAATCACATCCGCAGCAGCCTGCTCTGTCGCAGCAGCAACCTGGATTCGACTGAAAAGATCCTTATTTTGAACCGACTGTATTTCGACCGTAATTCCAGATTCTTTTTGGAATGCCTCAAGCAATTCTTTATTGGGAGGAACACCCCAGGAAGGTGTGAGAAAAGTGATCTTTTCAGCAAACGCTCCGAGAGGAAGAAACATTACCATGAAGATCCCCAATACCATCTTCCTGAAATGCATTTTCATTTCTAACATTTTTTATCCTAGATTAGAGGAGAAATTGATCCATATTTTCCAAAATGGACGATCCATTTGAATACTGAATCATTAATGATGATTCAGAATGATAAAGTCAATTTCATTCGATATCTAGTATGGCAGTTAAGCTTTTTCCCTTCAAAACCCTCAGAGGGTCATAACCCTTTAAGAATTCGAAGTATTGATACATACAATTCGTTACCAGGTATTTTCAGGGAGAGACAATTAGTTCGTTCAGAAAGAGAAAAAATTGACCTTGCTTCTTGTATATTTTATTCAGTGCTTTGAGTCGAACGGGAAACTTCTTTTGGAAGTTAAGGGGTGAGGGCTCCTCACTCCGGGAGGACCAAAGAAGGCACACCATGTTTAAATGAGATTCAGGAAAAACAATTCATTATAATAATTGGATTCACATTCTGGATGTAAATGATGCAAGGTTTTGGAATAATGCTTTCTTAATCTTCGTCATATTTTGTTTGAAAGGATATTATGGGAATTATGAAGCAATTTTCCGATGCTTGGGACACTCAGGACAAGGAAACTGTAGACAATTTGCTTGATCCAGATTGTGTAGTATGGAGTCATGCAAACAACAAAGGATTTACTAAAGAAGAATTCATGGCTTGGATGAGTCCGGATTTTCCCAAATCTGAAAAATTCAGAGTTATCTATGAAAATGAAGAGATCGGTGTAACTCACGAATTTTTGTCATTTCAAAGTGGTAAAGAGGCTGTTTTGTGCGCATGGTCTATTAAAAATGGGAAAATCATCAGAATAGAAACTGGTGCAACACCAATATCTTCATAAATCAACAGCATTTATCCTAAATTAAGAAAAAATAGAGAGGCTCGAATGTCTACCCAACTATTTAAAAAATGGACTCAGGCTGTTGTTAATTCAGATTGGGATTCCATGTCTTCGCTTTATGCCGAAGATATTGTGAATTTAAATCCTGATGGAACCACCAATGTGGGTAAAGAGGCATGTCTTGAGAAAGATAAGAGCTGGGATTCAGCTTTTTCAGATTTCAAATTTGATGTTGTCAATAGTATGGAATCTGGAAATACCACAGTTATGGAAGTTCAAATCACTTGTACAATGACAGGTGAGATGATGATTCCTGATGGATCTAAAATTTCCCCAACAGGCAAAACTCATACTTTTCCTTATTGTATGATTATGGAATGGGAGAAGAGTCAAATCAGGAGACAAAGAAATTACGGAGACTTGATATCCTTTATGGAGGGTTTTGGGATAATGCCCTCCTAGTCTAGAGAATCAAAGACCGTTCTTATTATCAAACAATGAGTTTGCCGAATAACTAGACACCTCAAGCAGGTTTACCTGAAGTTCCTCCATTTTTTTTGAAAGAAACATAGGAGAAATGAATATGAACTATTTAGCCAAGTAGATGGCTTTTTTGGAAGTTGTATTGAAGATCTCTATAGCTAAAAAAAGCCACCCTATTTATCCTTGATTGAGCCAATGGGAGAAATTTCGCAATGAAAGACCGACTTTCGAAAGTTTTAATTCATCTATTATAAAAGAAAAATCTGGTAGCAGGGGGGAGATTTGAACTCCCGACCTCAGGGTTATGAATCCTGCGCTCTCACCAACTGAGCTACCCTGCCAATGGAAGGAAAACATAACATTTAGCCATGAAACACCGATCCAAGACAAGTTTTTTACTAAAGTTCCTCACAGTTCTTACACTGGCTGCATGCATTTTCAATCCAGGATTAAAAGCGGAATGGGGTGTAGACCAGGTCTTGGAGGTTCAAATTTTTGATGCCCCCAAGGGCTTACCCGAAAATGTTTATTACCTGGAACACCAGATTCGGTATCAGGGATCCCTGGAAGATGGATTAGCAGTCGGAGAAGGAAGGTTATTTTGGAATAACGGCCAGGTGCTTTACGAGGGTAGTTTTGCAGCAGGACTTTTTGAGGGAAAAGGCATTTACCGGGACCGGAACGGGTTCCGCATTTATGAGGGGGAATTCCAACAGGGCCGGTTTCATGGAACAGGGACACTTTACAGTTCCGATGGAAACCGGGTTATTCACGAAGGGATGTTTGAAAAGGGAATCCCACGTTAAAAACCGAACCCCTTTGTCTTCCGGAAGAATATCCAATCTGAATCCCATCGATTGACATTTATCCTCCTGGACCATCTGAAAGCATGATCAGCCTTTCGGCCCGGATCATCCCTTCCTAAAAAAACGAACCGAGTTCTGGAAAGTTTT
>Ga0208127_1001915_pt1 | contig 10156 bp, 10 predicted proteins | sample ETNtaG_6_FD_185751 | JGI IMG/M metagenome (GOLD analysis project Ga0208127, IMG submission 185751) | Marine microbial and viral communities from oxygen minimum zone, Eastern Pacific Ocean - ETNP201306SV45 (SPAdes) (version 2) | ecosystem: Environmental > Aquatic > Marine > Oceanic ...
GAGCCTTTATATGATTTATATGTTCCATCTCTTTGAGCTTCTTCCATTGATGCTGTTAAAGCAGCATAATAGATTGTTTCAAAAATATCTTGATTCAAAGCCTTTGCTTCATCAGATGTAAATGGCATTCTTAATTTTATAAAAGCATCTGCTAAACCTTGTACACCCAGTCCAATTGGTCTATGTCTAAAATTAGAGTTTTCAGCTTCCTTAACAGGATAGTAGTTTCTATCAATAACTTTATTAAGGTTCTTAGTAACTCTTTTAGTTACATTAAATAATTCTTTGTGGTCAAATGAATTATTCTTTACAAACATTGGGAGGGCAATTGAAGCTAGATTACAAACTGCAATCTCATCTTTAGAAGTATACTCTAAAATTTCAGTACACAAGTTTGAAGATCTAATTGTTCCTAAATTTTTCTGATTAGATTTTCTATTACAAGCATCTTTATAAAGCATGTATGGTGTACCTGTTTCAATTTGAGATTCTAATATTTTTTCCCAAAGCTCTCTTGCTTTAATTGTTTTTCTTCCTTTGCCTTCTTTTTCGTAATTCAAATAAAGCTTTTCAAATTCTTCACTATGACAGTCATAAAGTCCTGGGCATTCATTCGGACACATTAATGTCCAATCTTCATTACTCTCAACTCTTTTCATAAATAAGTCTGGAATCCACATTGCATAGAACAAATCTCTTGCTCTCATTTCTTCCTTTCCGTGATTCTTTTTAAGATCTAGAAAATCAAAAATATCAGAATGCCAAGGTTCTATATAAATTGCAAATGATCCCTTTCTTTTACCGCCACCTTGATCAACATATCTTGCTGTATCATTGAAAACTCTAAGCATTGGCACAATACCATTTGATGTTCCATTTGTTCCAGAAATATATGATCCTGTTGATCTGACATTATGAATAGACAAACCGATACCTCCAGCTGATTGAGATATTTTTGCTGTTTGTTTTAACGTATCGTAAATACCATCAATACTGTCTTCTTTCATTGTCAATAGGAAACATGAAGATAGCTGAGGCTTGGGTGTTCCAGAATTAAATAATGTTGGTGTCGCATGAGTAAAAAACTTTTTGGACATCAAATTATAAGTTTCAATAGCTGAGTCTAAATCATCATAATGAATACCAACAGAAACCCTCATTAGCATGTGTTGAGGTCTTTCAACAACAACTCCATTTAATCTTAACAAATAAGATCTTTCAAGTGTTTTAAACCCAAAGTAATCATAATTAAAATCTCTATTATAAATGATTGTTGAGTCTAACTTCTCGGCATTTTTCTTAATTACTTTATAGACTTCATCAGAAAGTAGTGGAGCTTTTTTTCCAGTTCTTGGATTGACATAATTATACAAATCTGCCATTGTTTCTGAGAATGACTTCTTTGTATTCTTATGAAGGTTTGAGACTGAAATTCTCGCAGCTAAGGTTGCGTAATCAGGATGTGAAGTTGTCATTGTTGCAGATACTTCTGCAGCAAGGTTATCAAGTTCAGATGTGGTTACCCCATCATAAAGACCTTCAATGACACGCATTGAAACCCTAACAGGATCAACAAGAGGATTTAGACTATAACACAGCTTTTTAATTCTTGCTGTGATTTTGTCAAACATCACTGGTTCCTTATGGCCGTCTCTTTTTATTACAAACATAGCTCTACTTTATTTTGGTTGTTGTTGTTATTTATTTTAAAAATCCTCGTCGAAACTAATCTCTTCGGATCTTGTATCATTATTTAAAACTCCAGCTTTTTGGTACTCAGAAACTCTCTTCTCAAAGAAGTTTGTTTTTCCCTGAAGGGAAATCATATCCATAAAATCAAATGGATTTGTCACGTTGTAAATCTTTTCACATTGTAACTCAACAAGAAGTCTATCTGTGACAAATTCTAAATACTGAGTCATTAATTTTGCATTCATTCCAATTAAACTTACTGGAAGAGACTCTGTTATAAATTCTTTTTCAATATCAAGGGCATTTGTTATGATCTCCTTAATTCTTTCTTTTGGAACTTTATTTACTAAGTGATTGTTATGTAAGTGAACAGCAAAATCACAGTGAACACCTTCATCTCTTGAAATTAATTCATTTGAGAATGTTAGTCCAGGCATCAAGCCTCTTTTCTTAAGCCAAAAAATTGAACAGAACGCTCCTGAAAAGAAAATTCCTTCAACTGCAGCAAATGCAATTAATCTTTCTGCAAATGAATCAGACTCAATCCACTTTAGAGCCCAATCTGCTTTTTTCTTAATTGCTGGAAAAACTTCAATTGCATTAAATAATTTATCTTTTTCTGCATCATCTTTTACGTACGTATCAATTAAAAGAGAATAAGTTTCAGAATGAATATTTTCCATCATTATTTGAAAACCATAAAAGAATTTTGCTTCTGAGTACTGTACTTCATTTACAAAATTCTCTGCTAAATTTTCATTAACAATTCCATCGGAAGCTGCAAAAAATGCCAAAATATGCTTAACAAAATATCTTTCGTCATCATTAAGCTTTGTGCTCCAATCCGTTAGATCTTGATGTAAATCAATCTCTTCAGCAGTCCAAAAACTAGCTTCACATTTTTTGTACCACTCCCATAAATCGTGATGTTTTATTGGGAATATGACAAATCTATCTTTATTTTCTTTTAAAATTGGTTCAACCATAACAATAATTAATTAGATTTTTTTGCAAATGAATGCCTAACAAAGATTCTAAATTGTTGTCAGAAATAAAAGGATTACTTATTCACAAATGGCCTTAGTTTTTAACAATTAACAATTTAAATGTTAAAATTTATTTTTTGTTTTTTAGCAATTCACCGAACAATCTTTTTGTTTTTTAGTAATTCACCGAACCATTTTTTTCCAAATTTTCTTATGAGTGCATCTTTCAAGAAATCAATAACATGGATATTGTTTTTATATCCCTCAGAGCAAGCGCTTTCACAAACTTCCCAATTATGAAAATTTAAGGCAGTATAGTTTTTTAATTCAGAAATTCTTATTGGATAAAGATGACATGAAATTGGTTTTTGAAAATCTATAGCCTTATTGTTATATGCATTTTCAATACCACAAGTTACTATACCTTTTTCATCAATGCTTACATAAGCACATTCTCTTTCATTTATAAGTGGTGTATGCAAAATACCTTCATTGTCTTTGGTTGAAACACCTTGATTTGAAATAATTTCAAATCCCTTTTTAGAAATGTATTTTTCTAATTTCTTAAAATTTTTCTTTAAAAGTGCTTCTTCATTTTTTTCCAGCGGAGCTCCCTCTTCACCCTTAACACAGCATGCCCCTTTACATATAGAAGTATTACATCTAAATTTTTTATTTAAAATATCATCAGAAATTAATGTATTATCAATAATTATCATTTTCAATTATTAAATTTGTCTTTCTATTATGTTAAAAAAAATTGGCCTTTTACTGTGCATAATTGTAATTGTTATTAATCTATTAAATTACAATTTTGATCTTGACTTTTCAGACAACGATAATAAAATTTCTTTGATTGGAGTGTTAGCTTCATTATGTGCTTTAGTGCTCATTGTGATTTCAATGATTTCTGAAAAGATTAGCAAAAAAATTAAAGACTAATTTGTTCAACAATTACTCCAGCATTTTTCAGAAAATCAAGACCAGTTGTATCTTTATATTCATTTATATATACCACTCTAATTATTCCAGCTTGATGAATAAGTTTACTACATTCTCTACAAGGCGACAAGGTTAGATAAAGGGTGCTTCCTTTGCATGACTGAGTCGAAGAAGCTACTTTTAAAATAGCGTTCGCCTCTGCATGTAATACATACCATTTTGTGTAATTATCCTCATCTTCACAAGGATTTTCAAATCCAGTTGGAGTTCCATTAAATCCGTCTGAAATGATCATTCTATCTTTGACAATCAAAGCTCCAACTTGTTTTCTTTTACAATGCGAAAGCTTTCCCCATTCAAGAGCCATTCTCAAATATGCTTTATCATATCTTTCTTGCTTTTTTTCTTTCATTATATGTATAAGATAGCTGTTAAGATACAAACAATGACCGAGGATAATACTATATAAATTCTATAATTTCTTTTTATAAATGAATTGAGGAAACTAATAAGCATAAGGAATATTAGCACTGTAATAAGTTGTGCCAATTCAACTCCAATAGAAAATCCAATTAAACCTACATAATCAAATGAATCATTAAATGTTATCTGATTAAAATAATTTGCAAAACCAAAGCCGTGAATTATTCCAAAAAATGTTGAAATGAATAATGTGAAAAAATCAACTTTATTTAGATTTTTGGTAATGAAAATATTTGAGATTGCTGATACTATTATTGTGACTGGAATTAAAATTTCAATAAGCGTCATGTCTGGATTAAAAATCTTGAAAGCCGATAATATAATGGATGTTGAATGACCAACTGTAAAAAAAGTTATTATCCAAAACAACCTTTTAAAGTTTCTAAATGAAAATGGAATTGTTATTGAAACTATAAAAAGAAAATGATCATATGCATTAATATCAAGGATATGCATAAACCCTAATTTTAAATAAAATATTAATTGTTCCATAATTTAGATTCCTCTCTCTTTTTTTATTTTTTCGTAAGCGTCTTGAATTTTAGCGAATTTTTCTTTTGCGGCTTTAATATAAGCATCTCCCATATGTTGTACTTTGTCAGGATGATGTTTTTTTGCTAAATCTCTATATGCTTTTTTAAGATCTTCGTTTGAACAATTTTTTTCAATCTCTAATATCTTGTAATGGGATTCAGATGATTCTATAAACATTGCTTTTATACTTTCAAAATCTCTGCTAGAGATATTCATTAATCTTGAAAATTCTCCAAGCTTCTTTATTTCTAAATTTGAGATTGATCCATCTGATTTTGCGATATTAAACAGCAAGTTTATTATTTGTAGTCTAGTTTCATATGTTGTTCTGAACTTATAAAAATTACAAATTTTTTCAACTGAAATTCGCTTCTTATTTACCTCTGTGTTAAATTGTTTAAATAATCTTTTAGCTCTTTCGTGTCCATGAAGAGAAATAAAATAATTTCTCACAAATTGTAATTCTGATTCTGAAACTTTACCGTCTGATTTTATCAATATTGAAGCAAGTGATAGCAAATTAAGTTCAAATTCTTTTATCACTTTAGAATTAACTCTTTTAATACCGCCATTATCTATCATTGAACCAACAAACATGCCTATAATTAGTCCTGGAAAACGATAAATAAAAAATCCAATAGCAGCTAAAATCCACTTATACATAAGATTAAAAATACGAAGTGATTTTAATAGTTCTTTAGTATATTTGAAAAAAAAACTTATGTATCCAGATCACATTGTATTACCGATGAAACAAGAACTAACTAACAATGGTTTTACTGAACTAAAAAATGATGATAACATTAAAGATTTAATTCAAAATGACTCATCACTAATTGTTGTTAATTCAGTTTGCGGTTGTGCTGCTGCGAATGCAAGACCTGGCGTTTTAAAATCTTTAAAAAATAGTTCAACACCCAAAAATCTATATACTGTTTTTGCTGGTGTTGATACTGAAGCCACAAATGCTGCAAGAGAATTAATGTTTCCCTTCCCGCCATCATCACCAAGTATAGCACTTTTTAAAAATGGTGAATTAGTTCATATGCTGGAAAGACATCATATTGAAGGAAGAGATTCTGAAATCATTGCCGAAAATTTAACTCAGGCGTACAATGAGTATTGCTAGGTGATTGGAACTGTAATTTTAAATACAGTTTTTCCAGCTTTTGAAGTGAAACTAATTTTTCCGTTATAGCTATCAATTAATTTTTTTATAATACTAAGACCAAGACCTGTTCCTTTATTTTTGGTTGTGAAGTTTGGTTCAAAAATCTTTTCTTTAAGTGAAATTGGTATTCCAGATCCATTATCACTAATTTTTAATTCTATATTATTATTAATCTTTTTTAATTCTATTTCAATATTTGGATTGTCTAATTCTGAAGTTGCTTGAATAGAATTTTTAACAAGGTTTGTTACTATTCTAACAAGGTTTGATTTGTCAAAATTTCCTTGAATTTTTTCTTTTGGCTTAATAAATTTTATGTCATGATCATTAAATATTTCCAAGCACAATTGAATCTCTTCAGCAAAGTCTATAAATTCATTTTTTTGATCAGGGAATTCAGCAAAGCTTGAAAAGGCTGTTGCAATTGAACTTAGTACATCAATTTGCTGAACAAGAGTTTTACTAAAATCCTCCAGCTTAGAATTTATTTGTGGGTCATTTGGATCAAATTTTAGCTTAAAATTTTGAACACTTAACTTCATTGGAGTTAATGGATTTTTAATTTCATGTGCAACTTGCTTAGCCATTTCTCTCCAAGCTAATTCTCTTTGATTTTTTGCAAGTTCTTTAACATTGTTGTCAATCTGATCAACCATTTCATTGTAAGATTGTACAAGAGCATGCATTTCTCTACTATTTACATCAAGATCAATTTTTTTATTAGACTTATCAATTGTTAATCTTTTCATCATATATGCAATCTGAGATACAGGGCTCGTAATATAGCTTGATATGAAGTAGGAAATGATAATAGCTAAGACAAAGAGCAGCAAATAAACTTGAATTATATTAAAAATAAAAGACCTGATTTCGTAGGCATTTAAATTGTCGTCATCAAAGTATGGAAGGTTTAAAATCCAAATAGGATTATTATTGTTGTCTAAAATATAAGAATAGGATTGTCTTAAATTAAGGTCATCTGCTTTTATGATATCAACATACTTAAGCTTTTTAGATGATTTAATTTTATTCAATATTGAGCTATCAATTCTCTCAATACTAGGAAATTGGTAATTAGTTTCATCTTCATTTTTTCTGACATTAGAGATTACATGCATTATGCTTCCATCTAAGTCATAGATGTTAAATGAGATGTTTTGAATCATTGCTATTTTACCTAATTCATTTTTAAAACCATTTTGAGCATCATTTGTTTTAGACTCTTTTAGCTCATAAGAAATGGCTTTTTGTAGCTGAGCTTCTTTTCTTTCTAGCCTTAGCTCGTGATAATAATTTGAGCTTTCTAAAATTTGAAAGTTTGTTGATACACCTATCAATAAAAAAGAAATAAAAACAAGAAGGATCATCACCAAAAAGATTCTAGTTCTTAAATAAAAGAAAGGTTTTTTCATAGATGTAATAAACTAAATTAATCAATAAGAATTAAATATTATATTTAGGAAAATTCGATATGAAAAAAATTAAGCTTATCTCAATCCCTCTGGGTGTAATAATTTTAGTTGTTTTTGCTATAATAGTAAGTTCCAGGTTTCAATATTTTGATGATTTTAAAAGTATGATTTCCTTAGTAATAAGGTCTCAAAATACAAAGGCATCAATTGACGATTACAAATTTTTTGATAATGTTGAAATTAAAAAGAGTGACTCTCTTTTTGAATGGCCAAAACATAATCTTTATAATCAAATTAGAAGTTCAAAAACTCTTGATTCAGTTCATAAAAAAAATGAAACTGTTGCTTTTTTAATAATAAAAAATGACTCAATTATTAAAGAGGATTATTTTCTTGGATATGATGAAAATTCAATGACTAACTCTTTTTCAATGTCAAAAAGTATTATTTCTTTATTGTTTTTAAAGAGTATTGAAGAAGGAACCATTCCAAGTTTAAATTCTAAGCTAACAGATTACTTTCCTGCTTTCAATGAAAGCAATGGAAGTAATGTAACTCTTAGTGATTTATCAACTATGTCATCTGGTCTTATATGGGAAGAAAACTATAAGGATTTGATGGGTATAACTGCACAAGCTTATGTTACAAAGGATCTCAACAAATTAATGATGGGCTCAAAATTTTCTGGAATCTCAGGAGATAAGTTCAAGTATTTGAGTGGTAATACTCAGTTACTGGCTATGGCAATTGAAAAAGCAAATAACTCAACAATTCAAGAGCTCACCTATAGATGGCTTTGGAATCCAATGGGAGCTAAAAATGACGCTCTTTGGATGATAGATAGCAAAGAAAAAAACATGACAAAAGCTTACTGTTGTTTAAGTTCAAATGCAAAAGATTTTGCAAAAGTTGGATTAGTTTATAAGAATTTTGGGAAAATTAATGAACAGAAGCTGATAGACAGTTCATATATTTCAATGTCTATTAAACCAAGGTTTAATTCAAATCCAATTTATGGATATGGAATTTGGATTGGCAAACAAAACAACGTTGACTTTTTTTCATTAAGAGGTCATCAAGGTCAGTACGTGATTGTCATTCCAAAAGAAAATATAATTATAGTTAGATTAGGAAAGAGAAAAAGTAGAGGTAGTGATTTAAATAATCATCCAAGTGATTTTAATCTTTACATTACTGAATCACTAAATATTTTAAAAAATATTTATAAAAAATGAAAAGAGTGCCAGCTCCAATTCTTGATATTAAAAACTTAAGTGTCTTTTCAAATGAGAGTCCTCTTTTACAAAACATTAGCTTTAGTCTAAAAAAATATTCAATTCTTGGAATTATAGGAGAATCTGGTAGTGGTAAATCTTTAACTGCACTTTCAATATTAAATATTTTAAAATATAAAGGCTTGAAGCAAATTGGAGATATTATATATAATAATGACAATATAACAAGCTATGATTCAAATCAATTTAGAGATTTTCTTAAAAAGGAAATTGGAATAATTTTTCAAGATCCCTCTAGCTATCTAAACCCCAGCATGAAGTGCGGTGATCAAATGTTAGAAGTTTTGAGTCAAAAATCCTCAGAAGAATTTTTAAGTGAAATTCTTATAAAAGTAAAATTTTCTAACCCGAAAGAAATACTTAATAGATATCCTCACGAACTTAGTGGAGGACAAAAACAAAGGATTATGATTGCAATGATGATTGCAAAAAACTCAAAAATCATAATTTGTGATGAGGCAACATCCTCGCTTGACGCACTTATTAAAAAAGAAATAATTGAGCTTCTTTTAGATCTAAAAAAAGAATTTGAATTAAGTATGATTTTTATTTCTCATAACTTGAAATTAATTCACAAAATATGTGATGAGGTTGTTTTTTTAAAGAATGGAAAATTAGTTGAAAAAGGGAATACAAACGATGTGTTTAAGTCGCCAAAAAGTAACTATACTAAAAATTTAATTGAACTTAATTTTAAACCGATTGTTAAAAAACCTAAAAATGAACCTTCAATTAAAAACCTTCTCACAATTGAAAAACTAAATCTTGAGATTAATAATTTTAAAATTCTAAGTGAAATTAACTTCAATCTTAAAAGAAATGAGGTCTTGGGTATTATTGGAGAATCTGGATCTGGAAAGACATCTATAGCTAGATGTATTTTAAATATTTATAGAAATTATACAGGTAATATTTATTTTAACACAGACAATATTAAAGACTCTAACAGGACTGATCTAAGTAAAAAAATACAAGTCATTTTTCAAGATCCTTATGCTTCTCTTGACCCCTCTTTAAAAGTAATAAATCAAATTATTGAAGTACTTAAATTTCATAAAATAGCAGCTAATAACGATTTAAAAGAACGAGCAACTTCTATTCTTGAAAGTGTAAATTTAAATTCAAAGCTTCACAACAAACTTCCATCCGAGCTTTCTGGTGGCGAGAGGCAAAGAGTTGTTATTGCAAGGGCTATTTCTATATCTCCAAAAGTTTTGATTTGTGATGAATGTGTATCAGCTCTAGATAAAAATGTTCAAAAATTAATTCTTGAGCTTTTACTTAAGATTAAGGAAGAAATGTCACTAAGTTTAATTTTTATTTCTCATGATATTTCCCTTATTCAATCAATTGCAGATAGAATTGTTGTATTAAAAAATGGAGTAATATTAGATTATAGGGAAACAGAAAAGGTGATAAACAACCCTAAGAAATATACTCAACAATTAATTTCGGCCTCTTTCTAATGAATATGTATCTTCTCTATGCTAATGATTTATTGAAAATAGCTTTAATAGCAGTTCTATCGTATATAACATTAGCATCTCTCTACAAGTTTATTAAGGGTAAAGAATATTCTATTACAGATTTTAGAATGTCAGTATTTGGTTTGATTTTTTTATTTTTTAAAATTTCATCCTA
>Ga0208127_1001916_pt1 | contig 10154 bp, 8 predicted proteins | sample ETNtaG_6_FD_185751 | JGI IMG/M metagenome (GOLD analysis project Ga0208127, IMG submission 185751) | Marine microbial and viral communities from oxygen minimum zone, Eastern Pacific Ocean - ETNP201306SV45 (SPAdes) (version 2) | ecosystem: Environmental > Aquatic > Marine > Oceanic ...
AACGCTTATCAATATGATTTGTCTTCAACTTTTGATTTAGGTAAGTTTTTTCCCGAAAACACAGGCGTTAAAATACCAATGTATATAGGAAGGTCAGAATCAATTAGAAACCCTCAATATAATCCTCTTGACCCAGATATTTTACTGTCAACTTCATTGGAAACATTATCATCAAATGAAGAAAAGGATTCATTAAAAAACATAGCCCAAGATTATGTTAAAAGAAATAGTATAAACTTTACAAACGTTAGAAAAGCCAAAACGATTAAAAAAGGAGAAGAGCAAAGAAAAAGTAGAATATATGATGTAGAGAATTTTACAGTTTCATATTCAAAAAATGAAACCTTTATACGAAACATAAATACAGAATTTAATAGAACTGTTAATTACAGAGGGTCAATCACATATAACTATAATACTCAGCCTAAAAATATAAAACCATTTTCAAAGTTTAATCTAGGGACATCACCTTACATGAGATTTATAAAAGATTTTAATTTTAATAATATGCCAAAATCTTTTTCATACAGAACAGATATTGACAGAAACTATAATGAGGTCAAATTGCGAAATATTAATAACTCAAATATGATTATATATCCAACTTATAACAAGTTTTTTAAGTGGAATAAGATGTATGAATTTAAATATGATTTAACACGAACTCTTAAATTAGATTTTGCGGCAAATAGTAAGGCAAATATTGATGAACCTTATGGAAGAATTGATAGATCTGACCCTCAGTATAAACAAAAAATGGATACTATTTGGAATAATTTTTGGAATTCAGGACGTCCAACTTCTTATCATCAAACAGTTAGTCTAAATTATCAATTTCCTTTAAATAAACTTCCAATCTTTAATTTCATGTCTTTATCTACTCGCTATAACGGAACTTATAATTGGAATGCTGCACCGCTCTCTTTAGAAAACTTAGGAAATACTATTCAAAATTCTCAAAATAGACAATATAATGGGCAAATTAATTTAACTACTCTTTATAACAAAGTTCCTTATTTTAAAAAGTTAAATAAAGGAAATAACAGAGGAAGACCAACAAGAAATAGAGCAAGAAATGAGGATGCTGCTGAGGAAAAAGAAGATAGGTTTGAATTTTTCAAGCATTTAACAAGATTTGTTTTAGGAGTTAAAAACATATCTATAAACTACAGTGAAAACCGAGGTACTTTACTTCCAGGTTTTATTCCACAACCTAGTTTTTTTGGACAACAATGGTCTTCCATGGCACCATCAATTCCTTTTGTTTTAGGTAGCCAAAACGAGATAAGAAATATTGCTGCTAACAAAGGATGGATAACTCAAGATTCATCACTTAATACTCAGTTTAAACAAAATAGGAGTGAAAATCTAACACTAAGAAGCACAGTTGAGCCTTTTAATCAATTTAGAATAGAATTAAATGCTAGTAAAAACACTTCATCTAATAATCAAGAATATTTTAGATGGGATAATCTACAAAATGGGTTTAATTCATTTAGCCCTACAGAAACTGGAAGTTATAGTATATCGTTTATATCATTTCCAACTGCTTTTGTAGGAAATAATGATGATTATTCTTCCTCTACTTTTTCAAAATTCAGAGGGTACAGAGCAACTATTGCAAATCGATTAGCTTCACAAAACCCTAATTTCCAACCATCAGTAAGTTCTAACACAGGTTTCCCAATTGAGTATTTAATTAATAATGGAGACACAACTATTACTGGTGGTTATGGCCCAACATCGCAAGAAGTTATTATTCCGGCATTTTTAGCTGCATACGGAGGAAAGAATCCAAATAATGTTTCATTAAGTCAGATGCCTAAAATTCCATTACCAAATTGGAGAATAACCTATGATGGATTAATTAAAATAAAAGCAATTAAAAGATACTTTAAAACCTTTAGTTTAGGTCACGCTTATAGAAGCACATATAGTGTTAGCTCATATACTACAAACTTAGATTATATTAATGGTGATGAGATTAATTTAAATAACCTAAGTTACCAAGTTCAAAAAGAAATTGCACAGGTTTCAATAAATGAACAGTTTAGCCCTCTATTTAAATTAGATATGCTCTGGAAAAATAGTTTAATAACTAAGGTTGAAATTAAAAATAGTAGAATGCTTTCACTATCATTAGTGAATAATCAATTAACAGAAACAAACACAAAGGATTATGTTATTGGTACAGGTTTTAGAATTAAAGACGTAGAGTTTAGATTTATTTCTGGTGGAAGAGGTAAAAAAATGTCTTCTGATTTAGATTTAAAATTAGACCTTAATATTAGAAATAATAAAACTATAATTAGAAAAGTCATTGAGGATGTTGAACAGATTACAATGGGACAGCAAATAATTAGTATTAAATTCTCTGCTGATTATGTGTTAAATCAAAGATTAAACATAAAAGCTTTTTATGATAAAGTTATTACAAATCCATTTATTTCAACAACATTTCCAGGTTCTATAACTAATGCTGGATTTAGTTTGAGATTTACTTTGGCAGGATAGAAAAAGTTGTATTTTTGAAAAAATATAATTGAGAAATAATTGAGTATGAGTTTTCCAAAAGATGTTAAGTATACAAAGGATCATGAATGGTTAAGAGTTGAAGGAAATGAAGCATACGTGGGAATTACCCATTTTGCTCAAAGTGAGTTAGGAGATATAGTTTTTATTGATGTAGATACAGAAGGAGAATCTCTTGAAAAAGAAGAGGTTTTTGGCTCGGTTGAAGCAGTTAAAACTGTCTCTGATTTATTTATGCCAATAAATGGTGAAGTTTTAGAATTCAATGAAAATTTAGAGGATAATCCTGAATTGATTAATAGTGATCCATATGGTGATGGATGGATCATTAAAATTTCGATATCTGATTTAACTGAACTTGATGATTTGCTTACTTCTGAAAGTTATCAAAAACTAGTCGATTAATATGCAGCCAAAGAAGAATCCTAAGGTAAGTTTAGAAAATAAAAAAGCTATGTTTTTTCAAATTGGGCTTGCAGTAACTTTACTTGCTATTTTAATTGCCTTTGAGTGGAAAAGTTATGACAAATCAAATTATAATCTTGGAGATCTAAACCTTGATGATATGGAGGAAGAGATTATTCCAATTACAAGACAAGAGGTTAAGCCACCACCACCACCACCACCACCTCCAGAAATTATTGAAATTGTTGAGGATGAAGTTGAAATTGAAAAAGAGCTTGAGATTGAAGAAACAGAAACTGACGAGGATGAAATCATTGAAATAGAAGAAGATGATGAGGAGTTTTTCATGGTTGTTGAAAATATGCCAGAATTTCCAGGAGGCGATTTGGGGCTAATGAAATTTATTCAGAAAAATGTTAGATATCCTGCAATTGCTAAAGAATACAATATTACTGGAAAAGTTTATGTAAGTTTTATTGTTGATAGGCAAGGAAATGTAACAAACGTCAAAATTGTCAGAGGAGTAGATAAAAATTTAGACGCTGAAGCTAAAAGAGTTGTCTCTTCTCTTCCAAAATACAAACCCGGAAAACAAAGAGGAAAGCCTGTTCGAGTAATGTTTACAATACCAATTAATTTTACTCTTAATTAATATAAATCAGTAAGTTTTATTAGATAATCATTCCTGCACCAACTGTTTCATTGGTTGCTTCATCGATAATTATAATACTACCAGTATTCCTGTTTCTATTATATTTGTCATAGAATAGAGGTTTGGTTGTTTTAATAGCTATTCTTCCAATATCATTTAAACCAATTTCTTTATCATCTTCCATTCTGTGTAAAGAATTAATGTCCATTTTATATCTAACCTCTTTTATAATGCATCTAGCTGTTTGACTGGTATGTTTTATTGTGTACTTACCTCTTACAATTAATTTTTTACTATTCATCCAGCAGATCATTAAATCTAATTCTTGACTAACGCTCGGCTGATTGTGTTCACGAACTAGCATGTCTCCTCTACTTACATCAATATCATCTTCAAGAGTGATACATACTGACATTGGAGCAAATGCTTCTTGTATTTTTCCGTTAAATGTATCAATGCTTTTTATTTTGCTTTCAATTCCCGATGGTAGAATTTTAATTTTATCACCAGATTTAAAAACTCCTCCTGCAATTCTGCCGGCGTATCCTCTATAATCAGGGTATTCCGTTGATTGTGGGCGAATAACATATTGTACTGGAAATCTACAATCTATATGATTTTCATCACTTCCAATATGTACATTTTCTAATAAATGCATTAGTGTTGAGCCATCATACCAAGACATATTTTGAGACCTTTCTACCACATTGTCACCTTTAAGAGCACTTATCGGGATAAAATGAACATCTTGTATTTCAAGTTTAGATGAAAAATTTTCAAATTCTTTTTTAATAGCGTTGAATGATTCTTCATTAAAATCAACTAAATCCATTTTATTTACGCAAACAGCAACATGTGGTATTTGAAGCAAAGAGGCTATGAAAGCATGTCTCTTAGTTTGTTCTATTACACCATGTCTAACATCAATTAATAAGATTGCAAGATTTGCTGTAGAAGCACCAGTCACCATATTTCTTGTGTATTGTATATGGCCTGGAGTATCTGCTATAATAAATTTCCTTTTTGGAGTAGCAAAATATCTGTATGCAACATCGATGGTTATTCCTTGTTCTCTCTCAGATCTTAAGCCATCTGTCAATAGAGCAAGATTAATATCATCTTCACCTCTTTGTTTACTTGTTTCTTCTAGTAACTCTAATTGATCTTGAAAGATAGCTTTACTATCATATAATAATCTACCAATTAACGTACTCTTTCCATCATCAACACTACCAGCAGTAGTGAATCGAAGCAGTTCCATGTCTAAATATCCTTTTTCTTTTGTCATTTCTTTTAAAAATATCCTTCCTTTTTTCTGTCTTCCATAGCCGCTTCAGATCTTTTGTCATCAGCTCTACCTCCTCTTTCAGTTATTCTTGTTGACGCAACCTCTTCAATTATTTCTTCTAATGAAGATGATGTTGATTCAGAAACTCCAGTACATGTCATATCTCCTATGGTTCTACACCTAACAATTTTCTCTTCCCATACCTCATTGTCTTTCAAATTTACAAAATCACACTTTGCTAGTAGTACCCCATCTCTATTTACAACTGTTCTTTTGTGAGAAAAATAAAGAGATGGTAACTCAATTTTTTCGTGTAGAATATATTGCCATACATCCATTTCTGTCCAATTAGATATTGGGAAAACTCGGAAATGTTCACCCAGATTCTTTTTCCCATTAAATAAATTCCATAGTTCTGGCCTTTGATTTTTCGGATCCCATTGCCCAAATTCATCTCGATGTGAAAAAAACCTTTCTTTTGCTCTTGCTTTTTCTTCATCTCTTCTAGCGCCGCCTAAAGCACAATCATATTTTCCTTCTTCTAAACTTGTGAGAAGGGTAATGGTTTGAAGACCGTTTCTAGAAGCATGTGGCCCTTTTTCTTCAACTGCTAAACCGTTATCTATAGATTCTTGTACGTATTTTACAATTAGATTTTCTCCAGTTTTTCTAATTAAATCATCTCTATATTCTATTGTTTCTGGAAAATTATGTCCTGTATCAATATGCATTAGAGGGAAGGGGATTTTTCCAGGGAAAAAAGCTTTTCTAGCAAGATGAAACATAATAATAGAATCCTTACCTCCTGAAAATAACATAACAGGTTTTTCAAATTGAGATGCTACTTCTCTTATTATGAAAATTGCTTCAGATTCAAGTTCTGCTAGGTGAGTTAAATTATATGAATTCATCTATTTTTTTTCAATTAATGGAATTATAGTTTTTGTTAAATCATCTAGAGATTCATTAATATCTTTATTTGTATTTATTTCAATAAATGTGTTGTCAGGTAATTCAAATTTAGAAGAAATTCCTGTAAAATCTTTTATTTCTCCTTTTCGAGCTTTTTTGTAAAGCCCTTTTACATCTCTTTTCTCACAAGTAATTAGGTCTGAATTTATATAAATTCCAATAAAATTATCATCTCCAATTATTTTTTTTGCTTCAGATCTTATTTTATTCGTTGGGCTAATAAAACAATTAATTGTAATTATTCCGCAATTTATAAATAGTTTAGATACCTCAGCAATTCTTCTGATATTTTCTAGTCGGTCATTTTCAGAAAAATTAAGGTTGTTGCTGATTCCAGATCTTATATTATCTCCATCTAATATTTGAACTAAATATCCTTTTTCAAACAATTCTCTTTCAAGTTTTATAGCAAGAGTTGTTTTGCCAGAACCAGATAAGCCTGTTAACCAAACACATTTTGCATTTTGTTTTAATCGGTTTTCTTTTTCTCTTTTAGAGATTATTTGATTAAATATTGGATATATGTTTTCATTCGATGATTCCATCTTATGCAAATAACGCAAAATTTGTCAATTTAAAAGTTAGAATAAATGAATATTTAACTAGATTTGTGTAGATACAAAAAGATGTCATTAAAAATCTTAAATATTTCTCAATATTTTGATGCAACTTTTCTGAAAACTTCGGCTGAACTTGGTATCACTGACGATTTACTTGAAGAAAAAATTAACTTATTTATAAATGAGACAGTTGATTATAATTTTAAATGTGTCATGCTTAGGCCTAATTTTGTTTCTCTTGCAAAAAAAATAATTTCTAAAAGAAGTTCAAGCGTTAGAATCGGAACTGTCATTGATTTTCCACTAGGTAATCAAAATACAGAGATGAAGATAAATGAAGCTAAATTAGCGATAAAAAATGGTGCAGACGAGTTAGATTTTGTTTGTGATTACAATATTTTTAAAATGGGTCATTATGATATTTTTGATCAATCTATCCTAAATTGTACCAAGTTAGCTATAGAAAAGAATATAGTTGTTAAATGGATAATTGAAACTGGTGCACTGTCAAAAAATGAAATGAGACAAATTTCAAAAAGAATTTTTAATGTTTGTTTGTCAAATTTTCCAAATAAAATGGAAAATATATTTGTTAAAACTTCCACAGGCTATTATGGTGGATTAGGTGCAACACAAAAAGACGTTAAATCTATAAAATCAATTGTGTCGCCTATGCCAGTTAAAGCATCTGGTGGGGTGTCAGATTTAAGCTCATGCATAAAAATGATTGAGGCAGGAGCAGATAGAATTGGGACATCAAGGGCAGATATTATATATAATGAATGGAAAAAAATAAATTAGAAGAACTTCTTTTTCATGCTATAAATGCCTCTGTTGATGCAGGTCATGAAATTATGAAAATCTATGAATCAAATTTTGAGGTAGAGTTTAAAGAAGATGATTCGCCTTTGACTTTGGCAGATAAAAAATCACATGATACAATTTGTTCTGCATTAGCATTGTTTCAAATCCCTTTTTTAAGTGAAGAAGGAATAACTATTTCTTATGATGAAAGAAAGGATTGGGAATATTTATGGGTTGTAGATCCATTAGATGGCACAAAAGAATTTATTAAAAAAAATGGAGAATTCACAGTTAATATTGCTCTAGTTAAAGACCAAAAACCTATTATGGGAGTTATATATTGCCCAACATCAAAAGATTTATATTTCTCTTTAGTTGATTATGGTGCTTATAAAATTAATTTTCAAAACCATTTTGAAAATTTAAATCTTCTTGTTAGCGCAGCTAATAAATTACCTCTAAAAAAAGATCGTCAAAACTTTGTTGTAGTGGGTTCACGCTCTCACATGTCAAAAGAAACTGAAGAGTTTTTTCAAAAAAAGAAAAAAGAAAATAATCTAGTCGAAATTTTAGCTGTTGGGTCATCTTTAAAAATTTGTATGGTAGCTGAAGGTTCTGCCGATGTTTATCCCCGATATGCTCCGACTATGGAATGGGATACTGCGGCAGGTCATGCTATTGCTAATATGGCAGGATACAAAATTTTAGAATATGAAAAAAATCATGAAATCAAGTACAATAAAAAATCATTAGTTAATTCATGGTTTCTAGTCACTAAAAAATAATAATGATTTCAGAAAGTATCAATAACGCCCAAAATCGTATCAAAAAAAATTTTGATGACAAAGATTTTCTTGAGCTATTTCAAAAGGGAGGAGTGGCAATGTTATTTAGGATTGGGGGACAGATTCTAGGTTTTATTTTAACTTTTGTAATTGCATATTTTTTTGGTGCTAACGGTTTGGGAGATTATGTTCTTGCAATAGTTGTTCTAAAAATATTCACCTTAATTTCAAAACTTGGTTTAGACACTGCATCTATAAGATTTATTGCATCATATTGTGCTGAAAAAAGTTATGATGGTATTGTGCTTTTTAGAAAAAAAGCCATGTCAATAATTTTAATTACATCAATACTTAGCTCAATACTTATGTATTTTGGTGCTGAAATAATTGCAGAATTTATTGGAGCAAATTCAGATCATATAAAGATTACATCTTTCTTTATTTTTCCTATGTCTTCTTTTATATTTCACTATCAAAATATGAGAGGATTAAAAGAGATTGGAGGTTATTCTTTTTTCTTTTGGATGTCACAAGCCTTATTTACATTAATAGTAATTTTAATTTTGACAATTTTTTCAAAGGATGAAAACATTCCTATTTATTCCTATTTAATAGGTATGCTAGTTATTTCTGTTTTGTCATTTTTCATGTTTTCATATTTTTTAAAAAGAAAAAAAGAAAGCAATGATTTTTTAACTGATATTGAAGTTAACGAAAGTTTCTCAAATATTCTCAAAATATCTTTACCACTAATGCTTGCACAAGCTGTACATTTTATAATGTCCTGGACTGATAAACTAATGTTAGGTATTTTAGATTCTCCAGATGTTGTCTCTGGATTATTAACAAACTCAGCTCAAATAGGTGTTTACCATACAGCTTTTAAATTATCAATGTTTGCAACAATAGGTTTGATGGCAATTAAAAGTATAGCATCTCCCAAATTTGCAGAATTATATAAGCAAAATGAATTTAAATTGTTAGAAAAGGTAACGCAACAATCAACAAAATTAATTTTTTGGACTACTCTTCCTTTAGTGATTGTTTTTATACTCTTTTCTGAAAAACTCATGTTATTATTTGGTGATGAATTCCGAGTAGGAATTTTTTCATTTATTGTATTGTCTTTGGGACGAGTAGTTGTTTCTTTTTCTGGTGCAGCAGGTAATTTATTGCAAATGTGTGGTAAGCAAGTAATTTTTATGAATGTTGCAATTGTCGGTTCATTGGTTAATATTATTTTAAACCTTAGTTTAATACCAATTTACGGTATCGATGGCTCAGCAATTGCAACTATGATAAGTCTTATTGTTTTTAATTTGTTATTAGTTTACTTTGTAAAAAGAGAATTTGGATTTTATACTTTTTATATACCATTTAAGAAATTAAATTAACCTATGATATTGCCTAATTTATTAATTGTCGGTGCTGCAAAAAGTGGTACTACCTCTTTACACAATTATTTAAGTCAACATCCTGATGTCTTTATGTCCAAACACAAAGAGCCACATTTTTTAATAAATAACGAGATTGGATTATCACGAATTCCTAAAGGAATAAATAAAATTAATGACTATTCTAATTTGTTTTTAAATAGTGAAAATTATCAATATAGAGGCGAGTCTAGTGCAATGTATTTACAGTTTCCTGAAATTGCTATTAAAAACATAAAAAAGTATTTAGATAAACATGTTAAAATAATTATAATGCTTAGAAATCCGGTTGACAGGGCATTTTCAGGCTATCAGCATGTAAAAAGGTACAATACTGATGAAGATTTAGACTTTCAAAACGCAATTGATCAATGTGAAGATAGATATATAAAAAATACAAGAATGACACCTGCATCAAGATATGTTAATATAGGAATGTATCATGATTTTGTGAAAAAATTCACTAACAATTTTGTTAATCAAACACATGTGATAATTTATGATGATTTTATTAGAAATACTGAAGAAGAGTTAGATAAAGTATTCGATTTTCTGCAAATTGAAAAGATAAAAATTAACACATCAAAACAATATATGGTTGGGGGTTGGCAATGGAAAAATTCATTTTTTAAAAAGATATTTTTAAATAAAAATATTTTAAAACACGTTATAAAAATAGTTGTCCCTTTTAAATCAGGACGTCTTTTTTTAGTTAATACGTTT
>Ga0208127_1001917_pt1 | contig 10152 bp, 9 predicted proteins | sample ETNtaG_6_FD_185751 | JGI IMG/M metagenome (GOLD analysis project Ga0208127, IMG submission 185751) | Marine microbial and viral communities from oxygen minimum zone, Eastern Pacific Ocean - ETNP201306SV45 (SPAdes) (version 2) | ecosystem: Environmental > Aquatic > Marine > Oceanic ...
AGCCGTTTATGTCTTAGTGGCCTCATCGACATCGGGAGCATTCAATCAATGGTATGAGCGTGACATCGATGCAGTCATGGACAGAACGAAAGACAGGCCATTTGTCACAAAGGAATTGGAACCAACAAATACTTGGAATCTCTGGCTGGCAGTCATCAGCGTTCTGGCACTTTATGCCACATATCAGGTCAGCAATTTAGAAGCAACGCTTTATCTTTTTGCTGGAATCTTTACCTATGGCATTGTTTACACCGTCTGGTTAAAACGATGGACATGGATGAATATTGTGATTGGAGGTCTGGCGGGAAGCTTTGCTGTTCTTGTTGGATCGGCCGCAACAGGAAATACATTCTCACCTGCGCCACTCATCTTATCAGTTGTTCTTTTTCTATGGACACCGCCACATTTTTGGGCATTGGCCATCAGTTTTAAAGACGAATATGCAAAGGCAGATATTCCAATGTTGCCTGTAGTTCATGGTGATAGGGTCACAAGTCAAGCGATCTTCTGGCACACTTTGGTTCTGGTCATACTTTCATGGTCTTTATTTTTCTATGGCATGAGCTGGATCTATCTATTCTTTGCAGTCTCAGGCGGGGGATATTTCCTTTATTGTTCAATGTTGCTTCTCAAGGAACAAAGCAAAGCTTTAGCCAGAAAAACATTCTTCTCTTCGATAATTCATTTAGGACTCCTTTTATTAGGTGCCATGTTTGATGCTATGATATTTGCCTAAAGAGCAAATATTTTTAGCCATGAAAAAAATTATCTACCTTATCGTTTTAAGCACTGTTATCTATACCTCAGGATATTATGTTTGGGTTGGGTCCTCTCCAATTCGTTTCAAAGATGAAAGTCATCAATCAGGAGTTGCCAGTGTGGGTGTGAATTCTTCAGGACCGACTTTCATTGATTATGATAATGATGGTGATATTGATATTTATGTGGTTACTGAATACCACGGTGAAGGACAAGGGAATAGATTATTTGAGAATCAAGGAGATCGGGTTTTTATTGATGTTGGATCAATAAGAGGAGTCGACAATGAAAATGCTCTTGGCCGAGGCGCATCATGGGGTGATTATGATAATGATGGTGATATGGACTTGGCCATCTCAAATTTACCTCCAACAGACAAGAGCAAACATATCCCAACAACGCTTTATAAAAATCTTCTCAAAGAAACTGGTGAGCCGAATTTTGAAAACGTCACAATAGAGGCTCAATTATTTAGGAAGGACAATGAAAATGATCGAAAAATAGGCGGCATTGGCAATACTGGAGCTGGAATTGCATGGGCCGACTATGATAATGATGGCGATCTCGATCTTTACTGGAAATGTGCAGACTTTGATGTTGAGAATGCTTTATTTAGAAACAATGGAGACGGTACTTTTACTGATGTAACTGATGAGACTGGAACGGGTGTGCTTGAATTTGTTCTCGAGGGCAACTCACAAGGTGCACCCAGCTGGACAGATGTGGATCATGATGGATATATTGACCTTTTGGTGACCAATGAAGGTGACAGGAAGATCCTATTCTTAAATGATCAGAAAGGATCATTTAAGAACATTACAACTTCTTTTAGACCTCCATCAGGTACAGCTTTTCTCAATCCTGGGAATGCAAATGGTGCTTGCATAGGTGACATCGATAATGACGGTGACATGGATGTTTTTCTACCCACTGCAGATCAAGCAAATCGTCTTTATATCAGTCTTTTGAATGATACAGGTCAGCTCAGCTACAAGGACATTACACTCTCATCCGGAGTCAGTCACAAAGCAGGCGCAAGAGGTTGTGCGATGGGTGATTTTGATAACGATGGATTGATTGATATTTATGTCAACAATGGAGGGTTGGCAGATACTTTAATCAATGATGTGATCGATATTCCCATCTTTGTACAGTTCTATATTGCCATTGAACCCGATGTCAACAAGCTCTATAGAAACAATGGAGATTTAACGTTTTCAGACCTTACTTGGCGCTCAAGGGCAAGTGGATACGGCGTGGGAAGTGGCGTTGGAACAGCGGACCTGGATGAAGATGGTTTTCTCGATATTTTCTTCACCAATAGAACTTTCTATACTGGAGGAGAGCAGATCACAGAGTCTGACAGAAACTATCTATTGTTTAATAAGGGCAATAGAAACAATTGGTTGAAGATTAATCTTCTTGGCAATGAAAGCAATACGAATGGTTATGGTGCGAGAGTCATGATGTCTTCAGGTGATTTAAAACAATACAGAGAGGCCACAAGCGCACACGGATATAATTCAGGAAATGATCCAAGAATGCATTTTGGATTGGGCAAAGCATCCTCTGTAGATTTGATTGAAGTCATTTGGCCAAGTGGCAAAAGGTCTGAAGTTATCCAGCCATCAATCAATCAGACCATTACCATCACGGAGTAAATTTTGTCTAAAGAATACAAAGAAGGTTCATACTCGAACATAAGGAGAAGGTTGCTCAAAACAATGGGATATGCACCCATCTTAAGTTTCCCTAATGTCATTCAATCAAAAGCATCCACAGATGTTTTGATTATTGGTGCTGGTTTATCTGGCCTTTATGCTGCAAATCTATTAGAAGAAGAGGGTTACAAGGTCCGAGTATTAGAAGCTGATAATCGAGTTGGTGGCAGGGTGTTAACTCAGAAGGGCATACCTGGAAACCCTGAAACCGGAGGTACAGCCTTTGGTTCAGGTTATGCTCGCGTGATAGATACTGCCAATCGATTTGGGATTAATCTCATTGATCTTAAGCCTGTGATTCCATATTTCAGAGAGAGAACACTTGCACTGGGTGGTGAGATCATTCCCAAGGAAGAATGGCCAACTCATCCAAGAAATGTTTTACCTGAAGATTATCGTAACCTTCCTCCGAATGCTTTTTTTCATACCTTATTGGGCGGGGATAACCCATTAAAGGCACCACAAGAGTGGATGAATGAAGATCAATTTATTCATGACATCTCAGTCCATGAATGGCTCATTAAAAAAGGATTCTCTGATGAATTGGTTGATCTTGCATATAACCTTAATATCAGTCATGGATACAGTGCGAAAGATGTTTCAGTGCTCATGCTGATGTTTGTAAATGCTTTTGCTGCATCTCAAAGCAGATTGGGCTTTCAAACCAGTCTAGTGGCAGAAGGCGGAAACATCAGAATTGCAGAAGAAATGGCAAATAATTTAGAACATGAAGTTCTATTGAATAAAGAGGTAACATCCATTGATCTGTCTCAAGATTCAGCAAAAGTTTCTTGTGATGATGGAACTTCATTCTCTGCAGATAGAATCATTTGTTCTTTACCTTTTTCTGTTCTGGAAGGGATATCAATTTATCCAAAAATTATGGGACCACAATCTCAAGCCATAAAATCTCTTAAGTCACAAAAAATTAATATGCTTCACTTGGTTCCCAAAAAACCATTCTGGGAGATAGATGAAATGAGTCCGAATATGTATACCGACCAGATGGCAGGGATGATTCTTTCTCAGCGTCAAGCTTCCTCTCCAGAGAAAGTTGATAGTCTAACTGTATGGCTCAGGGGACCAATTGCTGAAAAACTCGATATGATGAATCAAAATGAAGCAATTGCGAGTGTGATTCAATCAATAGAAGACCTGAGACCAAGTGCAAAAGGGCAGCTAGAAGTGGCCGCATATCATTCTTGGTTTTTGAATCCATTCTCAAAGGGTGACTGGGCTTATTGGGCACCTGGTCAAATAAAAGAATTTGGACGTGAGATTTCCAAGCCTCATCATAGGCTTCACTTTTGTGGAGAGCATACTGCGATTGCTAATCGTGGAATGGAAGGTGCTTTGGAGTCAGGGGAAAGGGCTTTCTTTGAAATATTGGATTTGGGTTGATCACCAACCTATAACTCTTCCATCTTCGTAGTCGAGAAAAAGTCCATTCTCATCCATCGTAAGGTTTTCAATCACCACCATCATTTTGGAAACGCTTTCATCAATATCAATTGCACCCATTAACCCCATTCCTAGGGTAGTATTAACTGTCCCGGGCGAGATTGCGATGACTATGATATTTTTTTCAGCTGTTTCAAAAGAAAGTGTTTTCACCATGCTATTCATTGCTGCTTTGCTCATAGCATAGCTATACATCATCGGAATCTCTGGCCTCTCCTGAAAAGATGCCGCTTTTGTCGAGAGATTTATGATTTTACCATTGCCCGATTCCTCTACATTTGAGATGAATGCTTGAATGACTTTCATGGTTCCGATTGTATTAACCTCAAAACTTTTTCGTGTCGCCTCATGATCAACACCATCTATGCCTCTAAATGAGGATAAATATCTCGGTGTATAAGCTGCATTATTCAGTAGCACATCAATCACATCATCATTGTATTTTTTTTTCAGATTGTGAAGGTGCTCATCATTGGTGATATCCAATTGTTCTATGATGACATTATTGTTTTCTTTCGAAAATTCGATTAATTCATCTGAAGAGTCCATTGATCTAGTGGTGGCAATGACCCTCCATCCCTTATTCGCGAACTGTTTTACAAACTCAAAACCTATATTTCTATTGGAACCAGTGATTAAAACTGTAGATTGATCTTCAGCTGCATTTAAATTTGCATTTAAAGAAAGTATAAATGGAGTCAAGGCTATAAATATTCTCATCATATTTTATTTCACAGACTGATTATGGCCAATTGGCGGATAGTTTTTTGGGTTACAATCTTCAGGAGAGGAGGCTATGACAGATTGATAGAGATCATTTTCTTTTTGAATGGCTTCCTTTGAGATACAGGCAATTGCCTCCCAGTCATCTTGAGAAAATACTTCTTTTTCTAGTTCATAAGTTGAGTGTCTATTCGAAGCTAGCATATTTAAAAAAGCATCTAGGAATTCTTCTGCATCTATTTTGAATTCCTGTAATCCGTATAAACCAGTTGTAATCAAATGGTTTTTACTATTCTCGAGGTTATCAATGAATTTTTCCATTGAGACCAAACCAGTTTCTAGTTTATTTAGTTTCTCATTATATTCTTTATTATCTTCACCTACATGAGGGATAAGCCTTTCATGTAAAACATGATCTTGCTCGATGAGTCTTCTCAATGCAAAAGAAAGATAATCGCAGCATGCAATTAAGAAATTAATTGATTTTGGATCAGGATTTTCAGTTTTTATCCCATCTGAAAAGGCTCTTCTAACTTGAGAAAGATGAGTTCTTTCATTTGAAACATGTTTCTCGAAACCATTCTTATCTTTTTCCATTATTCCTCCAATTTGCAAACATAGACCTTATCATCTGTTATGGAGCCAATTAGTAATTTGTTCTCCCATTGCGCACCAACACTGGCGGTTGAAATATCATCACCAAGACTAAGAAATAATACTTCTCTTGTTCTTAAGTATTTGGCTTCATTCGAATCAAATATAAGCGACTCTATCTTCGATGGAGAGGGCTTGTAAACACCTTTCTGAAGCGATACAAAATGCTGAATCAATGACACAACACTCGCAACCTGAGCAACATTTATTTTATCTTCAAAGACACTTAAATTATCCGGCGATCCATCTAGCGAGATCGATCCTAACTTTTCTAGCTTGCCATCATTAAGCTGCTTCAGAACTCTGATTCTTTTTGCATTTGTTTCTGAAGCGATAATGTAGCCCTCTTTAGTGACATTAAGACCAGATACAGATGCGAGGTTTTTAGCAGCAATGGTCATATCAATGCCGTCAAAAAAAACGATTGTCGAATAAGGTCTCCCAAGTTGCTGTTGAATTTTTTCAAATGAACTGATGTTTGAATTAAACATACTGTCATTACCAATATATAGTTTATCTTCAGCTACCAATACTAGGTCATTGGGACTTTCCAGTAATGAGCTACTCAAAGTTTTATTATGCTCAATGCCTGTTTCGGATATCAAAAACATTTCAATTGATTCAGGCTCTATGCCTCTCTGTTTGGGATGATTGATAGCAACCAAAGTATTTCCATATAAGGATAAGCCATGCGGTCTAAAATTATTCAAACCTTCACCGGAGAAAACGCTTTCTACTTTCCATGGCATGTTATTGAGATTAATCTTTCCAATGCTTCCTTGGACATCTTTTTCTTCGATTAAACCTCTGCGATCAAGTATGGAAAGGTAAGCAATTCCATTTTTATAATCTATTTCGATATCTTCAGCGCTTCCATCAAGTTCAATTGCTTGACAGCTGTTTGGCTTATTTTCATTGATCGTGACAAAGACATCTAATCTCCAAGCCATTAATAGAGAGAAAGCTATGATCACTAAAATGATACAAAGTGTTACTTTTGTTATTTTTTTTATCATCGATCTTAGTGTAGTGTTATTATTTTTAATAACAAAATTTAAAATCAAAATATGGACTTAGGAAATAATTCTGATCAACCAATGGGTTTAAAATTTGGCCCAATAGTTCTGATGCCAGATATTGAAAAACGTCATTTATTTACGTTATTTTTTGGAGCTTTCTTTGGCATAGCCAGCATGGCCTTTGTCAATGTTTTTAATTATTCGATTTTTAGCGCTCTTCAAATTCCACAAGAGGAATTTGGTAGCGTTGCTGGAACCTTGACCGCAGTTCAAGAAGTCGTGGTTGTCTCAGTAATAGGCCTCTTCGGAGCCTTTTCTGACAAGGTAGGAAGAAGGCTCGTGTATTCCATGGGTTTTTTCTTACTTGGCGTAGGCTACTTTATTTATCCTTTGGCAGACAACACGACAGAGTTATATCTCTTTAGAATTTTTGTTGCATTGGGTTGTGCTGCAAATACGGTCATGTTGCCGACAGTTGCTAATGACTATGTGCATGGTAGCACCAGAGGAAGGTTGATTGCATTCACATCAATACTAAATGGTCTCGGACTCGTTCTTATCATTTCAACCTTCAGGAACTTTGCAACATTCTATGAGCAACTTGAGGCACCAGAGATATTAATCAATCTTGGGTACGATACAGCTAACTGGGCTCAGTACACCTTTTGGTCTGCATCAGCCATGGTCTTCATAGTATCTATAGTGCTATATACCAATCTTAAAAAGGGAACAGCCGAGGCTACAGCTAAGAAAGATTCATATTTTTCTACGCTGGGAGTTGCTATCAAGGAAGCTAAAAATCCAAGAGTTGCTTTAGCATATACAGCTGGAGTTGTTTCTAGAGGGGATCTGGCAGTTGTCAGTACCTTCTTTGCGCTATGGTTGAGTATTGAATTTGAATCATTGGGCATGAGCAAATCTGAAGCTCAAAAAATGGCGGCACTTCTATATGTCGCTGTTCAAGCATGTGCAATTCCAGGTGCACTGTTGATCAATTTTTTCATCGATAAGTTTGACCGTGTTTTGGCATTGGCCATATCCATGGGTATTGCTGCTACTGGTTATTTATATCTTGGATTTATTGAAGATGTTCAAGGTACCCAGATGTATATTGGCGTGGGCCTTCTTGGATTGGGCGAGATCTTTGCCAACATCTCTGCAATATCACTAATTGGGAGTGTTGCACCTCCAAAAGCAAGGGGAGCTGTGATCGGCGGATTCAGTTTCTTTGGTGCCGTCGGGATTTTTCTTGTAGCAGGCATTGGAGGCCAAATATTTGATAGTATCAGCCCAACTGCTCCTTTCACGATGGTCGGTATCGCAAATCTCTCATTATTAACTTTAGCGCTCTTATTATTGCTATACGAGCGAAGACAGAAAAATGCATCAGACTAGTTTTTTGCAATTTTTTAAATTAAGGAAATATTTAATTATCAGAGGATAAAAATGGAACGAAGAAAGTTTTTCAAAAGTATTGGCAGCGTCGGCGCACTTGGCGCAAGTGCTTTAGCCTTAAATATGATGTCTGACAGGGCAAAAGCAGACTTACCATCTGCATACGGATCATCGCGAGGCGAAAGTCTTAAGGGACCATATGTGAATCTAACAACAGGTCCTGGAAACAAAGTTGGATATGCAAGATTAAATGGTGACCTCGATGAATCAAAGCAGAAATATGGATGGTTTAAGGGCTTTATCATGGCTATTAGGCCAAATAAGCCTATTTTGGATGTTCTGGGGTTTCAAGGTTTTGGTGTTTCTAGATTAGAGAAGCAAGCGGATGGCTCATATGCAAAGATCCTTCGAGAGGTAGGGCTGTATACAGATCTTAGAACGGGAGAAGTGTTAGAAGAATGGAAAAATCCAATGACCAATGAGAATGTCAGAGTTGTTCACATTGCAAATGATCCGTTTAATTATGTGATTGAAGACTATTTTCCTGAGCCACCAAAATTTGGAGATCTAAATCAAGAAGAAATTCCTAAGATTCCTTTTATTCTTCCATGGCAGCAAAGGGGCGATAGGCTGGATATGGAAATCCATATCAATCTTTTCTATCCAAATGCTTTGGATCCAAATAAGTGGAAGAGGGAGTCCAATGGTCCAATGGTTCAAGTCTCAGAGGGATTTGCATATCATGTTGATGCTGAAAAAATGCAAGACCCAAGTTACTCGACTCTACCTTACTCAGGTACGTGGAATAGAATCACACCATGGCTTCCTTGGATGCTAATGGGTCAAACACCCGGCCACATGATGTATTCAGCATTCATGGGCTCTGGAGAAGATCTTGAGCAGATTCACAGTCGTCAGGTTCTAGACTATGTTGAGAAGCATTATCCAAAATACTTTACTGCTCCTGAAACATACGATCCAAAAACACCAAGCTTATCGAGCCTTGAGTTGTATGCCATCGAGCAAGAACCTTTCCAAGGGTAATTGAGATGACAAAACCAACGCCTCATTTAAAGAGAGTGAGCAAAAGTGAATTGCCAGATGATATGAGGCAGAGCTGGGAACAGGCAAATGATTTGACTGGCGATGCTACTTTTGTTGAGGTATCTGGCAACAATCCTGATGTATATCGTTGGTATCTTGATGATTTTTACAAGAAACTATTTTACTCAAATCGCATAGAAATAAGTCTTGTTGAACTGGTTAGACTCAGGCTTGCAAATGTTCATGGATGTGCATTTTGCAACAAAGGAGACACAGCTCATGCCCTTCAGTCTGGAATCACTCAAGAGCAAATAGATGCATTGGAAGATTATGCAAATGGACCCTTTTCTGATCGAGAAAAGTCTGCCTTGATGCTGGCAGATCAAATGGTGCTTACAAATGAAAAGGGCAACATATCCTCAAACTTATACTCCAAATTGAAACTTCATTTCAATGATGGAGAAATTTATGAACTGGGTATGATAATGGCTGTGCTAGTTGGGGTTGCGAAATTTACATTTGTTTATGATTTGGTTGAAAAAGAGGATTATTGTCCTTTTTAATTCTCAGGAACAAGCCCCTCATGATGGTGCAATATTTTCCATTTCTGATTCTCTAATATAAAAACATCAGTAATTCTTACGCTCCCTCTTATAGCATTAGGTTCCAGATACTCAAACTTAAGGTTGTAAGTCGCAATAGCAAAGTCTCTCATAATCCTGATCATTGGTTCACCCAATTCAATGGTCAAGCGACCCCTTGATTCCTTTTGAGACTGATCACGCTTGTGAAATGCTTCTAATTGATCTTTACCAAGAATAATATCGGGAGTAAATACGTCCCAAACACTCGCTTCCTCATGTAAGTGATTTTCAATTTTATGTGTATCACCATCTTGAAAAGCATCAAAGATGGATATGATAATTTCCTTAATTTTCTTGCTTTGTTCCACGTTTATTGAAATTTTGTTTATATTTAGTCTACTATTTATAGATCGTTATTAAAGGTCTTAAGGTATGGATAAATCGTTTCTTTCAATCAAAGTTTTAGGCAGCAGTAGATATAAAGTTGATCTAGTCGAAGGCGTAACAAGAACTAATTTCCTATCCATTTGTTATGCCGCTTTAACAACCATAGGTTTGTTGACCTTTATTTCTTATGCAACAACTTATGTTGTGGTTGAAAATCTTAATTATCAAAGAGACCAAATTGGAACAATTGTTGGGGATCTCCAGGTTGTTGCAGAAATAGTTCTTCTATTGGTTTTTCTTCCGGTGGGACTGATTGCTGACAAGATAGGGCGTAGACAAGTCTATGCCTTTGGAATGGCTACAATGGCACTGGCTTACTTTCTCTACCCATTGGCAACGGGTATC
>Ga0208127_1001921_pt1 | contig 10135 bp, 7 predicted proteins | sample ETNtaG_6_FD_185751 | JGI IMG/M metagenome (GOLD analysis project Ga0208127, IMG submission 185751) | Marine microbial and viral communities from oxygen minimum zone, Eastern Pacific Ocean - ETNP201306SV45 (SPAdes) (version 2) | ecosystem: Environmental > Aquatic > Marine > Oceanic ...
AACTGAATGTCTTCAGTTTTTTGGAGGAAACGGATTTAGTGAGGAATACCCTCTTGCAAGAATGTATCGTGATTGTAGAGTTGGAACTATTGGTGCTGGTACCTCAGAAATTATGAAAGAAATTATCGCAAAATCGGTAATTGATGATGCAGAATTTAAAGAAGTAAAGTCCTAAATATTTTTTTTTAATTTATCAATTTGTAATTGTATTTCTGAATCCTCAATTCTATTAAATAACAATTCTGGCTCATTAATTTGATGATTTTCAGTTATTAGAAAATCATTTTCTTTTAAACCTATCCAGTTCCAATTAGAATCATTAATAAAGTTTAGAATATTTTTAATTTTCTTTGACGTAAAAGGAATAAAGGGTTCCGAAACTATAGCTAAAACTGATGCAATGTGTAGTGAGATAAATATTACAGTTTTAACTCTCTCAGGGTCTTCTTTTATTATCTTCCAGGGCTCTTCATCGGCGAGATATTTATTTCCGATTCTGGCTATATTCATAAATTCAGAACACCCATCTCTAAATTTAAAATTACCCAGTAAATTTTCTATTTTATCGACTGACTGATTGACTCGCGTTAAAACAACTTTATCTGCATCATTCAATTCATTTTTAGACGGTACTAAAGACTCATAATATTTTTTTGTCAATACCACTACTCGGTTAATAAAGTTTCCTAATATTGCCACTAACTCACCGTTATTTCTATTTTGAAAATCTTTCCAGGTAAAATCATTGTCTTTATTTTCTGGAGCATTTATCGTAAGAACATATCTTAAAACATCCTGTTTTCCGGGAAAATCTTTTAAAAATTCTGGCAACCAAACAGCCCAATTTTTTGAGGTTGAAATTTTTGAACCTTCTAAATTTAAAAATTCGTTTGCTGGAACATTTTTTGGAATAATAAAATCTCCATGAGCTTTTAACATAGAAGGGAAAATAATACAATGAAAAACTATATTGTCTTTTCCAATAAAATGAATTAGCTCTGTTTTGTCATCTTTCCAATATTTTTCCCAATTCTGGTTGTTATTGTTAGCCCATTCTTTTGTTGAGGAAATATAACCAATCGGGGCGTCAAACCAAACATATAAAACCTTTCCATCTGAATCTTTAACAGGAACGGGAACTCCCCAATTCAAATCTCTTGTAACTGCTCTTGGTTTTAACCCATCTTCTAACCAAGATTTACATTGTCCATACACATTTGATTTCCATAATCCTTTATTATCTTCTAAAATCCATTTTTCTAGGAACCCCTGAAATTCATCAAGTTTCAAATACCAATGTTTGGTAGATTTTAAAGATGGCTTATTTCCTGTAATTGATGATTTAGGATTAATCAAATCACTGGAATTATGGCTAGTACCACATTTCTCACACTGATCTCCGTAAGACTCTTCAAAACCACACTTTGGACACGTACCAATTAAAAATCTGTCAGGTAAAAATTGTTCTTCTATTTCATCATAGAATTGTTCAGATGTTAATTCTTTAAAAGAATTATTTTGTAATAATTTTAAAAAGAATGTAGACGCAGTTTCATGATGGATCTTTGAAGATGTTCTTGAGTAGTTGTCAAAAGAAATTCCAAAATCAGAAAAGGATTTTTTAATATTCATGTGATATCTATCAACAATCTCTTGAGGGGTTTTCTTTTCTTTTTTTGCTTTTATAGTTATCGGCACTCCGTGTTCATCACTACCACAAATATAGATTACATCATTTCCCATAATTCTCAAGAACCTAGCATAAATATCAGCCGGAACATAAACTCCTGATAAATGACCAATATGAATCGGGCCATTTGTGTAAGGTAAGGCTGCAGTAATGGTATAAGTTTTACTCAAGAATATTTTTTATATTAGTAAAAGTAATCATTTATGATTATAAATATGAAGTAAAATATGACTTCTTATTAATTTAATAATTAGTATTTATGAAGTTAAAATTTGGTATAATTTTTTTAATACTACTAACAACTTTTTCTTTTAAATTATCATCGCAAACAACCTCAAATAGCAAATTGATAAAACCTGAATATTTAACCATTGGAGATACTGTGGCTATTGTAGCACCGTCAGGAGTTTTAAAGAACTATGACAACTACATTAATAAAGCTAAAGAATTATTGAATTATTGGGGTCTAAATGTAGTACTTGGACAAAACACTTTTAAAGATGATGGACATTTTGCAGGAAATGATCAAGAAAGATCATATGATTTTCAGACTGCATTAGATGATAAGTCTATAAAAGCTATATGGTGTGCAAGAGGAGGTTATGGAGCCATGAGGGTTATCGATAATTTAAACTTTGAAAAATATAAAATTAATCCAAAATGGATTATAGGTTATTCTGATATAACCGCAATTCATAACGATATACATATTCAAAAAAGTGAATCTATACATGGCTTAATGTGCAAGAGTTTAGATGAATTAGACATTTATAAAGACGAGTCGGTAAAATTACTTAAAGAGACTTTATTTGGTAAGAGTCTTTCATACCAAATTAAGGGAAATAATTATAATATTGAAGGAGTAGCTAGCGGTCAATTGGTAGGCGGAAATCTTACGCTTTTGCATTGTTTATTAGGCTCAAAATCGTCAATAAATACCGAAGGAAAAATTTTATTCATTGAAGATTTGGGAGAATACCTTTATCACATTGATAGAATGCTATACTCTCTTAAAAGAGCCGGATATTTTGACAATTTAAATGGGTTAATTGTTGGTGACTTTACAGACTTAAGAAAAAATACCACACCTTTTGGTAGGAACTTAAAGGAATTAATAATTGATATTGTAGAAGAATATCAAATACCTGTCGTTTTTAATTTTCCAGCTGGTCATGGACAAAAAAACCACCCTATGATTCTTGGTCGAGAAATAGAGCTAAATGTTGCAAAAGAAAAAGCCTCTATCGTATTTTCTGATTAATTTGAAATTTCACTTATTACTTCAATTGCTTTAGAAATTGAATCTACATTTTTAATTTTTACTATGAATTTTTCACCATCAGTTAATTTTTTTTGCGAAAAAGAAATCGAGTTTTGATTAATAGTAGAATATCGAAATATCTTATCAAGATTTTTCTTTTGTTTATCTGAGGCAAAATCCTTTATATAACCAATAAATATATTTTTTTTCAATATAATTTTGTCAAATCCTAATTCAGCAGAAAGCCACCTTAACTCTATACTTCTAAGTAATTCATCGACAATATTAGGAAGGGCGCCAAACCTATCGATTAGCTCAGATTTAAATAAATTTAATTCATCTAGTTGAGCTATCTTATTTAGTTTAGTGTAGAGGTTTAGTCTTTCACTACTAGAATTGATAAAATCATTTGGGAACATAAGTTCAAGATCCGTTTCAAAAATCAAATTCACTTTTTTAGAAAATTTGTTTTTTTCTAAATCAAGTTTTTTAAAATCATTTTCTTTTAATTCGTTTATTGCTTCGTCTAGGATTTTCTGATAAGTCTCAAAGCCCATCTCATTGATAAACCCACTTTGCTCACCACCTAATAAATCACCTGCGCCCCTGATTTCTAAATCTTTCATTGCAATGTTGAAACCACTGCCTAACTCCGAATAATAATCTAATGCAGTAATTCTCTTTTTTGCTTCATCGGTCATATTTGAGTACTCAGGGGTTATCAAATAGCAAAATGCTTTTTTATTACTCCTTCCAACACGACCTCTCATTTGATGTAAATCACTTAGACCAAAGTGATTAGCATTATTTATAAAAATGGTATTTGCATTTGGAACATCCAGACCACTTTCGATAATTGTTGTGCTAACAAGTACATCAAATTCTTTATTAATAAATTTTATCATCAATGATTCTAATGTTTTTCCATTTAACCTTCCGTGTGCAACAGCAATACGTGACTCTGGAACCAAGTTTTGAATTAAATTAGAAATTTCTTCAATATTTTGAATTTTGTTATTGACGAAAAAAACTTGCCCACCTCTTTCAATTTCATATCTAATTGATTGAGAAATTATATTTGTTTCAAATCTAATTACAGATGTTTCGATAGGATGTCTATTAGGAGGCGGTGTTGTAATTAAAGACAAATCTCTAGCTGCCATTAAGCTAAATTGCAAAGTTCTAGGAATTGGAGTTGCAGATAAGGTTAGGACATCAACATTTTTTCTTATTGATTTTAATTTATCCTTAACTGCTACACCAAATTTTTGCTCCTCATCTATTATTAACAATCCTAAATCTCTATAATTAATCTTATCATTAACAAGTTGATGAGTTCCGATAATTATATCAATCTTCCCCTTTTTTAGCCTTTCAATTATTAATGATTTTTCTTTGTTAGTTTTAAATCTATTTAAATAATCAACACTAACTGGCAATTGATTTAGTCTTGACGAAAATGTCTTAAAATGCTGAAATGCTAAAATGGTTGTTGGTACTAAAACGGCTACCTGCTTATTATTATCAACAGCTTTAAATGCAGCCCTAATAGCTAATTCAGTTTTACCAAAACCAACATCCCCGCAAATTAATCTATCCATTGGTTGTCCACTCTCCATGTCAGCTTTGATTTCTCTAGTTACCTTCAACTGATCCTCTGTGTCTTCATAAATAAAAGAGGCTTCTAACTCATTTTGTAAGTAACTATCCTTTTCATACTTAAAACCTTTTTTTTGTTTTCTCTCTGCATATACCTTAATTAAGTCGTAAGCTATTTTTTTGACATTTTTTTTAGTTTTTTGTTTTAATAAAGCCCAAGCTTTACTTCCAAGTTTATATAGCTTTGGAGTCTTACCATCTTTGCCATTGTATTTTGAAATTTTATGAATAGAGTGGATACTTAAATACAACACATCTCTCTCTCCGTAAATTATCTTCATAGACTCTTGCATTTTCCCGTCAACCTTAATCTTTTGCAATCCAGCATATTTTCCAATTCCGTGATCAATATGTGTCACGAAATCACCTTTATTTAAATTATTTATTTGTTTTAACGCAATAGATAAATTGTTTTTGAATCGTTTTCTAAATCTAAACTTATGATACCTTTCAAAAATTTGATGATCAGTATAAAAAACCAATTTTTGATCTGAATCAATAAAACCAGATGAAAGTGATAATATTTGGGGTTCAATAATTCCATTGTAATCTAAATCTTCGAAAATCTGAGTTAATCTTTTCTTCTGCTGAATATTTGTACAACATATATTAATATTATAGCCTGCAAATTTTTTATTATTTAGATCATCAATTAGAAGATTGAAACTTTTGTTAAATGAGGGTTGAGGTTGAGTGTTTAATTTAAAATCTATTTTTGGATTAATAGAACTAAGTTCAACTAACTTAAAATTTTTAAACTGTTCATTTAATGAATTAGTGTTAACATATAAATGTTCAGGATTAACTAAATTGTTATTATTTGAATTTTCAAATCTATCTCTAGCATTATCAATAATTTTTTCAAGTTCTGAATTAAACAAATCAATGGATTGGAAATATATTATTGTTTTATCATCGATTATGTCAAAAATATTTTGAATATTTTTTGAGTTTTTTGTAACCTGTATGTTAGAAATAATTTTTATGGTTTGATGATTTGTATCGGATCTTTGAGTTTCAATATCAAATGAACGTATTCTGGTTATTTCATCTCCAAAAAATTCAATTCTGTAAGGAGTTTGACTTGAGTAAGGGAAGACGTCTAAAATACCCCCTCTAACAGCAAATTCACCTGGCTCAACTACAAAATCTTCTCTACTAAAATTGAGTTCAAACAATTGTTCATTTAAAAGGTCAAATGAGATATTTTGACCCAATTTTAATTTAATAGAACTTTTTGAAAGTTCATTTTTATTTATTTGTTTTTCAGAAATTGCGTTAACGTATGTAACGATAATAGAATTTTTATTTTTTGAAAAGTTCAAATGCTCTATTAGCTCCGTTCTCTGTAGCAAATTATAATTATTTCGTTCTTTTTCAGAGTAAGGTTCTTTTGAGTTTTCAGGAAAATAAAAAATTTGTTTATCAGGATTTAATGTTTCAGTGTCATTTAAAAAATATAATGACTCTTCCTTAGAATTAAATATAAATAAAGCTGGTTTTGATAAACTATTTACAATTGATGAGCAGTAAAAAGAAAGTGAAGATCCGGTTAAACCCTTAATTTTTGTGATTTGATTTTGGGCAATAAATGACACTAGTCTTTTTAGAAATGAAGACTCTTCAATGTGTGAATAATAACTTTTATTTGTCACCAAATAAATTTTCGACAAATATATCAGAAAAACTAAAATTTAAAGGAAAGCTTTAAATGAAATTTTGTAATTGTTTCATCATTTTTTCACTTCCACAATAAAATGGTGTTCTTTGATGCAGTTCTTTAGGATTAATATCTAAAATATTTTCATTTCCATTAGTTGCTAATCCTCCAGCTTGTTCACAAATAAATGCAATTGGATTACATTCGTAAAGTAATCTTAATTTTCCATTAGGATTTTTTGAGGTTTGAGGATAAAGAAAAATACCTCCCTTGATCATGTTTCTATGAAAGTCTGAAACTAATGAACCAATATATCTTGACGTGTATGGTCTATCTTCCTTTTCCTGTTGACAGTATTTAATATATTTTTTGACATAGTCTGGAAATTGAAGATAATTTCCTTCATTTATAGAATAAATCTTTCCTTCTGCTGGGATTTTAAAATTTGAATTAGAATGGTAAAAAGTACCTATGGCAGGGTTCAAAGTAAATCCATTAACTCCATTTCCCGTTGTGTAAACTAACATAGTAGAAGTTCCATAAATTATGTATCCTGCAGCTACTTGATTTCTACCTTTTTGAAGAAAATCATCCAAAATCACTTCAGAACCAATCTTACTTTTTCTTCTGTAAATTGAAAAAATTGTTCCAACAGAAACATTGACATCAATATTGGATGAGCCATCTAAAGGATCAATTAAAACAACATACTTATTTTGATTGTTTTTATCATTACTATTAATACTTATGAAATTGTCTTCCTCTTCACTGGCTATCCCGCATACAATATTTCTATTAATAAGAGTATTTATAAATTTCTCATTAGCATAGACATCTAATTTTTGCTGTTTTTCAGATTGAATGTTTTCATTTCCTGTAACTCCAATAATATCAACCAGACCCGCTTTATTTACTTCATGATTTACAACTTTAGCGGCTAAACGAATAGAATTGATCAAACTAGACAATTCACCAGAAGAGTATTTGAAAGATGTTTGATTTTTTATTATGAATTCACCTAATGTTTGATTTTTATTCAACATATTCTTGATTATTTTTTTTCTTGAAAAAGAAAATAATTACATTAAAGTTATGAAAATTAAAATAAGAGATGCTGTTAAAGAAGATATGCTTCAAGTACATAAATTAATCGTTGAACTTGCCGTATTTGAAAAAGAACCTAATGAGGTTGATATCGATTCTACTGATTTAAAAAAAATGGGATTTGAAAACAAAGACCCCCTATTTAAATGTTTTGTAGCAGAATTTGAAAATAAAATAGTTGGGGCAGCCTTAATATATAATAGATTTTCAACATGGAAGGGAAGAACATTACATTTAGAGGATTTAATTGTTACAGAAAAAATGCGTGGTCATGGAATTGGTAGTAAACTTTTTGATAAAGTAATTTTACACGGAAAGGAATTAGGCGCTAAAAGAATTTCTTGGAATGTTATTGACTGGAATAAAAATGCAATTGAATTTTATAAAAATCGAGGTGCTAAAATTGTTGAAGGATGGAGTATTGTTCACCTTTCTGGTAAGAATCTTGAGAATTACAGTTAAAAATTCTGATTAATAAAATCAATACAGAAATCTTTTATTTGATCGCGACACTTAATATACTTTCCGATTTTTTCTTTTTGATCTTTAATTTTTAACCTTGAGGGATCTTCAAAATTTTTATGAATTCTAACGGCAGAATTTGTTGGAATATACGGGCATACCTCATTTGCGTGGTCACAAACAGTTATGATAAAATCAAATTTTAAATGCATGTAATCATCAATTAAATTAGATGTGTTTTCTGAAATATTAATACCATCCATCTCCATAACTAAAACCGCATATTGATTTAAACCGTGAGTCTCAACACCAGCACTAAAAATCTGAGCTTTTCCTGCTAATTTTTGAGAAAGATAACCATGAGCCATTTGGCTTCTGCATGAGTTTCCTGTGCATAAAACTAGAATATTTTTCATTTTAGATTTGAAGAATTAATTTGGCTACCATAAAATAAATCAAAATACCAAATATATCATTACTTGTAGTTATAAATGGACCTGTAGCTATAGCAGGGTCAATTCCTCTTTTATTCAAAAACAATGGAATAAAAGTTCCAATAATACCAGCAACAACAACAACTGCGACTAAAGCCACAGAAAGTGCAAGTGCAATATCAATTGCACCTTTCCAAAAGTAAATAAATAGAAACAGCAATACTGCTAAAATAAAACCGTTAAGAATGGATAGTAAAGTTTCTTTGACCAGTCTATTATTTATGCTACCTCTAATATCATCATTTGCCAATCCCTGAACAATTATAGCGCTAGATTGAACTCCAACATTTCCCGCCATTGCAGCAATAAGTGGGGTGAAATAAAATAGTATCTTATGCTGAATTAAAATTTCATCAAAACCTCCCATAACGAAAGCAGCACCAATACCGCCGATAAGGCCAACTATCAACCAAGGTAGTCTTGCTTTAGTCAACTCTAAAATTGTATCATCTACGTCAACGTCCTGTAAGATACCTGCTGCAAGTTGGTAGTCTTCTTCAGCCTCTTCTTTAATTAAATCAACGATATCATCAATGGTAATTCTTCCAAGAAGCTTCTTTTTTTTATTAACTACAGGAATGGCCCCAAGATCATATTTTTGCATAGTACTAGCAACCAGTTCAGCAGAATCAGTATCAAATACGTGATCAACATTTTTTTTGTAAATAGATTTAATTTTGGATTTTGGATTTGATACTAACAAATCTTTCAAAGATAATCTACCTAAAAGAATATTATCATTGTCAACTACATAAACGGAATGAACACGAGTAACTTCAGAAGCCTGTAATCTCATTTCTTTAACACATCTCGTAACAGACCAATTTTCATTTACCTTTATTAACTCTTTAGCCATTAAACCTCCAGCTGAGTCTTCGTCGTATTTTAGTAGTTCCCTAATATCAGCTTTGTGCTCAGCATCAATAATTTTAGAGATAACTTTCTTTTGCTTTTCTTCAGGAAGCTCAGAAATAATATCAGTTGCATCATCAGAATCTAACTCTTCAACTTCTTCGGCAATTTCTTTAATTGAAAGGTTTTTTAAGATCTTCTCCCTATAATCTTCATCTAACTCCATAAGGACATCAGATGTTTTTTCAGAATCTAATAATTTTATAATATATGTAGCCTGCTCAGTGTTTAGCTCTTCTAGAATCTCAGCAATATCAGCATGATGGTAGTTAGAAAAAGTTTCTACAATTGATTTATCATCTGTAGAATTTACAAAATCTAAAATTTTAGATATTAATTCACTTGAGAGAATAAACTTTGTATGTCTTTTGCTTTTTTCCAACTCTAGTTATTTAAATCTTGACTGACCATATTGGTTAAATCAATAAATTCAGTTACAGATAATTGTTCGGGTCTTTTATCAAAGATAGTATCTTCTCTTAAATTATCACTTAAATTAATTTGTTTTAAACTATTTCTCATAGTTTTTCTTCTTTGTTGAAAAGAAAGTTTAACTATTTTTAAAAATAATTTTTCATCACAATTTAGATTTAGATTTTCTTTTCTTTTTAGAGAGATTACTGCAGAATTAACTTTTGGTGGTGGTGTAAATAAATCATTAGATACTTCAAATAGTAATTTAGCATTGTAATACGCCTGAGTTATAACGGAAATTATTCCGTATTTTTTTGAACCTTCTTTTTGACAAATTCTTTCAGCAACTTCATATTGAAACATACCACACATTTCAGGAATATATTTTCTGTAATTTATAATTTTAAACACAATTTGTGAGGATATATTATAAGGGAAATTTCCGATTATCGAGAAATTATTTTTGTTAAAAACTTCAG